>Ga0247815_10001469_pt1 | contig 17960 bp, 14 predicted proteins | sample UWRJL194509B1_FD_181014 | JGI IMG/M metagenome (GOLD analysis project Ga0247815, IMG submission 181014) | Plant litter microbial communities from Arlington Agricultural Research Station in Wisconsin, United States - UWRJ-L194-509B-1 | ecosystem: Environmental > Terrestrial > Plant litter >...
GAACACGCTTTATAAAGCCATGATGGATAAAGTAGTAGAAAAAACGGGCGCCGACCTGAAAACTACTTTTGCAATTACCCGCGAAATGAGCGAAAAAATATTTGTAATACCTCCGCACAGGACGCGATACCTTAGCGAAATTGCCGAAAATAACCGCAAGTATGATGCTATAGCATTAAGTCAGGAAGAAGTTGCACAAAAGCTTTATGGTATATTTAAAACCATAGAATCAGTTGCTAATGTAACGCTGCGGTTAACCAAGTTTGGTATTGATGAAGAAGGCATAGATAAAGTTAAGAATGAAGCTAATGCTGACTTTTTAAAATTATTAACAGCTGAATTTGACAGGGTTAAAATGAATCTTGACCCATATAACTGGGAGATAATCCTGACATGGAAAGATAAAGTAGATAAATACAAAAATCCGTTTTATAGCTTTAAAGTACGCGATAAAGAAATTAAGATAGCTACACATACCGAGTCGCTTTCGCATTCGCAAATACCTAAGGTTGCGCTGCCTAAGTACCAGGCATGGGGCGATATTTTACGCTGGTGCCTTCAGGAAAACGTACCGGGAGAGTTTCCGTTTGCATCGGGGCTTTATCCGTTTAAACGCGAGGGTGAAGACCCTTCGCGCATGTTTGCCGGAGAGGGCGGCCCGGAAAGGACTAACAAGCGTTTTCATTATGTAAGTGCAGGATTACCCGCAAAACGTTTATCTACTGCTTTTGACAGCGTTACGTTATACGGCAACGACCCGCATTTGCGACCCGATATTTATGGTAAAATAGGTAATGCAGGGGTGTCTATCTGCTGCCTCGACGATGCTAAGAAACTCTATTCGGGTTTTAACCTTGCACATCCGTTAACATCGGTTAGTATGACCATTAACGGGCCTGCGCCGATGCTTTTAGGCTTCTTTATGAATGCTGCCATAGACCAGCAATGTGAGCTTTATATTAAAGAGAACAATCTTGAAGATGAGGTAGACAACACTATAAACGAGATATACAAATCTAAAGGTATTGAACGTCCGCGTTACAACGGCGAGCTCCCACAAGGCAACAACGGCTTAGGGTTAATGCTGCTTGGTGTAACGGGAGACCTTGTGCTTCCCGCCGATGTGTATAACGATATAAAAATAAGGACGTTAAGCCAGGTTCGTGGTACGGTTCAGGCTGATATTCTAAAAGAAGACCAGGCACAAAACACCTGTATTTTCTCTACAGAATTTGCGTTGCGGTTAATGGGCGATGTTCAGGAGTACTTTATTACCAATAACATACGTAATTTTTATTCGGTTTCTATATCCGGTTACCACATTGCCGAGGCGGGTGCCAACCCGATAACACAACTGGCCTTTACGCTGTCTAACGGCTTTACTTATGTAGAGTACTATTTAAGCAGGGGCATGAACATTAACGATTTTGGGCCTAACCTGTCGTTCTTTTTCTCGAACGGGGTAGACCCTGAATATGCTGTTATAGGCCGTGTGGCACGTAAAATTTGGGCAAAGGCCTTGAAGAACAAGTATGGTGCTAACGAGCGTGCGCAAATGCTTAAGTACCACATACAAACATCGGGTAGGTCGCTGCATGCGCAGGAAATTGACTTTAACGATATCCGTACAACATTACAGGCACTTTATGCTATTTACGATAACTGTAACTCGTTGCATACCAATGCTTATGATGAAGCTATCACGACCCCAACCGAGGAAAGTGTACGCCGCGCCATGGCCATACAGCTGATTATCAATAAAGAATTAGGCCTTGCTAAAAATGAAAATCCTATACAGGGGTCATTTATAATTGAGGAACTGACAGACCTTGTGGAAGAAGCTGTACTTGCCGAATTTGACCGTATTACGGAGCGTGGAGGCGTACTTGGCGCTATGGAAACTATGTATCAGCGTTCTAAAATTCAGGAAGAAAGCCTTTATTATGAAACCCTTAAACATACCGGCGAATTTCCTATCATCGGGGTAAATACCTTTTTAAGCTCTAAAGGATCGCCTACGGTGGTTCCGGCAGAGGTTATCCGCGCAACAGAGGAGGAGAAGCAATTCCAGATTAAAACACTCGAAATATTACATACAGCTCATAAAGAAAAAGTTGCAGAAACACTTGCCGTTATTCAGGAGACTGCGATACAGAATAAAAATATTTTTGAGCAGCTTATGGAAGCTACAAAAGTATGCTCACTGGGCCAGATCACATCAGCATTGTTTGAAGTAGGGGGGCAGTACAGGAGGAATATGTAATTACCATTTAAGATTTCAGAGTTAAGATTTTAGATTTAGCTTCACTCATTTATATAAAGCCTTTCCTTTTGGAGAGGCTTTTTTTATGCGTATTATTAACAGATCAATATTTAGAATGGTTTTCTTAAAAATCCGTATCTTTGATAAGCTAATATTTATAAACCATGCCCGAAATAAAAGTACTTACAGATAATAGCAATAGCTTTAGCATAATAAGTGATGGCAATGTTATAGGTACGCTAAACTATAAGCATTGGTATTCGGCTAATATAGTAATAACTATTGGCGAAGACAACTACACAATAACACGCAAAGGGTTTTGGGGTACATTGCACGAAGTTAAGCATGAAGATGAGGTGGTATTTCTGCTTAAAGCACAATGGGATGGTGGTATAGCCATGATTAAGCCTAAAGACAAAGAGCATTTTTACGAATTAAAGGCTAAAGGCTACTTTGTAAGTGGTTATAATCTTACTAATTATAAAGGCCAGGAGATGCTTAGTATAACGCCCGATTTTAGCTGGAATAAAGTTATGCCGGGCTATACCATTAGCTGCAGCGATAACTTTGGCAGCAGCCGTATAGAACAATTAATAATAGCTTTATCGCTATATCAATACAATGCTATACAAACCATGCAAATGTTCGCTGCAACTAACTAATATATTTTACATTCTGTCGCAGTAGCCTAACAGGTAATAAATAATTACAAATACTACTATGGTGCCCACGCACCCTCCGCCCAGTTTTTTGGCTCCCCATCCTGCAATAAGTGCCCTGATTATCTTGTTCATTATGTCTGTTTTTTAGGTTTCAAATAAAATTACAGCCATTGCAACAAATCTCTAAATCATTTAACTTTTGCTAAAGGTTTTTTAGAACGTATTAACTAAAATCCTTCAATTACGCACTGTTTTCAGGAAAATTGCATACCTTTCGTATACTTTTATTGTGTAAAACTTATGCTAATTCATGGGCTTTCCTGTGCTATTTCGCATAACTTTAAGACAACAAAATGTAATGCCATGAAAGCCAAAACTATACTCCTTACATTATTCATTTTTATTGTTTATCAGGCAAATGCGCAGGTTGCAGGCTGTACAGACCCGCTTTCCCGAAATTTTAATCCCAATGCCACTGTTAATGACGGTAGCTGTACATATACTTCAGCCTCTGTTTCGCCTGTATCTACAGTTGTACTGCCCGAAGCCATAGTAGAAACTTCCGGCCTTTTGCTTTGGGATGCTTCACTTTATACCCATAACGATAATACCGATACTAACCTTTATTCGATAAATTCACTTACAGGAGCTTTAGAAAATACCCTTGCTATAACAGGAACATCAAACCAGGACTGGGAAGATATAGACCAGGATGCTAACTATGTGTACATTGCCGAAACAGGTAATAATGCAAGCGGTAACCGAAGTAACCTCAGGATATTGAGGGTAGATAAAGCAGGACTTTTGGCAGGAAATCCAAATGTGAATTCTATCAACTTTACATACTCTAACCAGACTGACTTTACGGCAACAGCTAACAACCATACCGATTTTGACTGTGAAGCCATTATAGTGGGTACAGATAGTATTTACCTGTTTACAAAACAGTGGGTGAGCCATAAAACCAGCGTTTACAGCCTGCCAAAAACACCGGGAACTTATGTGGCACAACTTCATGAAACGTATAACGTAGGCGGACTTATAACCGGTGCTACATATGTGCAGGATAAAAAGCTGGTGGCTTTGTGTGGCTACAGTACTACTTTGCAGCCTTTTATATATCTTCTGTATGATTTTACAGGTAATAACTTTTTTAGCGGTAATAAGCGCAAGCTAAGCCTGTCGTTAGGTTTCCACCAGATAGAGGGCATAGCAACAAATAATGGGGTAGATTATTACCTGTCTAACGAGCATTTTCAGCAGTTTGTAGTAAATACGCCTCAAAAATTACATGCCGTTAATCTGGGTGACTATCTTGGAGCATACCTGCAAAATGTAGCCGGACTAAAAGGTACCACGCTTAAAGAAGCCGGAATAATTATTTTCCCTAACCCTGCCTTTAGTACACTAACCATACAATGTCCGCAAACAATTGTAGGCAAACAGTACACTATTACAGACATGACAGGAAGGCTCGTGCAGGGCGGCGTTTTATTAAATGTTACAAATACCCTCGATATTTCGGCATTAACACCCGGCATTTATACAGTTGTGATAAGCAGCTTTGAAACGGATGGTTATAAGCTGATAAAAAAATAAGTTGCTTCTTAGATTTAGATACTACAGAATCAGACTGTTTTCATGTCTAACAATCTAATATCCATAAATCTAATATCTAATAGTCTAATAATTTAATATGAATACCCTTCCTGTAAAACGCACTTTTCTCGATGCCCAGTGGCGTAAGCTCGTCATGATAAACTATGCCATAGATCCTGAAATTTTAAAACCTTACGTACCCTTTAACACAGAGCTTGATATTTGGGAGGGAACCTGCTATGTAAGCCTTATAGGGTTTATGTTTGTAGATACTAAAATGCTGCGGCTAAAGATACCTTTTCATATAAATTTTGAAGAGATTAACCTTAGGTTTTATGTAAAGCATAAAGCTACCGAAGGCTATAAAAGGGGAGTGGTGTTTATTAAAGAAATTGTTCCGCGGCCTGCCTTAACACTGGTTGCTAATTTACTCTATAATGAAAATTATGAAACCTTAAAAACTACTCACAGCTGGAAAGAGGAAGGCGATACCCTCAGCGTTCAATACGGCTGGAAAAAAGGGGAATGGAATACTATCACTGCTGTAGCAAACAAAAAACCGATAGATATCATGCCGGATAGTGAAGAAGAATTTATTACCGAACACTTTTGGGGTTATACCAAAATATCTGATACGGTAACATCAGAATATGAGGTGGCACACCCACGCTGGCAAATATATCCGGTAATAAGCTATGATGTAAATGTTGACTTTAAAAAGGTATATGGACAAGATTTTGCATTTCTGCAAGATGAGAAACCCGTATCTGTTTACCTTGCAGAAGGGTCTGAGATAATTGTAAAACAGGGTGGTAAGATCAGGATTAAAAAATGATTTGCGCTAACCCTTTTAATTCGCGTTATCCGCGTTCCATTTATAAAAGATCAATAAAAAAAGAAGAGGCTGCCCCAAAGCGGGACAACCTCTCCATATAGTAATTTTTAGCACTTACAAACCTACAATAAGCTTATGCGTTTCAGATGCTCTGTCAGATGTAATCCTAACTGCATAAGTACCTCTGGCAAGATTATCTACACTAATTTGTGTACTCGTACCATTGGTTTTTAAAGTCTGCACCAGTTTTCCTGTTGCAACTTCATATATATATACGTTAGCAATTGCATTATGGTTTTCTGCAAGTTGAATAGTTACCAGTCCGTTAACCGATGGGTTAGGGAACAGCCTGCTTTTTACAGCAATATTAAAATCGTCAACACCGGTAACATCACATTCTTCCTGTGCTTCATAAGCACCTATATCGCGCCTGCCGTTAAATACTGCCATACCATTCTGGTCGGCAAAAGTATCGTCGTTGCTTCCCATGTCAGCAGCAGCATTAGGGCATGTAAGGGCATGTGTAAATGTATCGCCACCATTATCTGCTAATGGCAACAGGCCTGCGTTTACCGGATTTAAAACCGTACCAGTAATATCACTATCTACGGATGTAAAATCATCACCACCAACGCCGATTAGATTAAAACCATTTGATCTAATGCTTCCGGCATCGCTAAACACGTCGCGGCCAGACAGCACAGCAGTATTCCCTGCTACTATGGTATTTTTAAGGCTTGCACCATCGGCCAGATTATTATAAATACCACCACCGCTTATTACAGCCGTATTAAGTGTTATAGTATTTGCATTAACAGTGAGTGTACCATTATTATAAATACCGCCGCCATTAGTTACAGAACTGTTACCGCTTATAGTAGAAAGTAATAGTGTTGCTGTACCACCGTTTACATGGATACCACCGCCCCTGCCAAACAAGCCTGTAGCACCGTTAGCAGATATGGTAGAGTTATTTACGGCAAGTGTACCGCCATTGTTATATATACCTGCACCACCATCTGTAGTAGCTGCGCCTGTAGCAAAATTGCCACTTACGGTAACATTGTTTACAGTAAGTGTACCTGTAGCATTCCACAAGCCGCCACCCTGTACAGCAGTGTTTCCGGTTACGGTACCGCCATTAATGGTTGCACTACCACCACCAGTAATATGAAGTCCGCCGCCGTTACCCGGAGGGCCGCTCACGCTGTTACCCGTAAGGTCTACATTGTTAAGTACAATAGTGCTCGTACCAGAGTTATCTTCTATACCACCACCGGCACGTACTGCTGTGTTTCCACTAATTTCAGTGTCAGTTATAGTCAGCTGAGAGCCCACATCGTTAAGTATACCACCACCGCTTCCGGCAGTACCATCGGCTACGTTATTACTTATGGTTGCATTTATAATAGTTACAGTACCGGCATTAAGGTTATAAATACCGCCACCACCATTTGTAGCATCATTACCACCGGCAGTATTGCCATCTATCACTGTACCATCAATACTCATAGTACCTGTACCGTTCCATAAGCCACCGCCTTCGGCTCCTGCTTCATTACCGTTTACAGTACCGCCGGTTATGGTTACAGTACCTGCACCGGTTACATGAAGTCCGCCGCCATTACCCGGAGCATTGTTTGTAGTGTTGTTATTAAGCGTTACGCTTGTAAGGGTAACAGATCCTGCAGCCCCCGAATTATCTTCTATACCACCACCGGCGCGGTTAGATGTATTGCCTGTTATAGTGGCATTGTTAACTGAAAGCGTTCCGCCCACGTCATTAAGTATACCTCCGCCGCTGCCTGCAGCACCATTGGCGGTATTGTTTGTAATTTCTGTACCTGTATTTACGTTTAGAGTACCGCTAAGGTTATAAATACCACCGCCGCCATTAGTAGCTTCGGCACCGCTTGCAGTATTGTTGTTTATTACGGTACCCAAAATGGTCATGGTACCACTACCGTTCCAAAGTCCGCCACCTTCGGCTCCTGCTTCGTTTCCGCTTACAGTACCATTAGTGATAGTTACCGTACCGGCACCTGTAACGTGTAACCCGCCGCCATTACCCGGAGAAGTGTTTGTAACATTATTATCTAAAGTAGTATTTGATATGGTAACAGACCCGTTAGCACCAGATACATCTTCTATACCACCACCGGCACGGTTAGATGTGTTAGCAGATATTGTAGCACCAGTAATAAATAACCTTCCGCCTACGTCGTTAAGTATACCACCGCCGCTGCCTGCTGCACCTGTAGCGTCATTTTCTGTAATAACAGTATCGGCATTAATGTTAACAATACCGCTAAGGTTGTAAATACCGCCACCACCCTGGTCGGCTCCGGCTCCAGCGGCAGTATTATTAGTAATATCTGTAGATGATATCGACATAGTACCGGTTCCGTTCCAAAGTGCACCGCCTTCGGCACCTGCTGTATTGCCTGTAAATTCAGATCCTGTAATAGTAGTATTACCTGCGCCCGTTATGTGTATCGCACCACCATTACCCGGGTTAGTATTTGTAGTGTTATTTGTAAACGTAACAGTGTTTACCGTAATGGCAGTATCTGCACCCGAGTTGCCCTCTATAGCACCACCGGCCCTGTTAGATGTATTGCCGGTAAATGTACTTGTATTTACAGTAAAGTTGCCGCCGGTACCTATAAGTACAGCGCCGCCGCTGCCTGCTGCGCCTGTAGCTTCATTATTTGTAAAAGCAGTTCCTGTTACACTTAGTGTCCCTGTAGTATAAATAGCACCGCCACCCTGTGCAGCTGTCGCGCCATTAGCTTCATTACCGGTAAAAGCGGCATTAGTAATAACCACACCACTGCCTGTGGCAGATATTGCACCGCCATTATCGGCTGCATAACCATCTGTAAAAGTAATATCGCTTATAGATACGTTTGTGGCGTTGGTAATTGTAAAAATGCGGGAAGTTTCATTACCATCAAAAGTGGTGGCTGCAATCCCGTTTCCGGTAATGGTAAGGTTTTTATCAATAGTTATTGACGAAGCTAACGTAATGGCATTACCATTAGTAGAAGGGTTAAAAATAATTGTACCGCCTGCTTCAGAATCAATGACCGCCTGCCTGAAAGACCCTGCACCGCTGTCGTTAGTGTTGGTTACTGTAATTGTCTGAGCATTGGCACCTAAACCAAGCAAAGAGCAAAAAACGACAACACCCTTTAAAAAAGTAATTGTTTTTTTCATAATACTTAAAATAATTAGTTGTTAATTCTACAATAAAGCTACGAGGGAATATTGTTAAGGGTTTCATAATGTGAATATTAGAATTTTTAATGTTAATTTTAATGTAGTCTTTACGCCTTACTGCTACTGCGTTTGCGTTAAAATAGCGTACCTTTGCCTTAACAAAAGTTTATATGTTGTTTATGAAAGTAAATTTAAAAAAGGGGATAGGCCAACTGGTTTTTGGCATGAAAGAGAAAGATGTAAAGGCTGTTTACGGTGAGCCGTCACGACAGTTTAAGGACGATGATAACAATACCATTTACCTTTACAATAATGAGAAGATAAGGCTTACTTTTTATGCCGATGAAGATTTTAAACTGGGATACCTTATTGCAGCCCATCCTGATTTAGAATTATTTTCTGTAAAAGTATTAGGCCAAAATTGGGACAGTCTTAAAAAGACACTTGAAGAAAAAGGCGTTTCGGGTTTTGAAAGGGAAACCTATGATTCTGAAGAAAATCTTTTTAATGAAGCTAACTGGATTATTTTTCGTGTAGAGTTTGGCGAGGTTATTCGTGTAGAACTTGGTGCTACCATTAATAACAAAGACGAATTTGACTGGAAATTTTAAATTTCCTATAAGTCGCTAACATATAATATAGCAATGCATCATCTTTGCTAAAAAAGGAATCCTAAATTAACGGATTCCTTTTTTTATTTATTCTTACTGGCCAAAAAATAGCTTACATCGTTAATCCAATGTTCTTTATACTTGTTAAGGTAGTTTTCGTGTCCCGCTAACGGATAGGTTTTGAGTTCTTTTACTCCCTGCAAGTTTTTGAAAATAGTATCTATTTCTTCACGGCTCACACGCCTGTCCTGCTCGCCATAAAGCAATAGGGTAGGGCAGTGTACACTTTTAGCATAGGTTTCAGGGTTATGGCTAAACGCCCAGAAACCGTTTTGAAGTCCGCCCCAAAACATCAGCATACCTGCCATAGGAATCGTGGGTACTCCCATAACATTAAAGCGGGCACAAACCGTTTTGTACATAGTGCCAAAAGGGCATTCTATAACAATAGCTTTCGGGTTGATGTGATATTCGTCAATAGCTTTCAGTATAGCTACCGCTCCCATTGAGGTGCCGAATAAGTAAATATTCTTTTCTCCTTGTTGGGTCAAATATTCAAAACAGGTTTTAACTTCTTCATCCTCAAGATACCCTATGGTGGTCTGGTTGCCTTCAGACCCGCCCGATCCCATAAAATCGACCAGTAAAGTACTATACCCCATTTTTATAAATTCGTCCGCATGGGCTATAAACTGCGATTTATCTCCGGCATAACCGTGAAATAGTATCACTGTGCCTTTAGAATTTGGGATTTTAATGCTCCAGCATTCAATCTCCACATTACTTTTAAGATGAAGTGTTGTGTATTTTTGGGTTGGGAATTGCGTATTTATCGGCTTTGGATTATTGACACCAAAAAACAATATCCCCGCTTTTTGAGAGGCTGTAAGGTTTTCAGGTTTTATTTTTGGTGCACCACTATCGCTAAAATGCGTGAATTTATACGCATGAAAAAAGGTAATTACATTCATTACTACAAATACAAACAGCAGCGTATAGCCTAACTGTTTATAAATTTTTTTCATGCCTGTTTTTCTTCGGGATAGCGCCATACCGCTAAGGTATGCATTTGCCCAGATTTGCCAAACTACTTTTTATGCCTGGCAATAAAATCAATAACCTCGTCGTACCTGTTACTCCACGGCCAGATGTATTGCACAATCATAGGCACATGTTTTTTATTGATGCGGATAGGGGCAACATCATGCTGAAAAGTGTGCAGGGCTGTAAGGAAACGCTGATTAGCCTCTTTAATCGATTCGTATGTTTTATCGCCTGTATAAATCAAAAAAGGCGGTGTTTTGGCATTCAGGAAATAAATGGGCGATGCTTCCTGCCATACCTTAGGGCTGCTACTCCAGGTCGTTATATAATCATTCTCAGTAGTGGGAGGATATTGTTCAAGGTAATGTTTCATATCCAGCCCGGCAGCATCGTTGAGGATAATTCCTTTTATATCTGTTGGATTTATACCATATTTTGGGTTCATTACTGCCAAGGCCCCTAAGTGCCCGCCAGCCGAATGCCCGGTAATAAATATCTGGTTAGGATCACCGTTATATTGGGCAATGTTTTGTTTGGTCCATTGTATAACAGCGGCAATTTGCCCGGTCATGGTATTGTAATCTGCTGAAGGGCTCAGGGTATAATCTGGAATTACGGTTACGATGCCTTTGCGTGCAAAATTCCGACCAAAGAAACCGTATTGGTCTTTACTGCCTGTATTCCAGTTACCGCCATGCACAAAAATAAGTACCGGCATCTTTTTACCTTTTTTAGAAGTAAAAACGTTTAGTTTAGGTGCTGTTTCGGATTTTAAATAGGCAACATCCTTCTTTTTAGTAACCGAACAATTTGTTACACCAATGCATAACAACATTGTTAAAAGGGAAATTAAAATACGCATACTGTCTTTTTATGGTGTATACGTAATTTAGGAACGTTTGATTTTCCAGGAGAATGATTTTGGCAAATCATCGCCTAATAAATAACCCCAGGGCCTGAGTGAGTCGATCCTGTCAAATATTACTTTGGCAATAGCCATAAGCGGGATGGCCAGGAACATTCCTGATATGCCGCCTATGAGCCCAAAGAAGATTATACCTACAATTGATGCGATAGAATTTATCTCTACCTTACTGCTAACTACCATAGGCACCAGTATGTTATTATCGATTATCTGAACCACAATATTCACTACCAAAATACCTATGATAACAGTAAGGTCGCTTGTGCCGGTTAACGATGCTATAACGGTTAATACCCCCGCTATAAGGATACCTATGTAAGGGATTAAGTTTAATAGCCCTGTTATAACACCCAGCAGTATAGCATATTTAACCCCGATAATCATAAGGCCTACAGCTGTAAGTACTGACACAATTACAAACTCGAACAACAAGCCCACAATGTAACTTTGCACCGAAATTTTAATAGTATGCAGTATGTCCTGCAATTTAGGATGGTATTTTTCTTTAAACAGCATACAGAAGAACTTTACAAAATGGGTCCTGTAAAGCAGTATAAGGAACATATAAATAGGTATAAGCACCATATTTACCACCGAGTCACTAAACGACATAACGGTTGTACTAACCATATCTTTACCTGTACTCATAGAGTCGCTCGTGGCTTTGTCTACCATCTTATCCTGCTCAGCTTTAGATAGAGAAAATGTTTCATTTATATATGCCTGAAGGTTTGTGTAATGTTGGTTAAGGTTCGATTTTATCTTGTCCCAGTCTTCTGCCATTACAGCAACCTGCGTAGTTATAAAATAAAATATAAGGCCAAAGAAGAACACAAACAGAAACACGGTTAGTATACAGGAAAGTGTGTGGGGTATACGCGCCTTATTAGTTAAAAAAGCCGATATGGGCCGTAGCAAAATTGCAAAAAGAAGTGCCATTAACACCGGGGAAATAAGGCTTTGCCCATAATAATACATGCCCGTAAGGCAAATAATGATAATGAGTATAAAGGCAAATTTTGCGTAAAACGGCAGCTTCTGGGTTTGTATCATTGTACTTGAGTATATAGTAAGATATAATATTCGAAATTACTCTTTACAATAGTGATGTCATCATAATTTAATGATAATTTTTTAAGGATTATTTGATGCAGGATTTAAAAATTTAACAGTTGTAGTTTGAATTATAATGTCCATATATTATTTAGAAGTATTCCTATCCTTCAAAATTGTCTCTATATCTTCAAGCTGGATGTTCTTTGCCCTCAGCAGGATAAGAAAGTGATAGAGTAGATCGGCAGCTTCATTTTTAAATAAATCGTCGTTATTGTCTTTGGCTTCAATTACCAGTTCTACGGCTTCTTCACCTACTTTTTGAGCCATTTTATTAATTCCCCTTTTAAACAGGTCATTGGTGTACGATTTTTCAGAATCATTGCTTATCCTTTCATCAATAGTTTGTTCAAGTTGATACAAAAAGCCTTTGCTGCTATCTTGTTGAAAGCAGGTTTCGCTACCAGTGTGGCATGTGGGGCCGTCTGGGCGTGCTTTTATAAGCAGGGTATCGTTATCGCAATCTTCAAAAATTTCCTTTACATGCAGGTAATTGCCGGATGTTGCTCCCTTTGTCCACAGCTCATTTCGGCTGCGGCTATAAAATGTTACCAATCCTTCGGTTTTTGTCTTTGTCAATGCTTTCTCATTCATGTACCCAAGCATCAGTACCTTTAAGCTTACGCTATCCTGAATTACCACCGGCACAAGCCCGTTTCCTTTATTAAAATCTAATTTCATCGTATTGCAATTTTTTCGTTCTTTAAATAATCCTTTAGTTCTTGTATGCCTATCTCGCCATAATGAAAAACACTCGCGGCCAATGCCGCCGTGGCGGTGGTTTGTGTAAATACGTCTTTAAAATGTTCTTTACTTCCTGCACCTCCCGATGCTATTACCGGAATATTTACCATATTGCAAACCTGACTTGTAATAGCTATAGCAAAGCCATTTTTTGTACCGTCGTTATGCATGGATGTCAGCAAAATTTCGCCTGCTCCCAATGCCTCTGCCTGTTGTGCCCACGCCACAGTACCTAATCCTGTTGCAACCCGGCCTCCATTAATGTACACTTGCCAGTTGCCATTTACAAATTTGGTATCTATAGCTACAACTACGGCCTGCGTACCTAATGCATTAGCAATTTGAGTTATCAGCTCCGGGTTTTTTACCGCCGATGAGTTAAGGCTTATCTTATCGGCACCGCAACGTATCAGCCTTTCGGCATCTTCCACCGAATTGATGCCGCCGCCTACCGTAAAAGGTATATTAATTTCAGAAGCTATCTTTTCCACAAGGCTTGCCAGTGTTTTCCTGTTTTCCTGTGTGGCGGTAATGTCCAGGAATACCAGTTCATCGGCACCGGCTTTGGCATACTGTGCTGCCATTTCTACCGCATCGCCGGCATCCCTCAATTCTAAAAAATTGATGCCTTTTACAACCCGCCCGTCTTTAATATCAAAGCACGGTATTATTCGTTTCTTTAGCATAGTTCGCTCAGTTGTTTTAGGGTTATCCGTCCTTCATATATGGCTTTCCCAATAATTACACCCTCGCAACCCAGTTGCTGCATCTGCAAAACATCATCTATAGTAGCAATGCCCCCGCTGGCAATCAAATTTACTTTTACAGCACTTAATATATCAGTGTATAAGTCATTAGCCGCACCCTGAAGCATCCCGTCTTTAGCAATATCGGTACAAATAACATTGCTAATACCTTTAGATTTATAAAGGGTTATAAAATCGATCACGTCAATTTCGGTGTTGTCCTGCCAGCCCTGTATTGCTATTTTTCGGTCCATGCAGTCGGCGCCTAATATAATTTTATCGGCATCATAAGTTTTAATCCATTGGTATACTACGGCCGGACTTTTAACGGCGATGCTGCCTGCTGTAACTTGTGATGCACCATTATCAAAAGCTAATTGTAAATCGGTATCCGTTTTTACACCACCGCCAAAATCAATGATCAAACTGGTTTGGTTGGCAATAGCCTTCAGTACTTTATGGTTTACAATATTGCCCGATTTTGCCCCGTCAAGGTCTACCACATGCAGGTATTTTATGCCCGCTGCTTCAAACTCTTTAGCAACTTCTACAGGGTGGTTGTTATATGTTTTTTGGGTACTGTAATCGCCTTTGGTAAGGCGTACGCATTTTCCGTCGATGATATCTATGGCCGGGATAATTTTCATAAGGTTAAAAAGTTTTTAAGGATTTGCTCACCCACAGTTCCCGATTTTTCGGTGTGAAACTGTACTGCATAAAAGTTATCTTTTTGCAATGCCGCGCTAAATGGGAGCAGGTAATCGCATTGCGCAATAGTGTTTTCAGAAAGTTCTGCGTAATAACTGTGCACAAAATAAATGTTATCTTCTATAGAAATTCCTTTAAATAATGGACTATTTATGGTGCTAAAATTGTTCCACCCCATGTGCGGCACAATGCCCATTGGCGGAAATTTTTTAACCAATACATCAAAAATACCAAGGCCTTCGGTTGCGCCTTCTTCCGATGCAGTACACATTAATTGCAGCCCTAAGCATATTCCTAAAACAGGTTGGTTAAGGTTTTTTATAACCACGTCAAGCCCTTTATTTTTAAGGTATTCCATTGCTGAACCTGCTTCGCCCACACCCGGAAAAATAACTTTATCTGCGGCTTGTAACTGCTCAGTATCATCAGTCACAATACACTCATAACCCAACCGCTGTATGGCATTCTGTACCGATTTAGTATTGCCTGCGTTATATTTTAAGATGGCTATCATAACGTTCCTTTTGTGCTTGGTATATTAAAGTTATCGGTTTGTTTTACCGCCATTTTAATCGCTTTTGCAAAGGCCTTAAAAATGCATTCTATTTTGTGATGCTCGTTCGTACCCTCTGCCTTTATGTTGAGGTTGCATTTTGCATTATCGCTAAACGATTTAAAAAAGTGAAAGAACATCTCTGTAGGCATTTCGCCAATTTTTTCACGCTTAAAATCGGCATCCCAAACCAGCCACGGCCTGCCGCCAAAATCTATGGCCACCTGCGCCAGGCAATCGTCCATAGGCAATAAAAACCCGTAACGTTCTATGCCTTTCTTACTGCCGAGGGCTTGTAAAAAGGCATTGCCGAGAGCTAAGGCTGTATCTTCTATAGTGTGGTGCTCATCAATTTCAAGGTCGCCCTGCACCTTAATGTCAAGGTCTATATTTCCGTGGCGTGACAGCTGTTCCAGCATGTGGTCGAAGAACGCTAAACCTGTATTAATACTGCTTTTACCGCTGCCATCAAGGTTTACTGCTACTTCAATATTCGTTTCATTTGTTATTCTTATTACCGATCCTGTTCTTGGCACAACCTTTAGATACTTATAAATGGCTTCCCAGCTTTGGGTAACTAAATCAGCCTGTGCAATTTCCGTTCCCATATAAATAGATTTGCTGCCCAGGTTTTGAGCCAGTTGCACATCGGTAAGGCGGTCGCCAATAACGTACGAGTTTGCAAGATTATAATTGCCCTTAATGTAATGGGTAAGCAGGGCGGTGCCCGGCTTGCGCGACGGAAGGTTTTCGTGCGCAAAGCTTTTATCTACAATAATTTCTGAGAATGAGATGCCTTCATTTTTAAATGCCTGTAATATTTTATTCTGGGCAGGCCAAAAAGTATCCTCGGGAAAGGAGTCAGTGCCAAGCCCATCCTGATTGGTTACCATTACAAGTTCATAATCAAGTTCGGTAACTATCTTTGCAAGGTTTTGGAAAACGCCGGGATAAAACTCCAGTTTTTCGAGGCTGTCTAACTGTAAATCAACCGGTGGCTCTATAACCAGCGTGCCGTCCCTGTCTATAAAAAGTACTTTTTTCATAATCTTATATTTTTTAGTTCTGCCAATAGTGTCTCATTTTCGGCAGGGGTGCCAATGGTAATGCGCAGGCAGTTTTTTACTATTTTATTTCGGTTCCTGATGATAATTTTACTGCTTATCAGTTTATTGTAAACCGCATCGGCATCTGTTACTTCAACTAAAAAGAAGTTAGTGTCTGACGGATATATTTTTACAACATAATCAATGCTCTCAAGTTCTATCAGTAACTTGCTTTTCTCCTTAAGGATGATGTTGCGTTGCAAGTCAAACTTTGAGGTTTCCTGCAAAGCATACAATGCAGCACTTTGGTTTGGTGTACTAATATTGTAGGGAGGCTTTACCTTATTGAGGTATTTAATAACGGCTGTACCCGCAAAGGCAATTCCCACACGGGCTGCTGCCAGTCCCCACGCTTTACTAAGCGTTTGCAGAACAATAAGGTTAGGATATATATCTAACTTTTTAGATAAAGATTCGCTTTCTGCAAAATCTATATAAGCTTCGTCTACCACCACAATGCCATCGAAATTTTTAATGATAAATTTAACTGATTTGATGCAGTTTCCGGTAGGGTTGTTAGGTGAGCAAATAAAAATCACCTTTACCTTCGGGTCTAAAAGGTTTAGTGTTATATCTTCTGTATCAATCTGGAATTTTTCATTGAGCGGTATCTTTATAAGTTCTACATTATTAATGGCTGCCGAAACCTCATACATGCCATAAGTAGGTACAAACGTTAGTGCCTTATCTTTTGCCGGTTCACAAAAAACGCGAAAACATAAATCGATTATCTCATCGCTGCCGTTGCCTAAAAATATATTTTCGACAGGGATGTTTTTTACCTCGCTTAGCTTTTGCTTTACCGCTTTTTGAAGAGGGTCAGGGTAACGATTTAGATCGCCAAAGGGATTCTCGTTAGCATCCAGAAAAACCCCCTCACTGCCTTCAAACTCATCCCGTGCAGAAGAATATGGCTCAAGGTTAAGGATGTTAGGACGTACTATTTTTGTGATATCAAACATTTTGCAAACTTTTTAAACGTATTGTTACGGCATTTTTGTGTGCATCAAGCTGTTCGGCGGTAGCCATAATTTCTATGGCAGGGCCTATGTTTTGTAAACCGGCGGCGGTTATTTTCTGGAAGGTAATCTTCTTTACAAAACTATCTAATGATACGCCACTGTAATTCCTGGCATAACCGTTAGTAGGGAGGGTGTGGTTGGTACCGCTGGCATAATCGCCGGCGCTCTCGCAACTGTAGTTTCCTAAAAATACCGACCCTGCACTGGTAATACCATTAGCGTAATCTTCAGCTTTGTCCGACGCTATAATAAGGTGTTCGGGAGCGTAAATATTACTGAAAGCAACGCACTCATCTATGCTGTTTAATAATATCGATTTACTGTTTAGCAGGCATTTTACAATAATGTCTTTTCTCGGAAGTTCATCCGTCTGTTTTTCTATGGCTTTATTTACAGCATCTAAAATCGTTTCATTATCAGATAATAAAATTACCTGGCTGTCTGCGCCATGCTCTGCCTGAGATAGTAAATCGGCAGCTACAAATTCAGGATTGCAGGTAGCATCGGCAATAACAAGTACTTCGCTTGGCCCGGCGGGCAGGTCGGTCGCAACATTATAATTTACAGCATATTGTTTGGCGGCAGCTACATACTGGTTACCCGGCCCAAAAATTTTGAATACTTTAGGCACACTACCTGTACCCACGGCAAGTGCGGCAATGGCTTGTATACCGCCAACTTTATAAATGGCTGTAACACCTACAACACTTGCTGCATACAAAATTGCGGGGTTAATTAAACCGTTTTTGTCAGGAGGGGTACACATTACAACCTCTTTACACCCCGATATCTGTGCAGGTATGCCCA
>Ga0247815_10001470_pt1 | contig 17960 bp, 26 predicted proteins | sample UWRJL194509B1_FD_181014 | JGI IMG/M metagenome (GOLD analysis project Ga0247815, IMG submission 181014) | Plant litter microbial communities from Arlington Agricultural Research Station in Wisconsin, United States - UWRJ-L194-509B-1 | ecosystem: Environmental > Terrestrial > Plant litter >...
CTCGCTGGCCTTGAGCGCACTCTCCGTACATGCTGCCGTCTCCACATACGATTTCCCAATCGCACGGCCCACCCCAGGCTATGTATACGAAGGCTGGGAAGCTTACGACCCCCGCCAGGTACGAGAAACTCATTTTTAGTTCACGGATCGGCGCAATTGACATTATCTTGGGATTATAGCCTGTGCCAGAGCCTGCTGCACCCAACCCGCTGCCTCTGCTCGACTTTCCGGTTGCCCTAGATTACTCTGGCAACCCCGCCGGAGCCGGTATCCCTGTCAAGGGCTCGTTCATGGGCATCAGTATCGAAATGTCGCTGGCAGAGGCTGTCATCGGTCGCAACAAGACATGGATGCGTCCGCAGTTCCTCAACTTGATGAGCACGCTTCATGAGCGTGGCGGGCCACCCGTGTTGCGATGCGGCGGCAATTCCCAGGAGAAGGCTTACCTGGTCGACTCGATCGCAGATGGTCACCACTCCACCGAACGCCAGATCACTGGTGTCCGCACCCCGACCAATACGCCCACCCTGCTCTACACGAGAGACATGTTCGAGTCCATGCGGGAAGCTTCTGACTTGCTCGGCATCCACTGGTACCTCGGTCTACCCATGAACCAGACCGCACCCGCCCGTCTTGAGATCGCAGAAACTGCCGAGCCAATTTTGGGAGAATATCTCCTCAGCTGGCACTTGGGCAACGAGCCGGACCTGTACGCCATCCACGGAAAACGGCCTGTGGGCTACGACGAGGCCGCATACATGATCGAGTATGCCGACATCATTCGTCAGATGAATGAGAACCCCAACATTCAGAAGCGTCCTATCCTCGGCGGCCCTGCGTTCTGCGAGTGCAACACCAACTGGACCAACGCCGACGTCATTGACAACATGCACTGGCTCGAGCGATGTGCGTGCCAATATGCCGAGTGGAATTTCTTGGCTTGCTGACACACTGCTCAGTCCGCGAATCCGTCAACACGCTCATCGTCATGCACTACCCGACCGACAACTGCCCACTCGATGACATTGGCACCATGCCTCCTCAAGCCGAGTTGGACGCCGAGACGATCAGATACTTCGGCGAGTTCTCGCAGCACGACGGCAACGGCAGGTCTGTCAAGCACTTCGCATCTCTCTACGCACGTATGGCCCAGATCTCGGCAGACAACAACGTCCCACTCGTCCTGCTCGAGACGAACACTGCCTCGTGTAACGGCTTCCTGGGTCTCAGCGACTCGTTCCTAGGCGCACTGTGGAATCTCGACCTTGGCATGCAGCTCGCATCTTCTGGATTCTCGCACATGATGGTCCATCTCGGTGGCCAGCGATCGTTCTACAACGTGAGCACCATCGACATCTGAGCAAAATTCGCGACCCTAGCTGACCCTATTTGTGCAGCCCTTCATGGCACCTCCGTGGAATGCGACTGCGCCGTTTATGTGGACTGTCATGGCACCGTTCTATGCCATTCTTGTGTCAAGCGAAGCCCTGGGTCCCAGTGGAAACGCTCGTGTCGTCGATATGGGCATCAACAACAACCACACCCAGATGGTCGGCTACACCATCTTTGAGAACAACCAGCCCGTCCGGTGCGTCTCGCATGCTCTGCCGTTTCTACATGCCTAACTAACTGTCCGATAGCCTTGTGTTTATCAACTACATGTCTGACTCTGGTACCGGTGCCTTGGCCTACACCGCACGCGTCGCCACCCAGGGTGTCAACCGCGCCCGCGTCCGGTACCTCGTCGCCAACAAGATCACCGACAAGTTCGGAATCACTTACGCCGGCCAGGGTTTCGGGGGCTATTTCGAGTCGGATGGTTTGCTCAAGGGTCCACAGAAGACGGACGATGTGCCTTGCGAAGCTGGCGTCTGTTCCGTCAAGGTACCAGCACCAGGCGTTGCAGTCGTCTTCCTCACGGACGATCTCATCTTTGACGCGTCTGCGGGAGACGTGGTCACGACGTATGCGACGAGCCAGACGACCAAGATGCTGAACACTGCTGCCGTCCCCGGTGATGTTCTCGCCAGCACGAACGGTATCTCGGGCGAGATGCGGTACGTTATCCTTTCTATTTTGTTCGTCATGTCCGTCAGCTAATGATATTCCCCAGCTCGCAGATGAAGAACGCCAAAACGAGCCGTGGTGACGACAAAGTCAACAGCGCGAGCCCACGCGCTGCGATCTGGGCCACCCTCTCTGTCATCGGCGCATGCGTCGCTGGTGCATGGGCAGTCATGGCGTAAAACTCCATACCCATCGATTCTGTTTGTTGTTGTCTCACCCCCGCTGTTGTTTGCTTATCTGTCTCCTGTGCTCTTACATTGTCTGTCTGTCTGTTCTAAGACTCTGGCCCTGGACCATCATCATCTGATCATTGTTGCTGCACGTGTGCGGCGTGTCCCTCTTTTGTTGCAATCCTTCTGTCTTACTTCCTGAATACTACCGAATGCTCTCGTTATGGCTTGCCATACCATTCATGACACGACTTCGTGTGCGAAGTATTCCGATGATCACTCTGATTCGCTTGGCAAGCCATCTACCCTGGAAAGATGCACAAGCATTGAGAATGATGCGGCTTTCATGTCTCTTCCCAATGGACTGTCTCGCCGCTGAGCCACAAGTCCTCATCCCCGACGGCGTGTCTTCTCCATCCATCGACTGCGAGTGCATAAGGTGACCCATGCACTCCTACTGTTCTTTCGTGTGGTATTTTGTGAACTGCGATGCGCTTGTCTCCGAGAAACCCAAGATTACCGAGGAGGAAGTCCGCCCATTCGACGGGTGAATCCGGTGCGCGAAGCACGATGCGCTGGATCGGTTTGCGTGACCCGTCATCGCGTATAAGTTCCCGGAGTAGTGCCCTCAATGTGCCCATGAGATTTATGTTATATTCGAAGTCTATGGCAAGGTGCGTGATGCCCCACGAAACGCCTGGAGTGGCAGACATCGTGCGCGCTTTCTCAGCGGTAGAGCCAAATGTCATCATCAAGCGGTGTGCGTGCAATTTGTTGAGTAGTCCGAGGTGTAGATGAGTGACACCATAAAGTACTGTTGGTATCCATTTCGCTGGGCCCCGCCGTTCGTAAATAAGAGATACGTAGTTTGGAACGGTCGGTGGAACAAGGACAGTATGATCGTCCTGGGATTGCAATATGGCCCATGGAGAAGCTCCAGTGGCTGATTGGACAAACTGTGGCTTACAAATCGTAGTGATCTGGCGCGTGAGATGGGCATCAGGCCCATCGAGCAAGTTGGCCGCGATTCCCATTCCAAGATGCAGCGCGCAGATGAAGTGTGCCAAGTCAGGTCGCTGAAGCAATGTAGAAAGAAGCAGTCGAGCGGAGCACACATCATCGAGTTCAATAATCTGGTAAAGCCGCTTATTGACCGATCGATGTGCAATAGAGCAGACGCGAGCAAGTTGCGCCAGCCATGCCCTACGAGACGGATTGCCGCAGCACATCTCGGCGGCGAAATTCAGAACTTCCAGAATGATTTCCATAGGCAAGTTCTCGGACGAATAATGGACCATCCCGAGGACCACTTGGTGGGTTCGCGGAAGAGGAGATTGACCGGACCGGGCCGACAAGTTTGTGTTTCTAACTTTCTTTTGGCAAACCATTTACACCGTCTTCACCACCGCCATACTGTCTAGTGTCTCAATTATGCGAGATCCCTCGCATAGACCTGCTTGCTGCGCACAGAGTGTACAGTCAGGCATATGAACCAACATGCCGCCGTTTCAATCGATGCTCACAGTAGCCTTGCACCAGCGCGGTGAGTTCGGCGATGTCAGTGCTGCTGACGAGAATACTCATCGCTGCATATCACTCTCACCCCAGAATCCTTCATAAGATCAGCTCATTTCCATAGGCTTTTTGGTACCGGCCTTATCTTAGATCATGTCCTTTTTCAGTCGCCTCTGGTTTGCCACGGGCCTCCACCACAGCCCTCGCTTAGTTTTTGAAATCCGGAGACAAAGCCTGAGCCATTTCAAATCTCTCCCGTCGCTATTTAATCAGGTCTCGAACAACGTATTCATCCCTCTGAACTTGACCCTCGGCATGTTCGTGGCTACTGTCCTGTACCACCGCCCGGCTAACGACCCAAACCCACGCTTCGATCTCGACTACTATACCGAGGAGCATATCCAACCTGCAGTAGACATTTGGAAGATAAAAGGCTCGCAGTCTTATCGCGTGGTGTCATACCTCAATGACCCAAGGTCGTCGATTGCCGTCTTGTTGATGATGGAATGGCCCGACGAAGAGATCGCACTTCGCGAAATGGGCGACCCGGAGCTGAGGAATGCGGCCGAAGCGGATGTGATAAACTATACAGATCTGTCACCGGTGATTGTAAAGGGTCGGAGCGTGGTTAATGTGCGGTTTTGAGACACATGGCAGAGAACAAGATGTACTCAGGTCAAGCATGCATGTCTCGGATCTTTTATCATTGAGTTTGATCTGAATGGAGATATTGTACAATCAGGGAATGTAGAAGAGTTTGAAAAATATGAGTCACAGCAGGGAGACCGCTGTTTTTACTCCTGCGAGTTCAGCACGACTATCTTCCCTACAAAATTCTGCGTCTCGAGCGTCTGGAACGCCTCTTTCGCCTGGCCAAACTTAAAGGTCTTGCCCACGAGCGGTTTGATCTTGTGCAACTCAAGTAGACGATGGAGCTCGACGTGGTGCCAACGTTCTCCGACGGGGATGGCGCGCAGGCTGGCGGCCTGTATGCAAAAAGTAACAAACTCTGAGTTTCTGAATTCCGCGCCGCGGGCTGAAGCTCACCTTCCAGATCATTCCAGGAACATTGACTTTAGGGGCCCCGCCATTGATCATACCAATGACAGAGATAATGCCACCGCGAGCCACAGCCTGGACAGACTGGTCGAACGAGTCGCCGCCGGCGATATCGAGGATGTGGTGAGCGCCCACACCATTGGTGAGCTCTAGAACCTTGGTCGCCCAGTCAGGGTACTTCTTGTAGTTTATGGTGTCCTACGAGACGCAAAGAGGCATTGTTCAGTAAAGTTTATCCAGCTGCTTTTACTTGAACGCGGCTCAAAACGCACGTGTGCATCAACAAACTTCGCAATAGTGGCGAGCTTCTCGTCCGATGACGAGGTGAGAATAACACGCGCACCGCTTGCACGCGCAATCTGAGCGGCAATGATAGAGACGCCACCAGTGCCTTGCAATAAAACCGTTTCGCCGGACCTGAGCGTGCGCGAACCACCAAATAATGCGTTATACGCCGTCACGCCTACACCATTGTTCAGAGTTAGCCATTCTTCCTGAAGAAAATGTTGCAATCTAAATCCACGAACCAGCACAAGGAAGTGTTGCCGCTTCTTCCCAGCTCAAGTTATCTGGCACCCGCAACAGCGAGGTTGCCGGGTACACTCTGTACTGCAACAACGTTCCCGTTGGAACACTTTGGCTGGGAATGGAGGTCCCGGCGTTCTCAGCCGTCATGCCTGCACCCGTATCGCCAAGGAAGAATGTTGGAGCAACGCGGTCCTTGATGCTCCATTGGCTGACGCCATCGCCGATAGCGGCGACCTCACCAACCGCGTCGCAGCCAGGAACGCAGTCTTGAATAACTTGTCCAAAGTACTGATTGTTGGCTATCAGAACGTCGCGAAAGTTGAGCGAGACGGCATGGATGCGAACAAGGACTGTGATGAGACGAAACACGCGATTGAGCCAGGATTTTCTCAATTGTGACCTCGAGCACGTACCCTCGCCCGGCCCTGGCTGTGGGACACTCGACTCGCGGAGCTGGAGGCCTTCAAATCCATTTGGTACGCCAGTCCACGACCATTGTTTCTGAGTCTTCGGGATGCTGGTAGACATGAGAGATTTGTCGAGAGGAGAGCTGTTTCGTTATGGAGCGACTCCAGCTCGTCGAGACTTAATATATGTGCGATCCTCGAGAATCACCATTTGTCAGCATGTGTGGAGGGCTGACTTTGGATCACTCAGCATGTACGATCGGCGGCTAGGCGCTTTGAGTAGCCACCACCCAGACTTGAGGTAGTATCGCTTTAACATGGACTTGCACCAAAGATGCATTCTCGATTCAACACTAAGCCAGTTCCTGGCTATTCTACCCGAATGTAAGCTCTTTGAGCAGCACGATCGGATGGCGCTCGATCGCTGACGAATGCTTAATTGGTCAGATTGCGGGGCCCGCGAATATTGCAGCCGACTCCCCCATCTGGAAGGCGGTACGGTAATGTTACAACTACGACCCGTCACAACTCTTCGAGTGACACTATAAGAGCGTCAAAAAAATCTTGGGCCTGTTCATTGCCACTTCATTGGTAAATTTAAGGTTCGTGCGGCTCACTCGAACAACTCGGGGGTCGTTATCGCCATGCATGCTCAGATCCGATGTTGCATCCACTATCTTGTCCGTTGAAGAGCCTTCAACAGAGACATATTAATACAAGTTGATGAGCTCGTCAAGCAACTCGGCCAGCATGGAACGCAAGGACGTCTTAGCGACGGCCAGTGCGTTGCATCGCTCAGGTTGGCTGGTCGTACTCAACTCATTCTCTTTCCAGCTCGAAGGATTTGCCACTCAGGTTCACAGGGCTAAACTGGTACAGAGCGACGCTATCGCTAGACTTCGCTTGCATCAGCACCGCGACAAATAGTGACTTGAGCGATTCGGAATGCTTGCGACCACCGAGAGACTTGCGGAGCTCGTACAGGAGCTCGCATTGAAAGGGTTCTCAGTTAGATGACAGCGAGACACCACGAGAGCCGAACCAATCTAGTTAAGAGACTCAGCGCTCGTCGAAGATCACGGAACACGAAAGGGTGACATTGCGATCCAACATCGTCCAGAACGATTTGAGTACAGCTATCACATAACATGAGGTCCAGAATGACGTATAACGAGTGCAATCCAGATAGCCACAACATTAAGCGTGTTCCGTTACTCCTGAGAGTTCTGCACGACGATCTTCCCCACAAAGTTCTGTTGTTCGAGCGTCTTGAATGCCTCTTGCGCCTGGCTAAACTTAAATGTCTTGCCAATGAGCGGCTTTATCTTGTGCAGCTCAAGCAGGCGGTGCAGCTCGACATGGTGCCAACGTTCGCCGACGCAAATGGCACGAAGGCTGGCAGTCTACAAAAGTTGTAAGTATTAGCATTACGGGACATAGATTTAAGCTCACCTTCCAAATCATTCCAGGGACATTGACCTTGGGGGATATGCCATCAATCATACCAATGACAGTGATGGTGCCGCCACGAGCTATAGCTTGGACAGACTGGTCAAACGAGTCGCCGCCAGCGATGTCGAGGATGAGATCGGCGCCGACGCCATTGGTGACTTCTAGAACCTTGGCTGCCCAGTCAGGGTATTTCTTGTAGTTGATAGTGTTCTGTGAAAGGCAGAACGAAGTCACGGTCAGCGCGATCCGCTTCTCAACGGTACTTTGATAAGGACTTGCATGAGCGTCAACAAATTTGGCGACAGTGGCGAGTTTCTCGTCAGATGACGAGGTGAGAATAACACGCGCACCACTGGCGCGCGCAATCTGAGCGGCCATAATGGAGACCCCACCAGTTCCTTGCAGTACGACCGTTTCTCCAGACCTGAGCGGACGGGGGCCGCCAAATAGCGCGTTGTACGCCGTTACGCCTGCACCATATTCATCGGTAAGCATGTTTAGCTCTAGAAGAGCGCTGCATTTCGGCCGACATACCAGCACAAGGAAGCGTTGCCGCTTCTTCCCAGGTCAAGTTCTCTGGTATGCGCACCAGCGAGCTCGCCGGGAACACTCTGTATTGCAGCATCGACCCCGTCGAATCGTTATGGTTAGGGATGGCAGTTCCTGCGATTTCAAAAGTGATGCCTGCACCGGTATCGCCCAGGTAGAATGTCGGAGCGACGCGGTCCTTAATCTGCCATTGGCTAACACCCTCGCCGATGGCAACGATCTCTCCAACCGCGTCGCAGCCAGGAACACAGTTCTCCCCGACTTGGCCCAGATACTGGTTGCGGGCAAAAAGGACGTCGCGGAAGTTGAGCGAGACGGCATGAATGCGAATGAGGACTGGAGGGCAGACGTCGGGATTAGTTGAATGCTAGTTGCCGGTGGTCTTGTACACTTACCCTCCCCTGGTCCAGGCTGTGGAACAGCTGACTCGCGGAGCTTGAGCCCGTCAAAACCATTTGGCTCGCCAGCCCACGACCATTGCTTCTGAGTCTCTGGGATGCTTGTGGTAGACATGAGAGGTTGTTCACGAGGGTAGTACTTCAACTGTGGGATGACTCTAACAACTCTTGGGTGCTCGATATATGTACGATTTGAGAATTAGCATTAGTCAGCATGATTGGAGGACGAACCTCAGCTCACTCAGCAGGCTCAATTGTCGACGGCGATACATGGCCACCCCGAGGCTTGGCAGATTGTGGCTACTACGGCAAGCATGCGGATCGAGTCGCAGTTGCGCCGGTTGTTGGTAATTCACTCGGGAATTATCTTCATCAAGCGGAATCCCGTGCTGTTCGATTGCTGACAGAGGCTCACGGTCGGCGGGGCCCGCAAGTACCGCAGCCGCAGCCGCATCCTTATTTTCAAGGTTGTGATGTTACAGTCATGACTAGTTAGATATGACGACCGACTGTCTTAACTGTCGCGCGAAAAGCCGCCTCGAGCTCTGCAATTTGGAAGGGATCCGACTGTCCGCGTATCCTCGCGTCAGTGATAGTCGTCGTAGACGTTATTTATCACTGTAACTCACCGCATTGGTCGGCCGAACAGCAAAGCCATGCTCAACTCCGACGTGATCGTAACGAACATATCCAGGCTTATAGCGCCCTGGACTTTCCGGCGCAGTTCCGTTGAGAATGCCGTCGGTGATGACCGCCAGTGCAGGAGTGAATCCAGCGTCGAGCGAGGCCGAGTGAATCTCGATCGGCACCTTGGACTTTTTCTTGAGGAGCTCGATGTCTAGGGGTATACTGCGGTATCCTCGTCAGGCAGGGTTGAAGAGTCAACCATAAACGTACGAGAGAAGGGATGGATGCGCTGTCACGCTAACGGAAACCGTGTTATTCTGCGCGAGCCGCACAGCATACAAGCCACCAAAGCAGTACTGCAATGAGAATATCAGCATCTACACAGGGGCGAAGATGGTTCAGAGACATACGCCGGTCGCCGTGAACTTCTTGACGCCCAACTTCTTCAGGCCGTCGACGACAGCAAGAAGCAACGGCGTCGTGTAAGCCTCTGTCGGCTCCCGGTGAGACTACAGAAGACGTATTATGACCGTGCGAGCGTACCGTCGTGACGGATTAGCCATTCGGTGATGTTGAAGCCGGTCAGGTCCAGGGGGATTGAATCACCTGTCGTAGCATAAGCATGAGCTGGGAAAGTAGTTCTTGAATAACTCGCCATTGAGGTAGTCCGGCACAAAGGTTGCGAAGCCCTCCTTGGCAAAGTTGTCGGCGAGGAGCTTGCTATTGACGAGAGGCAAACCGAAGACGTCCTGAGACAAACGGGGATGGATTAGTCGTGATGTGTCCTGCAATCCGCATGGGCACTCACAGTCAAAAACAGGAGTGCGCCCTTGGGGATCTTCTTTGTGTGTGGAGGTAGAGCCACGTATGTGTCAACGCCGCCTGCGGTAGATGAGTAGGTGCTCGCCGTGGGTACAGGCAGATACTAGCGCACCAATCTTGACAATCTTGCCCGTTGGCTCGCCATTCAGTAGATTGACTGCACTGACGGGCTTGTACAGCTGATGAACGCCGTCATGAGCGGTCACGCGCAGAGCAAGAGCAGCAACGACCGCGGCGACTTTGAGCAGTGACAACATGTTCGAACGATATGGAAAGGAGCGTGTCATCCTCGTGGCGCGTAGCCAGACGGCCGCCTTTATAGCGACCGGTCGTCACTGTCAAGCTTGGCAGGGTGACTTTGCTTGCCGATCAAATGGAAATTGGATTCCCAAAATACATCACTTAATCCTCGCACAGCACCAGATTGCGTGGGAGCAGGGTCACCGGTAGTCCCTCTGACTGTAGAAGGTCGTTATCAGCGTTGTCGTTTTGTGGGTGCACGAGCCTTCCGTCACCCGCGCGAATTCGAGGAAGGTCGATGACAACGTAAAGCAGGATGACAAACCACGAGCGCCAGGTTTCCGCCGGTTCAAGTTTTATGATTTCAACTCAGCTTCCCACTCGTCCAACAGCTGATTGAAATACAGGGTCTCGTCCTCTTTTGGAACTCGTGCATGGCTTCCAATGTTCTGTTATTCCGCTCGTCTGTTGGATCGTGCAGCCCCAATCCACTGCCTCTCACAAACCTTTCAAACCCTGACTAGGCAAAGCCTGTAAATACATTCACGATTGCTTCTTTCTGAGTAGAAGAGTTGAGCTTTGAGCGACTAATCCTCAGCTCGTCTATTTTTTAGGTTGCTTTGACTGCGTTTTCGGGTGTTTGTACTTGAGGAGAACTTTCACCTGCTCATATGACTTTAACCCCATCGGGAGCCTACGCGCTGACATCAACCAGAACGAGAGAAAGCGACTGGCGATGCGACTGTCGTTTCTCGTGCTGTGCTTGAGAACCCAGGTGCTTACCCATACACTGTCACGCCATAATTGGATTCTCAGGCGACTGATGGCGTGTGGCTGATGTACAGCCTGCGAGACGACAATGTTGAAGAAGCTCAACGGCGAACACAGCTTCACTGTATCTCCCACTCTCTAGTTCAACGCAAAGACCTTTTCTCACAACCAGTGCAGGGTTTTGTCTTGTGAATGAAGTCGCGGTCGAACTACCGTTATGCAATCAACTTCTGCGCGAAGCCCTGCCCTTGATACATCTGCATTGAGTTTGGAGATAAACTAAGCCAGAGACGTAGACGGTCAGCACATATTATGATGCCAAGAATTGTACTCGGGCACGCGGGCACGCGGGTTCTGAGCCATCGCACGCGGGAATCATCTCCATTCAAAATCCCACATTTTCCACTCGCTCACGAAGATTCACAGTCACCGGGCCCCGCGAACACTGCAACCACATCCTTATTTCGAAGGTGTATTTTTACAGCCACAGCTGGTCAGAGGTGATGACCGACTGTCTTGACCGTCGCATAGAAAGCCGCCTCGAGCTCCGCAATCTGAAGGGGATCCGACTGTCGGGGTACCCTCATGTTAGCGCTCGTCGTCGTTTCCACAATCCACCACTGCGACTCACTGCATTGGACGGCCGAACGGCAAAGCCATGCGCAACGCCGACGTGATCATAACGAAGATAACCAGGCAGGTAGCGCCCTGGACTCTCTAGTGCAGTTCCATTGAGGATGCCGTCGGTGACGGCGGCGAGCGCGGGTGTGAATCCTGTATCAAGCGAAGCCGAGTGAATCTCAATCGGAACCTTGGACTTCTCTTTGAGAAGGTTGATGTCCAAGGGTATACTGCCGGGAAATATTCAGACTCGGCCGAGGGTTTGTGATTGAACGTACGAGAGACGCGATGGATGGGCGGTTACGCTGACGGCCACAGTGTTATTCTGTGCGAGTCGTACGGCGTACAAGCCGCCGAAGCAGTACTGCGACGAAAGATCAGGAACAGAATGAAGGTGAAGATATTCAGTGGACGTACCCCGGTTGCTGCGAACTTCTTCACGCCAAACTTCTTCAGACCGTCGATGACGGCGAGAAGCGATGGCGTGGTTTGGTCCTCTGTAGGTACTCGGTAAGGATGCAGAAGATGCGCTATGACTGTGCAAGCGCACCACCGTGGCGAGTAAACCATTCCGTCATGTTGAAGCCGGTTTGGTTCAGCGGAACTGGTTCGCCTATTGGTCGTAGGATGAGCAACAGCTGGTTAGCGATACATGAAGGCGAACTCGCCGTTGAGGTAGTCTGGCACATAGGTCGCGAAGCCTGCCTTGGCGAAGTTATCGGCAAGGAGCTTGCTGTTGACAAGAGGCAGGCCGTAGATATCCTGAGAGCGGATGGTGATCAGAGTGACCGGGGTGAGTCGCGCGATCCGCGTGCCACTCACAGTCAAGAACAGCAGCGCGCCCTTTGGGACCTTCTTTGTGAGCGGAGGTAGAGCCACGTATGTGTCAACGCCGCCTGCAGATTATGAGTAGCTACTCGCTGCAAGTATATCCAGGTAAAAAGCAACGCACCGATCTTAACAACCTTGCCCGTCGGCTCGCCATCCAACAGACTGGCGGGATTGACCGACTCGTACAGTTGACTGACGCCGTCATGGGCAGTCACGCGCAGAGCAAGAGCGGCGACGGCCGCGGCGACCTTGAGCAGAGACAACATATTCGCTGGTAATATGGAACGGAGCGCGCCAGCCTCGTGGCGCCAACTAGAAGACCACCTTTATAGCGATAGGTCGTCACTGTTGAGGTTGGTAGGATGGCTCCACTTCTTCTTCGCCTCGATCACATGGCGACTTGATTCCGAGAGATATACATTGCGGGTTTGTGGGTGCGTGAGCTTTCGGACACGCGCCTTCCAAGCTTGCCAAGCGCTGGCGATAGCGGCCTGGCAGCTAGTATAAAGTCATTCATTGCCTGGGTTATAGGTCCGAAAGTTTTAGGATGTTTGTCTGCGTGCGGCGAGGCACGAAGGAAATGGCCTCGAATGCTTCTCTTGCAAGAGTAAGGCAGGATGACAAAGTGCGAGCGCCGGGATTCTGCCGGCCCCGCTACCGCGGACTACGTTTTTGGATGCCCGTGCCGCAACTTGAAGTGAAATTTCAACGTGCAATATCGGATGAGCTGACACGTTTAGCAGAGGACATAGGCGGTCAGCGCATACTGCTAAGGCAAGCATGCGCCGTGAGTCACGGGTACGCGGGCTTGGGTCATTCTGCTCGGAAATCATCTCAATTGAAAGCAATCCTGCGATACAGTATATAAAGGCTCACGGTGGCGTGTCACGCGAATACTACAGTCTCTTCCTTATTTCGAAGGGTGTAATGTTACAAGTGCGACGAGTTAAATATGGCGGCCGACTGTCTTGACCGTTGCCTGGAACGCGGCCTCAAGTTCTGCGATTTGGAAGGGGTCGGACTGTCGAAGTGACACCGCGTTAGCGTCCGTCGTCGTTCGCGCAATTCTCCACTGCAACTCACTGCATTCGCTGGGCGAGTAGCAAAGCCATGTGCAACGCCGACATGATCGTAGCGAACATAGCCGGGCTTGTAGCGCCCTGGGCTCTCCGGTGCAGTTCCGTTGAGGATGCCATCCGTGATGACGGCAAGTGCAGGCGTGAATCCATTGTCGAGTGAAGCCGAGTGGATCTCGATTGGAACCTTGGACTTCTTCTTGAGGAGGTCGATGTCCCCGGGGATACTACAGTAGCATTTTTAGGCGTGGTAGAAGGGCTAAGAATGAACTTACGAGAGAGCAGATGGATGAGCTGTCACGCTGACGGCAACCAAGTTATTTTGCGCGAGCCGCACGGCATACAAGCCACCAAAGCAATACTGAGGCAAGGTTATCAGTGTCTACATCGTTTAGAGATGAAAATAGACGTACGCCCGTCGCCGCGAACTTCTTGACGCCAAACTTCTTCAGACCTTCGATGACGGCAAGGAGCGGTGGCGTGGTTTGAGCCTCTGTCGGTCCTCGGTAAGAACACGGAAGACGCGGCAGAACTGTGCAACCGTACCGCCATGGCGAGTGAGCCATTCAGTGATGTTGAAGCCTGTCAGGTCCAGCGGGACTGGATCGCCTATTGGTCATAAGATGAACATCAGCTGAAAAGCTGTATTTGAATGTCAACTTGCCATTGAGGTAGTCCGGTATAAAGGTCGCAAAGCCCGCCTTGGCGAAGTTATCGGCGATGAGCCTGCTGTTGACGAGAGGCAGGCCGAAGATATCCTAATAACCAATAGTGATTAGATTAGCAGTTATGTGTTGCGTAATCCGTGTGCCACTTACAGTCAAGAACAGAAGCGCTCCTTTTTGAACCTTCTTCGGGAGTGGCGGTAAAGCCACGTATGTATCAACGCCACCTGGAAACGATGAGTGTTCGCTGTGGGAAAATCCAGGCAGATACTAACGCACCGATCTTCACAATCTTGCCCTTTGGCTCGCCATCCAATATGCTAGCTGGACTGACCGATTCGTAGAGTTGATTGATACCGTCATGAGCAGTCACGCGCAGAGCCAGAGCGGCGACGGCGGCGGCAACCTTGAGCAGCGACCACATGTTGGCTGGCAATATGGAAGGGAGCGCGCCAACCTCGTGGCGCGCAACCAAAAGGCCACCTTTATAGCGACAGTTCGTGCCCTCAAGCTTGGCGGGGTGACTTCGCCGCTACTTCTATGCGCCGATCAAAGGGCGATTTAACTTCCAGAAACCATATGCGCAATACTCTAACAATGCCAGCTCGCGTGGCAGAGGGGCTGCCGGCAATTCCTCCGGCGGCAGAAGGGGGTTTACAGCATTGCGGGTTTATGAGTGCGTCACGCGCTCAGAGGTCGGCGGTTATGCCCGCGTCAGCAACAGGCCAGCTGGCACAGAATAGTACGATGTCAGGTAATGACTCCGACAAGGTGCGACGGGTTGCGTGCAGCGAGGCGCGAATGACGCGGACTGGAGGAACTCTCGCATAAGAACGTAAGGCAGGAGAGGGCAGAACGACAAAGTCCGAGCGCCGGTTTCTGCCGCTTCGACCCGCACATTTCCAATTCATCTTTCACTTGTCGAACACCTCTTCCAGACACATGATGTCGCACATTTGGCGCGATTTTGAACATCCCGCTGTTGCAATGCGTTTGCAGATTGTGTCAATTACGCTCTCTTGTTGAAGAAAGTATGAAGTACATGATCCGAACAGTAGAAATCTATATGCTCACGTAATTCTCAGTTTTGAAATTGAGAAGTCTTCGATAAGTTTTCAATAAGTTTTTTGTTTGGTGTTCGTCATCCTGAAAACGGATCGCGTGAACTGCGTCTGCGGGTTCCAATACCGGAAGCTGACGCAAACCCGAAATTTCCACGTGGGTTCGGGCCGGCTTCTCATAAGAAGCCCCCTTGGCCACTGCCCACTCTCAGTCAGCGCTCGGCGTAATGGTTCACCAATCAGCCCCAATCGCCCTGGTTGTGTCCACTTTAGGCTATGAGCTTTGTGACCAAGAAGCTCTGCTCTTTGCAGCAGAACAAAGGCCCTCATTTGTCAACAATGTGACTATGGTTCTGCTTCAACGCAGCACAATTACCGGTCGATTTGACAAGCAAGGGCTGTGGACCCCTGGTCAGCGACTGTTGGCGCAATCCATCACGTTGTGCCACTCTCTCCGTACTCTTCACGTCTCTACAGACACAGATGGTCAGGACCAGGATGACTGGCGCACAATTCAACTGATTTCTCAGCAACTCCAACCTCACTCCGCGTCATCTGGGACACCTTGCTCTTTTCCTGACCTCCGGATGTTTATGGTCCATTGGTTGGGAGAGACCCCTCCGTCAGCATCCACTAGTAGAATGCGGGATGCGTTTGTCTCCTCAGTCGTCGGCGGCCGCACGGTCACCGGTCTGTCAGCCTCCGGCCGTCATTGCCCCGGTTGTAACTCACGTCTCTCGTACGTACTCGACTCGAGACCTTTGCCCAGGGCTATGGAATCACTTCGACGTTTTGGCATTGCGTCGTATCCTCCAGAAACCGGCGCGGAGAATGTTCTCCCCAGTCAGTCCATACCCGGTGGTGACCTCCGCCAACATTCGCACGCACAGATCATCCGTGTGTCTTTTGGCCCAGATAACTTCCCCTCCTCCCGCTCGAGAGGGAATCTTAAAAAGATCCTCGAACCACTCGAGCATGTAAAGGTCCTTGAGATGGACGAAGCAGCCCTGTACGCGTTCGACTGTCTCCTGCTCGAGGACGGTTGGAACTGGCCTGCCCGCCCTAAAGCGCTGCGATTAGTGGTTCAAGAATTTTCTTCACTAGCTCGCATGACGAGATTGTTGCAGCACGGGCTTTGTCTCTATCGTCTTCGTCGACTAGAAATCGCGTTTCGTCTGGCGGAAGGGGCGACGCAGACCTGGAGGAGAGAGGAGGCCACGATACAAGCCTCTTATGCGCGGCGGTTATATCTGTCAAAGTATTGTCGTGAAACGCGTATCAGTCTTTCGCTGACCGTTGTGCCTGCATCTCAGTTCTGGGACTGGTAACACGGGCTCGTGTGAAATATCGCGCCGCGTCCGGGATTATCAGCAACCCATGCAGAAACAGTTCAGGTTATGTTCACTGGAATGCAATCGATTGATTTACAGAAGGATTAACGTGATGTGAAGACAACAGAGGTTGGGGAACCCTAGAATCAGGAAGTCATAGCGTAACACGATTGCTAAATCCGTTCGTTGCGCATTCAAGGCGATATAGTAAGCTCCAGCGTGTGGCTATAGAGTACCCATTATGACGTTATGGAAATGAGACTTGAGAGCCTGCTCGTGCCTGCCGCGTTACTCTGGGCCGAGGCGGTTCCATACTCGCAATACTGTACACAGATGGTAGATCAATGGCAAAGAGAATATCTGACGCAGACGTGTCACGATCTAGAGGCCTCAATTGATGTGTGTGTTGAGTTGAAGGCCGAGCCCAACACCAGAGTCGGCTGTGGGTCTGACCTTGACACTGGTGACGTGACTGCTGAGCGCCGCGTCCGCAAGCAGGAGCATCGTCGAGCTTGACACCGCCGAGTTCGGCGTGCGAGGCATGTGGGGAGAGTCGGACACACTACTGACAGCTGATACTGGGCTGAGAGCTGGCGTCCGAGGAAGGGTATCGCCAGCGGTACTGTCGCGCGCACCCAGCTCGACCGCAAGCGTCTCCTCATCAAGAGGCTGGAGGTGACGAGAGAAGAATGGTGAAGATGGCAATTTAAATCGTGGCGGTGCTTTCCAATGGATAAACGCATCCTCGTTGCTGGCCAAGAGTAGTGTACTGACTGGTGGAAGTGACCGGGGCCGGCCGCCAGTCGTGTGACGGGTGAACGTCGAGCTGCGATCTGTAGGAGAAGGCCGTGCGATATGCGCAGCGTCAATAAGCGGGTCGGTGGTTTGGATCTCGCGTGTACGTTGGCGCGGCTGGGATGGTACTGTATACGGCGCTGCAGCCTTTCGGACGTTGATAGCGCCTTGAGGTGTCTTCTTACGACCAACAATAGAGGCGGACGGAGAGCGACGACGGCTTGCGCGGAGCTCGTACTCGACTTGTTCTCGTTCGGCAGGTGTGGGCTGAGGTTCAAACAAGCGAAGGGGCAAGTCAGCTGAGCGTCTGATTTGCATAAAGTCGAGACAGTCCTTACCTGAAGGCGTCCGGAGAGCAGAAGCACAGCGTTTATCTCAGCCTCAAGGGAGACAGCGACTGCAGATGCAGAAGACGACGCTTCAGCGCGTGGCTTCGGGGTCGCCGAAGCCCCTGGTTGTGGGCCTGCACGCCTCGAGGTGACAGCCCGGTTGCCCATAGGCATATTCGGCGCTGGTGTTGGCTTGTCATAAGGGCAAGGACGACTAGAACGCTTCTCGTGAAGCTTGATCACGCGTGCAGATCGACGAGGAGTCGAGGTGTCACTCTTGCTATGAGAGGAAGTGGTCTGTCGGCGTGTTGTTAGCGATCGATCAGATCAGGAGTGATGAAATATATCGAGACAAACCTGCTCAGAAGCAGCATCCGTGTTCACAACGGTATTCGCGTTCAGCGCCACGTCGATGGGGTGATCGGACATGACGGTTGGTGAGGAAGGAGGTGATGTTGGGCAGCGTCAACTCAAGAGTGGCCGCCAGCACTGAGCAGATGGCCAAGAGCCAGCACAAGCCCAACGTCCCAAGATATGCACACGAGGAGTGCGGGTGGGGGAAAGGATGGCAGTCGATAGCGGCACGCGACGTGCGCGTGCTTTATATCCCTGCGCTTCGAACGGGCGCAGAAAGGGGGTCACCGAC
>Ga0247815_10001473_pt1 | contig 17953 bp, 10 predicted proteins | sample UWRJL194509B1_FD_181014 | JGI IMG/M metagenome (GOLD analysis project Ga0247815, IMG submission 181014) | Plant litter microbial communities from Arlington Agricultural Research Station in Wisconsin, United States - UWRJ-L194-509B-1 | ecosystem: Environmental > Terrestrial > Plant litter >...
CTGAGGGCGACGGTTATTGTAAACATTGGTTGTTCCATAACTATAACCTGTAGCGGGTGAATTATTACCGGTAACAAGCAAGCCAACCACCTGGTTTTCGGTCAGGTTATAATCGGCCCCCATAGTATAGTTGCTGGCTTTAGTACTGTTGACGCTTGTTCTCTTTGCATCCCAGTAAGCATAAGCCCCTGGGCTCTGGTAAATTGTGTAAGAGTCTAACTGACGCTTAATATCACGGTCTGCATAACCATAGCTACCAAATATATTCAGCTTATTTTTACGGTAATTGAAAACCCCGTTTGCCGTGTACCTGTTCATTTCTCCACGTGTATAACCACCACTGAGCGAAGCATTAAGGCCGTCAGATTTATTCTTTTTTGACACAATATTAATAACGGCACCGCCTTGCGCCTCGTATTTAGAGGAGGGATTAGTCATAACTTCTATGGTTGAAATATTGTCAGCGGGGATACTTTGCAGATAAGCGGTGAGATCCTCACCAGACAAGCGCACAGGTTTTCCATCCATATATACGGTTGCCCCTTTATTGTTTGCTTTTACAGCCCCATCGTTGGTAGTTTGCACCCCCGGCGCCTTTGTTAAAGCTTCCCAGGCGGTACCGCCGGCAGCTGTTATGCTGTTTTGCACATTAAATACTATACGGTCAATCTTTCTTTCAATAGTGGGCCTTCTGAATGTAATAGCCACTTCCGCCAGTTGCATATTATCGCTCAGCATTTTTAGGCTCAAACTATCCTTTGGCAATTTAAATGTCCGTAATAAAGCTTTATACCCGATCAGGGAGACTGAAAGCTGATAAGGCTCCGTGTTCAGCTTCACCAAAGTAAATTTTCCCATGTCGGCCAACTGGCTGCTGATCACCTGTCCGTTTTGCGAAAGTGTCACTGTAGCCGCATCTAGTGGCTTACCTTGTTCATCATTCACAGTCCCGCTTAAATTCTGCTGACCAAACAACTGAGCAGGAAGCAGAAATAGTAAAATATAAAATATCGTTTTCATGTCTTTTAATTATACCACAAACCTCCCCTTTTGCTTCCTAAACGAGAGTTAAGTTGAGTTAAATAGAGTTAAATCGTATATTGACCTTATGGTTGCCGGGAAAATTATGAGGAACTTCACAGTATGAAATGGTTCAAAGCAAAGTATACTTATGTGCTGATCGTGCTTTCACTTTTACTGAGTACGGGCCTGCAGGTTGTTTGGCTGCAGCAGCTATTTACGGCACAGAAGAAACAACTAATTGTAGATATAGAACACGTGGTAGGTCTAACTGCACAAACCAACCTCTATAATAGCATCACTACCTTTGAAAAACCAGGCAACATTAAACAAATAAAACGACTCTTTTTGTCGCCCCAATGGGAACAGCTGCGCCATGCGTTTGACAATATGAAAATGGAAAACATGAGCGGCTATTACAGCATCACCATTGATGATGACAGTACTGCTGTCAGTATGAACATCAGTTTGAAAGATAAACCTGTAAAACGGAAACATAAGAGACCGGTCGCTTCTAATACCGGCTTGACTGCCGCTCAGCTAGTTTCCAATGATAGTTTGTCTTTAATACAAATGAAAAGAAAAGTGAGAGCGAGCTTAAAAAAGATTGGTATTAACTCTGATATATATGAAAAAATCTACTATTACAATACGTTGAGCGTTTATAAAAATAATGTCCCAAAAGAACTCAGGCCGGCTTTTACCAGTAACAGATATTTATATAATATACTAAACCTATATAGGTATCAATTAATACTACCAACTATCGATTATATAGTGTGGTACAGAATGCGGTATTATCTGGCTTCCTCCGTCCTTATGGTATTGCTTACCTGCACAGCTTTTTACTTTATTTTGCGTTTGTTGCGTAACCAGCAACTTTACGCAGATGCAAAAGCCGACTTCACCAGCAATATGACCCACGAGTTTAAAACACCAATTGCAACGGTGTCGGTAGCTTTAGAATCTATCAAAAAATATGATCTGGTAAAAAATCCGGAAACCTTACAGAATTACCTAGATATCAGCCAGCATGAGCTGAAGAGATTAGACCTGATGGTTGAAAAGGTGTTAAAGATTAATAATGGAAATGATGCCGGGCAGCCACTTAAACTGGAATTGTACGATGTGCAATCAGGCCTGCAACAGGTAATTTCATCCATGCAGATCCAATTGTTAAACAGCCATGCCAGCATCAGTTTTAAAGCTTCTGAAGAGCCATGCTTTGTATTTGGCGACCCGGTTCATCTGTCTAATATTTTTTATAACCTGATTGATAATGCCATCAAGTATTCCGGAACAGCTCTTCTTCTTGAAATTACCAGCAGATGTGACGCTGCTAAAATAACCCTCATTTTCAAGGACAATGGCCCTGGCATTGATAAACTTTATCATAAAAACATCTTTGAAAGGTTTTTCAGGGTTCCGGTGAAAGGCGATAGACATGATATAAAAGGATCGGGCCTCGGTTTACATTATGTGAAACAAATGGTAGAAAAGCACCATGGAACAATCAGAATTAAAAGTGAACCAGGCCACGGGACTACTTTTGTCATCAATTTACCGGCAGTATCATGAATTTAAAAGTTTTATATGTGGAGGATGAGCCCTTTTTATCACACATTGTTAGTGACGGACTGAAAAGCAGCGGATATACCGTACAGGTTGTTGCAGATGGAAATTTGGCGACAGATGCTTATTATGCCCTGAAACCAGACATCTGTATCCTGGATATCATGTTACCTTCTAAAGATGGGTATACCATTGCTAAAGAACTGAAGAATATAAAACCCGATCTGCCAATAATATTTTTAAGCGCAAAAGTGCTGACGGAAGATGTGGTGAAAGGATTTAAATCTGGTGGTAACGATTATTTGAAGAAACCGTTCAGTATGGATGAATTGCTGGTGAGAATGGAAGCCCTGTTGCAACGCTTTGGACGTGAAAGGGATGGAACGCCGCTGGAAAACAATAAGGTTTATTCATTTGGTGGCTGTAGGCTTGATACTGTACAGCAAATTCTCCACACCTCCACAGGCGAGCATTCGCTATCTTTCAAAGAATCAGCATTGCTTGAAATGATGATCCTGAAGAAAAATGATGTTTTGGAACGTCAGGAAGCACTCATAAAAATATGGGGCGATGATAACTATTACAATACCAGAAGTATGGATGTTTTTATGACGCATATCAGAAAGTTGTTAAAGGACGAACCTGGAATTCAGATTATGAACCTGAGGAGTGTAGGGTACAAATTGATCTGTTAGCCGACATATAGTTTGTCAGCATGTTGCCATTAAAATTAATTATAAAACTATTTTAGCAAATATGATGTAGTGTGGTTTTAAAAACATATGATCCTAAGAAACCCACGAAAGCATTCAGAGAAAGTAATCTTTGATACTTTAAATATCTCATTTAATGATTACTTACATCAAAATAACCCTATTAGCAGGAAGTATCTATATCAGCAACGTGGCAATGTTGTAGAAATTATAACGCCATCCAATGCTTTGATTGTATTTACTCTGATTACCGGGGACCAGATTGAGATCATTGACCATACCACCGATACCTTATTGCTCAATGAGCTGATATCTTATTTGTCTGCTGAATTGAAAATCAGACGCGAGGTTCTGATGTAAGACCTCAGGGATGCGTGCTCCCTTGAGGTCCATCTTTGATAATACAATTTTGATCTATGTGGTCGAAATCTTCACTCTATATGATCAATTTTTTATTCTGCCTGGTAGAACTTCTTCTATTCTGTGAGGTAGAACTTAATCTATTCTGTGCAGCAGACAAATGGAACTGCTGTGAGTGGCGAAGTGCGCAAAATGCGATGTAAACCCAAATGGTCAGTTAAAGGAAGTGATTGATCTTCGGATTGCTGAACAGGTTTCATGAGCTGATGGTTTAAGTAAATCCCCACCTCCTTATCCATGTTTAAGGCAATGCTGTCAACTAATTCCTCTTTGACCCGTTCCAGATCAGTTACATGATCGGCTATATTATGGATCTGACCAAAAACCTCCACGCAAAGGACGCTAAGCGATGAATCGGCTGGTAGGCCATAAAGGTCCAGGAAATTGTCAATTTCGCTGTTTTTCCAGGTACCGCTAGCGTACCTTACCGCCTCTGCGGCTAGTGCCAAACGCATATTTAAGGCGGTTTTAGAATGCGATATTAATTCTTCCGAATACTCTCCTGGTGTTTCGAACCGCTTTATAGTAGCCCCAATTCTTCCCACTGAATATAAAAGCTTCTTTTCATTTAGCAGAATATTGCGGTAGCCCCTGCCATCGGCCTGACGTACCTGCGCATATAACAAGCACCAGATTGCTGTCCTCGGTGGATCTGCAGTAACGTTTTTTCCTTTATTAACTGCCATTGCATATGGGGCAGACACCCTTAATTCCTTATCGTCACGGTTGACCATGCACAACAGATTGGGCGCAGGATGTTGAAGTCCGGTTAGCCGGAAATGGCGCCCAAACCGTCCCTGAGCAGTGCTCCATAAATCGTCTGTATGGCCAAAACGAAATTCGTAGGTATAAAATCCAAACAGTTCGGCGCTTTCACTATGTACCCCTTCAGGCAATGGAAGAAGATAGAAATGACGCTCATCTCCAGATTTTTCCATCTTCTGCATAGCCCTAAGTCCCGGATGGTCGTGGGCGGATTCAGGTACGATTACCCGGGTGTATTCCGGATCAAGAGTTAAGGGTGGGTCTTCAGTGATTTCATATAAGGAAGGATGATTATTACTTAGCAACTGATCGGGGGCGTACGCCACCTGCCTCGCAAATAAGGCATCCCGGTCGTCTTCTGGAGCTTTGTCAAACTCTAGCCAAAGGAACCGTTTTCTGGCTTCGGTGAACGCATATTTTGGTCCGGCAACATAAGGCGAAAGCGCAATACCTGAGCCAATTACTTTTGGCACCTGGTGTGGATTAACAGTAACTGGAAGCAACAGCGATGGGGTTTGGAAAAACATCGGATTATAGCTAATGTGTTCCTTAAACATGGGTGTAATAACATACTGTAAAAGAATAGTATCCAAACATTTATTTCCAGCAGCCAGCGTATCCACCACATCGATCAAAACTATTCTTGTATACTCCCGGTGCACCATTCCATCCTCCCCTTTCTGGATAGCCTGGAATGGTGCTGTCCTGCGCAATTCCATTGTTCCTATTGAGTTCAGGGGCATACTGTTAATTTTTTGCTCCCTGGCTTCGGCGTCTAAAGGATTATCTTCCAAACTTTTCCTTCTGCTGATGCTGAAACTCAACGTTTCCAGTCCGTCCCATGTCCAGTCGCGGTTGATGTATAGGGTGGTGACGACTAACCAATGGCGCACCAGCTCATGTTTACCCGCAAATGTTATACTGCTGTTATCAGGGCTCAGCGTATGGCGAATGAGATTACTACACCAGAATTGAACTCGCTCTCCCTTATCTGCATAGAGGGTCATTTTATTGGTACTGAGATCAAGCTCCTTCGCAAACCGTTCAACGATATCGGGCAAACCTTCACCTGAAGGCACGGTGAGCGAGGGTTGCAATTTTCCGGTATACGTTGGTTGCGGATCTGGCTGCAGGTATATGCCTTTGAGAAGCTGTGCGGATTCCAGGTTACTAAACAGCTGTGGCTCGTTGCTGGTATCCTTTCGCATTATAAGGGAAGTACTTTTTCCATAGCGACTGTTCAATTCGGGATCGGCAGATATACTTCCCCAATAGTTATCAGAACCTTCACAGATGCCCCGTATTGTAATCCTTATGTTTCGGCAGGTAGGCAAAATTAGCATCCCCTGATCTGTAACAATAGTCGCATCATCTTCTTCATTGTGAAATGGGTGCAACGGAAGGTCGGCCAGGTTCAGCACCGGATAATCCTTGTACTCGAATTTTAACGCGAGCTCCGCATCGTAATTGTCTGCGTCGAATTTGCGGTAAGCCTCATAAAGTGTAATATAGTTTTCCTTTCCCGTATCACTGGCCAGATTATCCATTTGCAGGGTTTCAACTTCTACCTTTACCCGCACCTTTATGACATCAGGATCTGCAAGCCCAATGTGTACACTTACCTGTTCGCCGCCAGGTATATATTTTGCCAGTTGTTCCTGCACAGATAATTTGAGCAGTTCGATAGCGTCCTGGGTTTTGTACCCATCAGTATAAACGACCGCAGGATATCCCAGCAAAGGTCTTTTAACAATCAGCGTATTCCCTTCAAAATTAAGACCATCTGTCGAATGTGTTATATCCTGGTTAATAATCCTCAATGCGTGTGGTGCAACATATCTTTTAAAACGTACATAAGCTTCATTGCTTAGGCTGAGATGTGCAGGATTATGGCCTTCTGAGGGTCCGCCCCCGGTGATATCTGTCAGCCTGACCCTTAATTTATACGCTTTTTCATAGCGGAGTTTGGTGACCGCGGACCTGGCTGAATAGGTATCGGTAATTTTTACATTCCTATTTTTTACAGGGCCGGTAAGATCGTTCACAGATACCCGCTGAATAGCATCTTTATTCTGATAAATTTCTGCCGCCGTTTTGTCCGGAAGCACCAGTGAGTGGTCGTTCCAATTTGAAAAATACATTGGCAACCAATAATTCTTATCACCCTCACCATCATACACTTTGACTGGATAAACCTGAAATGGAAGTTCACCTTGAAAACTACCTAAATTGATCGGATCACCGATGGCAGCATCATCTTCAAGGATCATGTCCCCGTTGCTCACCACTGCCGTCAGGCTTTCAAAATCTGCGCCCTCCTCTTCATCGTCTTTTACGTCAATATGGTAACCCATCACACCCAATGGTGCATCGAGCCGATCGGCACCTCCGTTGACGCTCATATCTTTTGACAGCTGCCGCACATACCAGGTTAAAATCTGCTCATCGTCCCATCCGAGCCTGATACCCATTTCTTTCTGCGGATGGAAGCCATCCTGTTCTTCGGACAGCAGGTTGCCACTCACGGGCTGGTTGACGTGTACAACTTTAGCAAAACCATCATTGTATTCCGCAGCTTCTATGTAAAGTTCATCATAAATGCCTGCAGGAGATTCCCCTTCTTTCATCACTGGAAATAACACGGCAGCAAACAGACTACGCACAACGAAGGTACCATCAGCTGCTTTTTTCAGGGATGGTATTCGGGCGGCGTAGCGCTTTATAAACAATTCGCCGCCTTCATCAATTGATTTTTGCTGTTCTGCAGCATACGGGGCTGCTGCCGCGGCGGTTGGAGGAATGACATCCACATATAACCAGCCGCCCTTTTTGTAATCATCGTTTTCGAGGTTGATCACTGTTTTATATAGCAGTCCTGCTTTTTCTGCCAGTAAGGGCTGCCGCAATAAATGGGCATAGACCTTACCCCAGCTAATTTTGCTTGATTCGGGAACCGGGATTGGTGGGTTATTGTTGCGCATGGCACAATGGTAGCTGTCGTCAGTTACTGCGTTTTTCAAACGCGGACTGGTAAAATTGAACGCATTTCGATATGTTAGGGGCAGGTATTTTTTTATAGACTGGCTTGCCGGAACCGCCTCAGGTGCGCGGTGTTCAGGCGACTGAGCAGGCTGGCCTGCACTAAAAGAATCGTCTATGTCAAAATATTTAGGCTTGCCTTCTTCATCTTTAGCATCTCTCAGTCGCTCGTAAATCCGTCGTCTTAAATCTGAATAGGCAAGGTTTGTAGTTTCACCACGTTCATCAGCCGGCACTTTCCCAGGAAACTCGTCCGGATTATTTACTACTTTGACCTGAAATATAGGTTGTACATCTGCAAATGCAGGAGCCAGGTTGTTCGTTCCGAAGCGTGTGCTGATATCGGTAAGCGGGTTAAAGTTGCGGGGTACAAAAAGTATATGAAGTGTGAGGTTGCCGGACGCATCTACCTCCTGTGGGAATGCCATTAGCGTAAACCGGGTGTCTTTTAAGTCTGCCATATTTAAATGTGTTAAGCAATTTGTCTGGTTTCTTCCCAGCTCTCATGAAAACTAATATCAATTACAAGGAATATGCTGATATCTAATCCAAAGGATACACTGGCCTTACAGTTTGTAGGTCCGCCTGCCTGTTTAATGACAGAACCCTTAGCTTCGATGGTAATGGTAACCCCTACTAGTCCGCCCAGGATTTCTGCATGACCGCGGAAAAGCAAAAAGGCTGTAATCATTACGGTCTGATTGGAATCGACATATATTTCTACGCCAACCATAAAGAGGATACTCACATTTCCGATAACCGGGAGCCCCACACCTATCTGGGCACCAAAACCGAATTTCATCGCGAGCGCAATCAGCGGACTGGTGTCTGCAGAAAGTTTGAGGTCTACCTGTCCTACAGCGTAAATCGTTCCTGCACCTACACTCACACACATCACCTGCAAACCGCCGTGGAAAGCAAAAAAAGCACCGGCCGTAGGCAAAAGCTGCGAAGGATCTGTAGTAACCTTTAGGGCAGCGTTGAAATATACCCCCAGGCTCATACTGGCTTCAAGTTTAAGCGGGGTTTGGGGCGATTCATATAATGCCCCCAGCGGGAACTTGATGAGCGGTATGTCTTTTCCGGCTTCAAACTTATACTCCCAGATGTTGGCGCTATTGCTCATGGCCACTTTGAGACCTTTCTGAAAGGCATCGGCATAATCGCCTGTACTGAGCTTCGCCAGGATCTCGAGAATCTGTATTACCGGCTCCAGATCTTTACTGAATTCAATTTCTGGTGTCGGCAGGGCATTGCTTTCCGGAACCTCCTTTCCACCAAAATTAGTTTCTTTACCTTTCTGAGAATTGAAATTCCCCTTGATTGTCATTAGTCGTACAAATGGCCCCAAGTCTACTACCATAGCCATATTATTCATCCGCCCTTTCCACTGGTCTGTCAAATCACCTGCGAAGGAATTTACATCATAATCGAACAAACCAGGATGTTCAACCGTTTTGCTGGTGGCCACATATTCAATATAAACCTTAAAATCTTTAGTATCGATGAGGTCATAACTAAAGTTGGGCAGATCGAACTTAAACACTTTGTCCAAAGCCTCATCAGCCTTTTGCTTGATTAATTTATATCCCTGATCAAGCAGTTTGCCGGCCTCATCCTTTGCTTCTACCTTAAGGATTTCAAATACCTGTTTGCCAGCATCGAGCACATCACCTGAGCTACCTGATACTTTATGGAATGCTTGCAGCACCTGGCCCTCGTCGCTTTTGCCGGTCAGTAGCTGAATGGCAGCACCCAGATTCGTATCTGCATTCCCAATATTAGGGAAGATCCCTTTGGTATTCAGCAGGCGGTACGCGTCAGCTAACAAGGGTGGCGTTTTGCTGAGTACGGCCGACCGGTCTTTGAGGAAAGATGGTGTTAGAAAAAGAACCTTCTGGGAAGTTAGGTTTTGCAGGAAGCCAAAGTTAACGGTATCCGGTGCCGGGGCACGCAATATTTCTGTGGGATGGGCGATGCGTTGCAGGTTATCTGTATCTGCTGGATTAACTAACTGTCCAAAATCCCATTTACCTATCCTGATAAGTGGCACTGAAAGGCTTTCCGGCAAGGGTGTTACCGTTCCGTCGGCCACCTGGTGGGTAACGAGGCTCCAGCTTCCCTCTTTTGGCAGGATAACGGAACCGCGGGCCGCGGCAACAAAAACAGGATTTCCAGCCGCATCAGCAGAATTGTTAACATCAACCCTGTTTATTTTCATACGCTGTTCGGTACCTGCTATCCGGATGCTGCAATTTACGGGAGCACCGATAGTATTGTTTTGAGATTGCAGCAGGGCCTTCAATGCCAGCGGCCTGATAGGTGTTCCTCTGGGTGAGAGCTGCACGAAACCCAGCACACCTTTAGAAGGTACCCGCTGCATGTTACCTGAGCCTGAAGAAGGGATACCGCCTTCGATTACATTTTCGATTGAAATATCGGCATCGAACGTGACACCAGTTAAAATGACATCATCCGTATAGGGCTGCCCTGTGTAGACCTCTTCCTGGTTGGTTTCTTTATTAAATCTTACATCCGGGTTCTTAATGGTCATTTTTTCGCTGTGGCTAAGGGAGTTTTCCCGGATATTGCGGATATTGTATAAGCCATTAATAATACCTGGATGAATTTCGTAGGGATTATTGCCGCCACGTACACCAAAGTAAAACTTACCATCACTTTCTGCCTGCCAGCCGCTGTCAACCCGGCCAACATATCCGTTACTGAGGCGGAACAAGGTGATAGTACGAACAACAAATATTCCCCATGGGTAAATGACACTCTTGACCTGTACCACCTCATGGGCAGTGCGTCCGGTAACTATATTGAAGGTAGCCTGACTTGTTTCTGCAAAGGCTGCAGTTTTATTATGCCAGTCGCTAAACGCATTGGCGCCATAACCACTGAGACCAATCCTTTTAAGAGGCACACCGGGGCGGCTTTTATCAGTTGGATCTATTGATTTTGAAAATTCCCTGCTAAAAATTTCCTGTACGCTGGCCCCCAGGGTACTTGCGTTCTGAAAATCTCCGCGCGTATCAAGCACATTCGTATCCTGGATCGTGAATCCCTGGAAAAGGTTGTCCTCCGCCCTGAAAGAAGAACCTGCGGTTAGCTCGAGTTGAATGCCACCGCTGATGTTATTTTTAAATTCAGGTGAAATATTTTCAATGTCTGGTTTGGTGGCCTGTTCAGAATTATTGTTAAGGATAGTTACACCATACATTCCGAACGGAAGATTGAATAACGCATATGTTTTTCCATCATTTTTATCCCTGTAAGTTTTCTCCAGGTACCTGACCATTGGTATTGGGGAAAGGATTACCGGGAGCGGACTGATATTTCCTATTCTTGTGGCAAAACCATCAGTGGGATAATAATTCCATCCAAGTGGCGGATCATTTGTCGCATCTGGCCAGCTATAAGGCCCCTGAGGGGATGTAAAATTTAGAACGGGCTCCCAGGCAATCTGCGGAACTGTAAATGCCCGTGCATTGTATCCTGCCGCAACAACATCCAGACCACTTACCTGTAACGGAATTAGCTGTCCGCTCTGGTTATCTTCATTCAAAAATACATCCATTTGCCTAAGGAATACCAAATTTTCCCGGTTGCCCCCGGTAAAAGCTACCCCCATCTGGTTTGCTTTACTGCTTACATCCAGCAGGGAAAAAGATTCTGTTTTGAGTTCATCTTTCCGGGACTGTTTCTGTGGTGCCGCGGTAGCATAATATGTTGCAGTTTCAGCTTTTTCTGATTGAAACACTGAGAATGAGCCGTCTGGAGCGGCAGCTCCAGTAGCACTATTGCCAACAGCCTGCTCATCAGTGTCCTTCCTCACGTTGAGGCTACCTGTTAATGGCGCAAAACTAAATGAAACGGTTACCGTAGATTGTTCGGTTTCAACCTCTTTCCATTGTACCCTGCATACCAACCATAACCACACCACACTTGTCCGTTCAATTTTATTATCGGTCACCCGCCTTCCAAACTGTCCCTTCAGCACTCCCAGGTTTGCTGCGTATGGATCTGGCAATGAGGGAAGGTAAGAGAACATCCCGAAAGTAAGAAAGAGGTTTCCAACAAATATTTTGCTGAAGGCCTGATCGAATTCTCCGTATAGGACAGCGCCGTTGGGTGGGGTTGTGGTAAACAAAGCATTATGCATGGCAAAGGCCACTGGTTTAATCACCGGAATTTTATCTGCCGGCAATTTGTTGTCCCACAAAATATTGTCGTCAAAAATGATGATATTTTTCTTAGAGAGGGTAGCGATAAGCATGAGCCCGCTTTGCTTAGATTGTACCGCTACAGCCTCTCCGTTAACTTTAACCGGACGATCTATTCTAAACTTAACATCTGCCACAAGGTTCAGTGCTTCTGCACCTTGTGAAAGCGTATTATAAATAAAAGTGCCCTTTTTAAGGTAGTTAATGTCTATTGTGGTTCCGTACGGGTTTTCATCATCTTTCCATAGACCCAATTGGTGCTTAAAACCACTGCCATTGCTTTCCAGATCCGTGATATTGATGATCCCAGGAACAAGGATCACAAATGGTTTCTGAAGGCTGAATATTTCTTCAGAGTTGACCAGTTCGGCCTGCAAACCCTCTGTACATTCCAGTATAATTCCGCCATTACCGTCGGCCTCAAGCGGTTTGCTGATGTCAATCAAGGCAGTGGGCAGCGTCCACCAGGAAGTTTTGATGGACGATATCCCTTCCAGTTTCAAAAATGGGGATGCCTGCTGGACAATGGAAAACTCCGCCGAAGCACTGTTTACGGGAATGGCAATGCAGCTGAGTAAGCTATTGTAAACTGCGTTGGGATTGTTGCCATAATTGAAATCATATCTTTTTCCATATACATCGCAGCCAAAGGGATCTATAGATTTAATGTTCTTAGTTTTGCCCTTAAAACTAAAGCTGAATGTTTCCGGGAGATCAAATTTCGTATTTGCAGCGTCAATTCCGTATAGATCTTCGGAATTGACATTGATTTCTGCTGTCTTTTGTTCGAGGGATAGTGTTACGGTAGTAACAATTGAGGGGTTGAGCGTCAATTTATCCCCTATTAACACAGGCAGATCACTCAGTAGAATGGTGCCTCCCTTAACCCGTAAACCAAAATAAAGGCCCTGCGGAGCGGCAGGATCAAAAAGTGATGCGTTTATCCAAACAGAATTGGGCAGCACTTTATAATTCTTTGTAACCTCTGGTTTGGTATTTGGAAGCGAGATGATTTTTCGCTGGAACGATGCTTTAAAGAGTATTAGCGGCTGCTCCGTACCTTCCACATATAAAGGAATGAGCTTCTGAATATTAATAAAGTCAATAAAAATATCCCTGCCATTGAGGTCTTTCACAGGTCCAACTGTTTTTGAAATCCGGGCGCCTGCAGTGATTTTACTAATTGCGCCGGTTAGTTGTATGCTACGCAAGGGACTGTCACGCACAACCACTTGTGTTTCGTTTTCGGGGTTGTCTACAGGTAACCTCGCGACTATATCACTGATTCCCTCAAGCGCCTTTTTATCAATTTTTTGTGATAATTCAGCTCTGCTGAATGTGAATTGCTGTGTTTCGTCAGGATTTGCAGACTGGGACAGTAAAGCAGCGGCCAGGGTTTGCTGCAGCTCGCCCACCATTATCTTATCTTCTTCAGACGAATTTTGTAAGCTACCGGTGATGCTAGCAAGCAGAGCGGATATTTGATCCTTTTCCATACGTGGCGATTATCTAATAAAACTAGGGAACTGCCTTGTTCAGGGAAATAGGTACAAATTGCTATTTTTTATTTAAGATAAATAGTTAAGTAAAGTAATGAAGAGTAACAGATATCACATAAACCGTATGGTATTTCTGTTTTGACTACAATGTTCCGACTTCTGGTTACATCAGGTAATCTATTTAATTGAACCTTTGTTATAACAAAATCTAGTATATGAAAAAAAGAACATGGTTCATCACTGGTGCATCAAAGGGTTTGGGGATGGCGCTGGTAGAAAAATTACTTAGAAACGGCGAGCAGGTTGCAGCCACTTCCAGAAGCACCACGGCATTCGCAGCCTTGCAACAACAATATCCTGCCCTCCTACTACCCCTCAAGGTTGATCTTACGTCCGCAGACAGTGTCAATTCTGCAATAGAACAAACAGTGGCTTTTTTCGGTCGCTTAGACATTGCGGTCAATAATGCCGGTTATTCCTTAGTAGGCAGCCTGGAAGAAGTTTCCGATAAAGAATTCAGGGATACTATGGATGTAAATCTTTTCGGTACGGCAAACGTCATCCGTTCGGCCATGCCCTATTTCAGGGAACAGACATCTGGCTACTTCATTAATATTTCTTCCAACGCTGGTTATATTGGCTTTGCAAATGCGGCAACCTATAATGCGGCAAAATTTGCTGTGGTAGGATTATCCGAAGCACTTGCTGAAGAAACCAAAGCCTTTGGCGTAAAAGTGACTGTTGTGGCTCCAGGCCAATTTAGGACCAATTTTATGGATTCACTTCATTACGCAGAAAATAAAATAGACGTATATAACTTAGCTGAAGCGGAAGAAATGTGGAAACAATACAGCGGTAAACAAAGGGGTAACCCGGAAAAATTAGTACAGATCCTGATCGACCTGGCAAATCACCCGGAACCTCCCTTGCACCTGCTCGCCGGACCAGATACCTACGAACTGGTTATTGCGCATAGGGAAGCCGAAGCTCTGGAAATTGCTACATGGAAAGATGTTACGCTCTCTACAGATTTTGATAAATAATTAAGCAAAAACGATAATTTTGAATACGTCCCGCGATTTATTACTAACAGAGATCCAATTTCAATAGCAACATGAAAAATCAACTGCCGCCCTACCATATCCGTTCCATATCAGAACTGCACCGCATTCTTGAAGTGCCCGGACCGCAGCATCCGTTGGTTAGCCTCATCGACTTTGAAAAGATCAAATGTTTTTCTGAAGAAAAATATCGGAGCGTATCCTATAACTTTTATTGCATCGCCATCAAAAAGAACTTTGAGGGCAAGATAAAATATGGGCAAAACGATTACGACTTTGACGAAGGACTGATGACTTTTTTTGCGCCCGGACAGGTTATTACCACTGAAATTAATTACGATAAAGTGATTTCGGGCTGGTGGCTGGTTGTTCATCCAGATTTTATGCGTGGAACTGCGCTGGCAAAAAAAATGGGAGACTATAGTTTTTTTTCTTATGCAGTTCACGAAGCATTGCACCTTTCCGAAGCTGAGGAGTTTTTTCTCGAAGATCTTATCTTTAAAATTGGTACGGAGTTGAACGCTGCGATGGACGGTTTTAGCCAGGACGTGATCATCTCCTATCTGGAACTTTTCCTCAATTATTGCAACCGATTTTACCATCGCCAGTTCATTACCCGAAAACAAGGCGGAAACGACTTACTGAGCAAAGTTGAACTGCTACTTATTAATTACTTTGCAGCGGACCCGCAACCCCAAACAGGCTTGCCAACGGTACAATACCTGGCACAGCAGTTAAATTTTTCATCGAAATACCTGAGTGATATGTTAAAAGCAACCACCGGGCAAACCACCCAGCAGCATATCCATGCTAAACTAATTGAAAAAGCTGAAGAAGTCCTTACGACAACCAACCTGTCTGTCGGAGAGATTGCTTACCTGCTGGGTTTTGAACACCCTCAATCTTTCAGCAAATTCTTTAAAAGTAAAACAGACCTTTCACCAGGGGAATATAGACAGTCTTTTTTGTAACATATGCAGTACTTGTAAGATCATGCATTTTTATAGCTGATGCAGTTTGGTAACATTATTTAGCGCAACGCTCTGCCGTAACTGCCCACAACATTCCCGGGAATTCCATTATGAATAATTTGGCCCATGGTATTTCGGCTACAACATTTACACTTTTGGCTAAGCGACATGACTACCAGCTATGCAACTTTGTACCATAAGAAAAAATCAAATGGAAAATATAAAAGATAAAGTAGTTGTTATAACTGGAGCAAGCAGCGGAATTGGCGAAGCTACAGCACTTTTGCTTGCCAGAAATGGGGCAAAAGTTATTTTGGCTGCAAGACGTGCCGACCGTCTTAAGCAACTTACACAACGTATCCAAACAGAAGGCGGGCAAGCAGATTACCTTGTTACGGATGTAAAGATGCGCTCGGATTTGGTTAAACTGGTAGACTTTGCAACAATAAGATTTGGCCACATGGATGTACTTGTAAACAATGCCGGCATCGCGCACCTTTCCCGGATAGACCAAAACGAAGTAGAAGATTGGGAAGAAATGATAGACATTAATCTAAAGGGCGTACTTTATGGTATAGCGGCCGCAATGCCTGTTTTTAAAATCCAGGGCGGCGGACATATCGTGAACATTATTTCTACATCGGGCATTAAGATTGTTCCGCTGCAGGGGGTTTATGCGGGGACAAAAAATGCTGTCCGTACCATTACGGAGGCATTACGACAGGAATCAAAGGGGAAATACAGGATAACAGGAATCTCTCCGGGTTTCGTCAATACTGAACTGGCGGATCATATGAAAGAGCCCGCAGTTCAGGCGGCAACCAGGGAAATGGCAGCTAAAATTGCGATCAGTCCGGATGCTATCGCCGGAGCAGTTTTGTATGCCGTTAGTCAGCCAGACAATGTAGATGTTGGGGATATTGTTGTTCGTCCCACAGTTCAGGATTAATGCTTAACTTGTAGATGCATATGAAAGCCAATCCCCAACCGCCGCTTCAATTTAAAAGTATATCTGAAATGATGCGGGTGATGGGTATGCCAAAACCTGTGCATCCTCTGATTGCACTGGTAGATTATGACAAGATAAAAATAAATCTCCATAATGCAGGCAGGGCCGTTCTCATCGACTTTTATAAAATCTCCTTTAAAAAAGATTTTCACGGACAGGTGAAATATGGACAGGGTTATTATGATTTCGAAGAAGGGGGCCTTGCCTTTTTAGCACCAAACCAACTGGTGACGGTGCCTGGTGATGAAAACAGCTATCAAGGTTACGCCTTTTATTTTCACGCTGATCTGATCCGTAATTACCCCCTGGGACTGAACATTAAGCAATATGGCTTTTTTTCTTACGGGATAACAGAAGCTTTATTTTTATCTGAAAAAGAACGGTCTGTTATACAGGCACTTTTCGAAAGCATTGCGCTTGAACTGAATAACAATATTGATTCATTTAGTCAGGATGTGCTGGTTTCACAAATCGAATTGCTGCTGAACCACAGCAATCGATTTTACAACAGGCAGTTCATCACACGTAAATCAGCACATAACGACCTGATCAGCAAAATGAACCACTACCTGGCAGAACGATTTGCAAACGGGCAACCCGTCTTAACTGGCCTGCCTTCGGTGCAGGAGGTTGCAGATTATCTGCGGGTGTCGCCAAGATACCTGACCGACATGTTGAAAACGCTTACCGGGCAGGGAACACAACAGCATATACATCACCAATTGATTGAAAAAGCGAAGGAAATTCTGGGTACCAGCCAGGTGAGCATTGCGGAAACTGCCTACCAACTGGGTTTCGAACACCCGCAATCTTTTAACAAACTGTTCAAAAAAATCACCAATGTTTCTCCTGGTGAGTTCAGGCAATCTTTTCAGTAATGTTGTCAGTGTTATGTTAACAAGGTTATACTTCTTCGTCGGCAATAAAAAACGTATCTGCACCCTGCTCAAAAACGAGGTAGATACGCTTCCATGGGTCATCATTCAACAGCCGCCAGCGGTGTCCTGAACCTGTATGATCCGTTGCAAGCAACACGTCACCAGGATGAAGGGTAAAGGTTTCACCTGTTTTTGTGGTGAATTCTAAAATGCCCGAAAGTGTGATCACATATTGGGGAATCGGGTCATTATGCCAGTCAAATGATGCATTTGCCTCAGTCTCCTTAAAAAGCAAATGGTCGGCTTTCACTAATGCTCCTTCAGCAATGCTACCGGTCTTAAAATGGGAATTCCCATCCTCACCAGTGTATAATAAATAGGCTTTGATCATGGATTGATATTTTTGATGTTTAATATTTTTGATGTTTCTGCCCTTAGATTAAGGCATAATTCAGGATTGTCTATAAGTGCCTGGCCGTAAGATGGGATCATCTCTTTTAGTTTACCTGTCCATTCGCCATTGTTGACTTTTTCCGGAAAACAGCGTTGAAGCACATCGACCATTATCGCAACAGCTGTAGATGCTCCTGGTGAGGCGCCCAGCATGGCGATGATGCTTTTATCAGCAGAACCGACCAACTCCGTGCCGAACTGTAGTATGCCACCGTGAACAGGGTCTTTTTTAATAATCTGTACCCGCTGTCCTGCGACTTCCAGACGCCAGTCATCTTCATTCAGGTCTGGAAAAAATTCGCGTAATGCATCAAAACGTTCATC
>Ga0247815_10001476_pt1 | contig 17917 bp, 18 predicted proteins | sample UWRJL194509B1_FD_181014 | JGI IMG/M metagenome (GOLD analysis project Ga0247815, IMG submission 181014) | Plant litter microbial communities from Arlington Agricultural Research Station in Wisconsin, United States - UWRJ-L194-509B-1 | ecosystem: Environmental > Terrestrial > Plant litter >...
GAGCATGGAATAGCGGGCGAAGATTTACAGGGTTTTGATGTGCAGTTCCTCAGAAATTCCGCGCATGGAATACGCGAGAGGGGAATCAACCGGCGATCACAATATTCCTGGACGGAATAGGCCATGCACCCCGTTGTGTGTAGAGTCAGCGAAGTGGCTAGAGGGCCCGTCCAGTTGGTCCCTGAGCTGAGGGTTCCGGGTGCCGTGATCAAGAAGGATAGTGATCCGTATGCTGGTTGACTGAAGTTCGTTGCGAGCTGTTCGATTGGGAGTGCGGGCGGAGGTGCATCGGGCGGCGACGGTAAGCGGGCGGCCTCCTCATCTGCAACGGCTTGAAGTGACGCTTTCTTCGCTTGCTTGTATCTGAGAAAATGATTGGTCAGAAAAACGACAGACAAGTGACGAGTCTGCTCACCGAGTGTTCCAGTCTACGCGCAAGGGCAATCGCAGAAGCTCCTCGGCAATGCGCCACCGTAAAGTCTCGACAGCGAAGTTCGGGAATCCGCTGGTGAAGACAGCGATGCGCACACCATCGTTTGGGAACCGCGTGATCCGGGAGTAGTACCCTATAAGCGCCCCATCATGTTCGATGAACTACAGATGAGTATGGTCAGTTCAATGATGGGCGAAATGCCTTCGGCGCAGACCTGATGGCCTTGATAGCTGGAGGAGGAGAAGGCCATTCCGTATGCATGCGGGCCCAGCTCGAGAGCTCGTTTCGCTCCGCGGGCCGGAGCGCTGATGCCTGATGACAACAGTGCGAGAACGTCCGCCGGAATGACCTGCTGACCAGTCTTGGGGCTCTTCCCGTCGTTAAGCAGTGTCTGAAGCCATAATGCCTGCGAAGAAAAGTCAGCTTTCTTATGAAACGACGTTCAGGATTCAAGACACACGATATCTTCTGCGGTACTGAAGATACAGCCAGAACCGGGTCCGTACTGCTCAAGGTCTTCCTCGGGTTCAACAGGATGCAAACTGCCAGTACAGTTGACGGTCTCGCCGAACTTCATGTACCCGTTTGCGACACGGCCGGCTTTGACCAGCTCGTTGGAACTGATCGTTGTATCGGCTAAGCCAACCGGTTCAAAGAGATTGTCGCGGACAAAGTCGAAGAACGTGGTATTGGAGACGCGTGAAACAATTGATGCTGCAATATCGTACATGTGATTTGAGTACTAGCAACGGCTTCAGGCAGGCTGAACATCAGATAATGTAATAGAATTAGAGGCGCACCTGCCAGTGATCACGGATCTCGCTACTTGGGCGGAAAGACTTGACATGCTTGAGCTACCATAAAAACGAGTGTCGTGAGCGACCCTCAGAACTCAGACTGTGGTTCAACTCACCAACAAGTCTTTATCTTTGGTCTCAACGAAGTCGTGTCGTGGCAGACCAGTACGGTGCCCCAACATGTCCACGATATTTGCCAATTTAGCGGCAACAGGATCTTGAAGATTAAACTCGGGCAGAACATCCTGCAGCTTTGAAGACCAGCTCAATGGATTAGAATCGTTGGCCACGAGCAGGCCGATCGCTGCCGCTGTGAATGCCTTGGAGTTGGACGCAATTGGAAATAATGTCTGGAGCGCGATGTCAATGGACCGTCTTCTCGCTCATCTTCAGCTCACTCACATCTGTGCGCATTGGTCTTTGATCATGGCCGCGAACACCGTACGCCTTGGTCTCGACATCGTACTCGGTCGAGTTGCTTCGCCACCGCACCACAGCAACTTGGAGGCCTGGCACGTCCCACTGCTTCATGATATCATCAATGAAGTGATCGAGCTCCTGAGATAGCATGCGAGAGTTCTTTTCCAACAGTTTTGGGAAAGACGCAGTGGTTCGTGTCGCGTCCAGATCTTCTGGTGATAGGGCGTCGAGCCAGGTGTCGTCTGCGTGCCATGGGACACGGAAGCCGATGGCAGCCGCAGCGATGTAGGAGAGAAAGACTAGCTGGCCGAGCATCTTGGTTCAAATGCTTTAGATAGGGTGATGGGAAGAAGACAAGTGGCGAGTGAGCAATGAGGTCGAATTTATATAGAATCCAAACACCGGCGCTTGGCTACAGTCGCAACCGGCATAATGCCGAGAAAGTCACGGGTGGGTTTTTCCCCGGTGAAACAGGTCGCTTTTCAAGAGGATCCTCAGAGGTCGGGGCTGCGGTCGGTTCTCGAATGGATTTTTAGGAGTCGGAGAAGAGTTCGTCACCAACTAGCGTTCGGGTGCTCGTTCTCAAACTATGAATTGAATGTCAATCTTTTCGTGCTGTATCAAAGAGATAATCGGTGACCAAGCATCAGCTACTAAGATATCGTTACTTCACGATGTTTATTGATTTTGTCATTGTCGAACGAGCATGATTGCTCACATTATTTGCGTCGGTCATCCATCCAGACTCCATCGGATAGATCAATTGTGCCCTGGTGACTAGTTATGACGCAAATAGCGCCACTGCGCTCGTCAAAAATCGGTCAGTCGGCAAAAGAACGTCTGAATGGAGAAAACGATGTCGGGTTTTACGAGGTTGCCGTCCGGTTTTAATACAGATGCAGATTGAGCCAGTGCGTGGATTAAGTTCGGCGACATGAGGACCATGTAAAAATGCGTATTTTTGACAGTTTGAGCTCCTGCAGTTGCTGCAAATCCTCACATGATGACCGGATAATCCCGACGACGCGTCTCGGCCCTTGTCCTCACAAACCCCACGCCAAATTCGATGCTCACACAAACGGCTACTCGCGCTCGCGCCTCTGTCACGCGTAGCACACGCTTTGCTTCGCGGGCCAAGTCTACTAGCACAGCACCTCAAGCGGCCAAGTTGAAACTGTTCCGCGTGTTTCCTGGCCGCGAAGCCGCGCGCGTCCTCGTCACCGAGTCCAACGGTGACCTCGATGCACTCGCCGCCAAAATTCCCACCCTTCCCATTGTGTCTTCCGGCCATCACAAAGCAGATGTGACTCGTGGCCTGGCAGATATTCTGCTTAACAGGGACTGGCGATTCGCGACTGTAGAAAAAATCGCACGGGCGCTGGAGGTCGACCCCAGTTCGCCCGCCAGCAACGCTTTATGGAGACAGGCAGCACATAACGCGACTTTATGGCGGCCTAAAGGGGAAGCGGAACATGGGTCGCCTGTACCGCGTGCGATGACGGCCGAGGAGGCACACGAGGCGCAACGAGTCTTCGAACGGGCCGTCGAGGTCTTCTCCAATGGTGCCAGTTCCAAAGACGAGATCATCCTTGCAGCGTTGTTCCCGGAATCATTCCTACGCATGCTCACTGCATTCGTCGTTCTGCCCAACCGGGCTGCAATGCTCAAGACCACCATCACCGCCGCCCGCACAGCTGGCAAGCTTCCTGCCAGTATTGCTGAAATTGCACAAGCCAAGTCGCATGAAGAAGCACTTGCGACTGCGCTCAAGCATTACGAGGAGGACGGTACCTTCATCAACCGAAACAAACAATTGTTCAGCACCAGTTTTGCCAACTCGCTCGTGCTGCCACCGCAACTGGCGCAACCCTACCTCAACAAAACCATCATCGCAATGCAGGGCGTGGTCCAAAATTTCTACTATGATGCCGCGAAGCGCATCTTCCGGAACAACTTGGGAAACCTCGGCCGTGTGTGGAGTGCACCCGCCGAGCAAGACGCAGAGCACTGCAAGCAGATGCAGGGCAAGGTCGCAACGTTCATTGCAGAACACAACGCTGCGTTTGCGGAAGGTTCTGCGTTAGCAGCCAATGCGCAGGTGCATATGCCAAGTCTGTTGTACCTGGCAGGACGCGACGCGGACGCGCAGCGGCTGTACACGGATACAGTCAAGCCGTTGCTCAATGAACGGTATCCGAAGGGAACTAAGAAGCAGAGCAAGACGGGCGAGGAATCAAAGGCTGTACCAGCAGAGGCGACACCTGCGGCATGAAATTGAAAAGTGACATCTGCAGAGACCAGCTCGAGAGCTACAGCGCTCGACCGTGGACGAACCGGCTTTCTTTTGTTGTACGCATGTCAGCCTCGCTTCCCCTTCATCTTTCGCATAGTGGCTTGCAACTAGTGTACGAGTATATCTCATTGCTCTCAATGGATCGGTCACATGGTATGCATAGTTGGGTCGCGCACCATGCAGTTCCGTCTGGACAAGCCATATTCCCTCAGCCATCGCAATTCAGAATCTGAAAACTCCCGTAGCCGTCGTTCGGATAGGCGCGATCGATGCTGGGAAGTAGAGGCACGAGACAGGTGCTAGCTTCTGCGTCCTCTCACTTGAAAACCTACGGTGGACGAACTTGTTGGAAGGGTTGAGCAGGGTAAACGTTGTTATAGAACACGCAAATTAGAAACTACAAGGTTCACGAGTAAGATCGAAAAGTATCAATAGGGGCTCCCTACGATGAGGATGCCTCGTCGGACTGCTCGTCTCCCATCTGAGTACTTCTGGCGCCTCGCCTCTTCGCAGCGGTCGCTCTCCTCCTCGCCGATGCCTCCGCCTTCATTTGCATAAACCTCTCCCTCATCGCAGGGAGAAGTAGCTTGTTCATCTCGTCTGCGTCCTTCTTCCTCCCGGCAACCATCAACATATCGTGCAAGTCCTTGCGCAACTCGAGACTCTGCTCAAACTCGGCGAAACTACTCCTGAAGTCGTCAACAAATGTCCCGATAGCGTTGCCCATAGTCGCCCGTGCGGATATGGGGTCGCTGGCTAGCGATAATGGTATCGGTCCGACGGCAAGCTGCCAGATACGCTTGACGTCCGCCATGTAGAAGCCTAGGGCCGTTTCGCGGATCTCTGGCGTGGGGAATTTACTGATAAAGTCGTATGCGAGCCGTGGCGGAAGTACTGTCGGACTGGAAGTGTCGTCCAGGAAACTGTGAGAGAAAAGCTGCTTGGCACACATCGTGACCTCTTCATCCGAAACTGCGTCTGGGTCCGCACTAAGCTGGAGTGCCAGGGAATGCGCTTCGTCGTGCGTTCGTGCAGCCGCAAGGTCCAACACGGTCTGCGAAAGGTGTCCGCCCGCCTTGGCCGCGTCAAGGGCGTTCGCGAGGAGCTCATCGCGAGCTGGTAATGTTGCAAAGCGGGTGAACAACCGGATAAACGAGTCGGCGAGAAGTGGCGGCAGCTTCTCGCGTTCCTCCCGACTCAACGCGCACGACAAGGCAAACACCTCGGCGCCTTTTGCCCACACAGCTTGAGCCTCGTCGAGGTCCGCCGATTTCACCAAAGGCGGCGTGCGTGGGATCCATTCGACCGAATTTTGCATGGCAATGCGCCAGAGGTTGAGCGCGACAGGGGCATGCGGATCCAGGCTCATCGACTTTGCGAATTGCTCGACTTTTGCGAGACGCCATGGACCGTTATTTTCTTCTTCGGACTGCTCGTGACTAGAAGAGTTTTGGTCGGCGAGTGATGACTGCGACCGAGCTTGGCCGACGCGGGTGCTACGCTGATCGTAGCATTGGATAGACAGGAATGTCGACTGCGCCCGCGCAATGGTACATTGCGAGCTTAGTAGTAGGGAGCGGTGGCGAAATGCGGAGGAAACGGCGAACATGGCGGCGCGGCGCGTTTTTTCTCGTCCAGAGGCGCGTCACCGGGATTATCCGGATCCGCGCTCAACCGTGGGGTCAGTTCCACAGATGATGAATGGCTAACGTTCATGCAGACTGCGAAGAAGATCTGTCTAATTTCGCTACGGCTTCAGGGTACTCAGTATTTACTGCCAGATAGTTCGGCATTCAAGCTCCCTGACCATGATAAACGAACCGGTTTGTTCCTCGCAGCATTTGGAACTTTGATCCGAAACAACCTTCAACTGATATAATGACACGAGCCAGCTTACAATGCATCCTCGGTATGTACCTAATGTCGCGTCTACGCGTCCGGTGCGGAGTGGTCACCATACTCGCTCATGTCCGTCTCGCCATCGAATCTCAGGCCGAATGGCGAACGACTGAACAATTCCCAAAGCTTCTGAGGATCCCATTCAGTCACCCCATCTAACGAATCCACTCGGGGAGACCATGACTCCACTCCTTCACCCTGCGACTTGAAGCTGTCAGAATAGGAGCCTCTGGAATGCGACTCCCAGCGTCTGAGGTTCAGCGCCCCTACAACAAGCCTCGTGCGGTCAAGCGGCGTCAGACTTGGCTCAGCAGCAATCCATCCGGCGGTTTGCTTCTGAATGATGACAAAGTACGCACAACCTAGCATGCCGTGGTCGCCCACAGATTTGGCGGCAGCCAGCATGTCGACAGGTTTGGCGTATTCTAAACCCTGGATCCATTCAGAGCGCACGGTGTCCAGAAGGCCTGGGTTATCCACAATGCGTGCGGCTAAACGATATGCCCGTGTCATAAGCTCTTGGTCACTGCGGTGCCGACGTAGATACTTCAGCAGTTCGGCGACGGCCCACGCGAGGATTCGTGTCGCGGAATACATGTGCGCGACAGTTGCAATGCCCAGCGCTCGCTGAAATCGAATCGTATGACTCGCGGATGCATCAAAATGCATCATGCTTATAGCGCTGCAAGAGGTATTCATACAAGTTGGGACACGATGAGCACAAGCTGGGCGCACTCAACGTGGAGGATCCATAGAAAGTGGCGGAAGTCTTCTGGATCACTATGAAGCACGATTTCCTGCGACTCGTCGGCCTTCGCAAGATCAATCAGTAAAAGAGGTACCAAATTTCATTGCTTGTACCTGCGGGAGAGAGAACATATCTGCGAATACATCTGAAGCTGTGCTTAGGAGTCGACGAGATACCTAGAGCTCGCGTAAGCCCGCTACTGTCGAAGAGAAGCCGCAGAGCCTCTCTGCAACTCACGCGAAACTTGTCGTTGCCTACAAGAAGACGAACAGTAGAATCTTCGTAGTTAAATTTGTGCGTGCTGTCATCGACAGTCTGGTCCCACACGTCCGGTTTGCGCGGGAGTACCGGCACAGCAGCAGCGCGGGACATGATAGACTAGAGCTGGACAGGAGACACTCGCATCTGACCGTGCAGCCGCTTTTCCCTTTAGGTAAACGGTCGCAGTCCCTGAGCTGCGATCGGACCTCAATTCGCATTGTCAAGATCACGAGTGCAAGTTTGGGCTCCTAATTGGGGTGACCAACCCAGGAGCAGAGAAGCGCCTAAGCAGCGCCCTACTCTGGCACGACAAGCACGCCGAAACAAACATCATTGCCGCTACATATCTCAGTAGGATAATGTATGCCAGCACGTCGAATGACCGCGATTCATGTGGCGGAAACCCCGATCTTCGTAGTTCTGAAACTTACCAGACAACACATCAAACATGCGCTGAGCAGTGCATCCGTCATTGCACGGTCTCTGTAGCAAATCCAAATCTTTATTACGGTGATCAACACGCGCGTGCAAGTTTTATAATTGTGACTGCTCCAGCGGTCAACTCAGTGTCTGCCTTTCTCCATTAGATAAGGTATTGACTGATATTGAGGCAAAAAGAACATATTGCACATTGGCGTACATCTGTTCAGGGGAAGTTATCATGCCGTCTTCTGGGCGCTACGAATAGGGCGAGCGTCGTGTGCGCTCAGATCGGCATCGTTTTTGAACTTCAATCCGAATGGTGACTGAGTGAAGACGGACCAGAGTTGCGTGGACTTCCAACCACCGATCCCTGGAATGCTAGCCATGTTTGTCCCCGAATTCCGAAAGTCGCTTGTTGATGCCACTGAATCTGAGTTCGAAAAATAATGGGATTTCCAGTGTCGAAGATTCACCACTCCAACCATGAGCCTCACACGATCAAGTGGGGTGAGACTCGGCTCTCGGCGATCCAGCCGTTGGTCTTCGTTTGAAGGATGACGAAGTATGCACAGCCTAGAACTCCGTGGTCGTCAACAGAGTTTGCAGCGGCCAGTATGCTGACCAGGTTAGAGCCTTGAAAGCCGTTGATCCATTCGCGGCGCACAGTATCCAGAAAATTCGAGTCGTCCACAATGCGAGATGCTAGTCGATATACCCGCGTCATGAGTTCCCGGTCGTGAAGTTGACTGATCAAATATTTTAGCAGTTGCGCTACAGCCCAAGTGAGCACATGTGTTGCAGAATACATATGCGCTACGGTAGCGATAGCCAGTGCTCTCAGAAAACGAGTATGTTGGCTCGCGGATGCGTTGTAATGTTCCATGCTAATGACGCTTTTATTTTGATTAAAAAACTGAGCCCAACAATAGCGACATGCGCGGCGTACGCAACATGAATAAACCACAGAAATTGCTCGAAGTCGTTGGGGTCGTTGTGGAGCACAATCTCCTGCGGCTCATCGCCCTTTGCAGAACATTTCAGTGCGCTAGATACTGAAAGTTGTTATAAATACCTTCGGGAGCGTGAACATGTCCGAGAAGACATCAGATGTCGTACTCAGGAGCCGTTGAGAAACCTAGAACGTAACACTGTGAGCCTGTCATCGGTGTCAAAGTGATACAGAGCCCCTTCATGACGCACTTGATACTTGACACCATCGACGAGGAGGCGAACAGTAGAGTCTTCGTAATTGAATTGACGCGTACTATCCTTGACGGCTTGGTCCCAGACTTCCATATCCTGGGAGGGCGCTGGTATGACAGTAGCGGCGTTCGACATGTCTCGGCTATAGTGGCAGAGATAGACCTCCAGGTCTCCACCCGCTCACCCAGGAACTCCCTATGAGAAGTAGACACAACTGGCTTGTCATTACTCATGTACCTTAGGTATATATGCTAGGTATCGGGTACAATCGGATCGGCATCAGTACAAGGGTACAATCGGGGAAAGCGAAGTAGATCAGTGAGCACAAGATAAGGATCGGATATGAGCAGTATTATTAACGGCGAGTCGCAATTCCCGACCGAACGCTCGGTCCGTACAGGAGCGTCGGCGCAACTTCTGACGCTCCCTTTAAAGCAGTCAAAGCGGTTCCTGAGCTGAGACCAGGCCGCGTTTCGGGCTGTGGAGATTACGAGACTTTGGATCGATGCCTGGGCCAACTTAAGCGCCCATCAGCGGCAAAAATACGTCCAGTGTCAGCGTTCCCTACGCCGCCTGACCGAGTGTCGCACCACGAGCGAAGATGCGAGTCGAGTACACCACGCCCTAGTCCTGCGACCAGATGATATATGGCTCGCAATTGTGACCCAGTTCTCGTTCTTCGTCAACAAGCATGCTGAACAGCTGCGAGGTCGCTTTGTTGCGCACACAGGCCAGAAGCACATCGAACTCGAAGTCTGTCCACCGGCACTCTTCGACGCCGCTTATCTCGCGCCGGCGTTTGCGAAAGAGCTAAGCAAGCACGTTACAGACGTTGGCTTGCGCCAGTGGATCGTGCCAGACTTCAGCACCACGACCGAGACGGACCGCATCGTTGGCTCTGTGATCCTAATGGGCGCGATGAAAAAACACTTCTCGTACGGCGCAGGCTGCACATGTGGTATTCCGTGAATCACACTCGAGGGTACGCACGCTGACTGGGAGGAGGTCCTTCGTCGTGGAGATCGCCTTGCTGAGTATGGCGACGAGTGCGTGCTGTGGCATCGCATGGTCATGCCAGTTCTCCGTCGGTTTTCGGCAACATTCGACGACCCACAGCTGGAGAAAGCAGAGACGCGCGAGTTCTGGAGAAACATGGTTCAGTACAAGAACCCAGGAAGTGGGCAGCCTTACATCACTGGCTGGTTGACAGCGTTTTGCATGTTCGACGAAGACGGCAATTGGAGGGAACGCGCTGTATGTTTGCTTGTGGGCTGTAGCCCCGAAGGCGAGTGCTAACGAGACCAATGCAGTCCCTCCAACCCATGATGGATGGCGTCGGTTACCCGAGGGTCAACATCAGTGACATTCCGCCGGCGTACGTGACTGTAGATGTTGCCCTTGACAATGACGGAGACAAGTATGAGGCAATGATACTCGCCGGTGTCGCCATTCGTCGCATCTCCTCAAGCGGTGACACCAGCTTGTCTGCTTCCGGACGTAACGATACGGTCGCTCCTGGTGTCTCTTGGTGGCTCTTCGATAAGGTCGGGAAGGAGGAGGTTGAAAGTCGCGCCGAGGAGAAGTTGAAACGATGGGACGCTTTCGTGGCAGAGTTCCCAGGGATGGGCTTGACGCGCGACGACATGTTCCCAGATTTCGAGTAATGCTCAATGTCTCGTATTCAATCTCAGAGCAGAATTTACGTTGGTGGAGGAAGAATCGGCTCAATTGTCACAGAACCGTCGTTTGGCCAGTCTGATGGTGAATTTCCGAACGTCCTCGTGGAATTGAAACCCATTTGAGGGCAAATATGACACTTAGCTAGTCGTTACAGAATTCTCCACATTTAAAATGCATTTTATACACATAGGAAGATCATTTCTCATGCGAGGGAGGGCTAAGGGGAGTTGTCGACAGAGACTCCGTCGGGAAACGGACAATACATGCAACATTATCCAAGTTGTTGCGTTGATTATACCACCAAGTATCAAGACATGAGATGTTTCGAAACTTCGCGACTTCGGACTGCTTGGCTCTTGTCGGCTGGTAGCCGCCATATGACTCTGACGTTGCCATCACCGGTACCGGCAGCCCCATTTGTGCTCGATGAAGGCAATCACACTTTTACAGGAGCCATAACCATCTCCTGTCTCTCCTCACAACCCATTTTCTATCCAAACGATGCCGGTCACCTTCACGCTCGTGCCACACGCAGCCAACGAAATCAACGGCGTTGTTGCCAGTACACCACAGTTGCTCCTTGGAAGCGCCACACGCGAGACATTCAAAGAGAATATTCTCCCCATTTTCAGCTCGTCTTTTGGTCAGGGCGATCAGACGCAAATTGTGGTCAATGACTGCGTTGGTACACAGAACGGCCTTGTCGATGTAGTACTTGCGGCACACAACCAGCACCACGCCCTTGTGTTGCGTCCGGATTATATCTGGCTTGCAATCATGTCTCAGTTCTCTTTCTTCGTCAACAAGAATGCTGAGCAGTTGCGCGGTCGCTTCGTCGCACATACGGGTCAGAAGCACATCGAACTCACTGTCTTCCCGCCTGCGCTCTTCGACGGCGCATACCTCGCGCCGGCGTTTGCGAAGGAGCTCACTAAGCACATTACGGACATTGGACTGTGCAAGTGGATTGTGCCAGACTGAAGCACGACAACCGTGACAGACCAGATTGTTGGCTGTGTCATTCTTATGGGTGCCATGAAGAAGTACTTCTCTTACGGCGCAAGCTGCACATGTGGTATCCCCCGTATCACACTCGAGGGCACGAAAAATGACTGGGAGGAGGTACTCCGACGTGGAGATCGGCTTTCCGAGTATGGAAACGAGTGTGTGCTGTGGCATCGCATGCTTATGCCGATCCTCCGCCGATTCGTAGCAACATTCGAGGATCCGCGGCTCGAGAAAGAGGAGATACGCCAGTTCTGGAAGAATATGGTCCAGTACAATAACCCCGGTAGCGGCCAGCCGTACATCACTGGTTGGTTGACGGCGTTCTGCGCGTTCAACCAGGATGGCAAGTGGACAAACTACGGGGCAAGGCGTTCGCCAAGGTCCAAATGCAAGTACTGACATTCCCTCAGGCTGATCTGCCCATGATGGATGGCGCAAGATACCCGCGGGTAAACATCCAAGATATTCCACCTGCTTATGTGTCTGTTGATGTTACCCTTACCAATGACGGAGACGTCTATGAGGCCGTAATTCTTGCCGGCCTCACCACCGGCCACGTCTCGTCAAGCGGTGACACAAGCTTATCCGTTTCTGGAAACAAAGACACGGTGGCACCAGGAGTTTCCTGGTGGCTCTGCAACAAAAAGGTTGTGAAAAAAGCATATTGGTCGATATGATGGACTTTCGGAATAACTTGTAAATCTTGGATGAACCACGTGTATAATTCCTGACTCTTTCACTGTCAATGTCAACCGACTTGGTGAATCACTTGCCAATGAAAGAAATATGCGGACATTCTGAGCGGACAGACGTTGGCGCAGTTAATTGAGTAGGAGTGATATTTAACGTTCGACGAGGCAATACACGGCGTGTCGGTGACTACGCGAGCCATGAGTCTGCTCCTATCAGCACGCGCATATGATGCATCACTGAAGCGACTAGACAAGTTATCACTGCGCAATTTGACTCGATAACCTGTTTATTTGATCAATTTGAGCTTGGATTGATCGCAGGCGGCCAGGATGACGGTAACAGTCGATGATAACGCGGCAGATTCAAGCCATGTGTATTGAGAGATACCGCGATAGCTCCGCTCAGCTGACGTAGCACGTGAAAGATAGGCGTGCAACGTAATCAGGTAATCGGAGGACTGACCATTCTGCCAACTGTAATTGCAAGTGGCGTCGTCTCCTTCATTCCTGATCCGGTGTCAGACAGCATAATTCCTCTTGACTACATGCATGCGGCCATAGAACGCCGTATCCAAACATCAACACGGATCTTTCGGCTGCGGAGCCGTCGCGTGACTTCAACATTTACCAGTACCGCTGGCGCAGCATACATTTGCATTGTATAAAGTCAGCCACACAGGGTTTAGAAGCAGACACTCTCTTCCCACGATCCGGTCTTTTACCCATCGATGCCGGTCACTTTCCCTCTCGTGCCACACGTGGCCAACGAAGTCCAAAGCGTTGCATCTGGTACTCCCGAGCAGCTGCTGCAACATGCTGCGCCAAAAACGTTCAAGAATGATTACTCTTCGCTTTTCAGCTCGTCATTCGGCCAGGGAGATCAGACGCAAATAACCGTTGGCGACTACGTTGGCACACAGAATGGCCTCGTCGACACCGTTCTCGCAGCGCACAATCAACATCACGCCCTAGTCCTGCGACCAGATGATATCTGGCTCGCGATTATGACGCAGTTCTCATTCTTCGTCAACAAGCATGCCGAGCAGCTGCGGGGCCGCTTCGTCGCGCACACAGGCCAGGAACACATCGAACTTGAAGTTGACCCACCTGCACTCTTCGACGCCGCTTATCTCGCACCGGCGTTTGCGAAAGAGCTCAGCAAGCACGTCACAGACGTTGGCTTGCGCCAGTGGATCGTGCCAGACTTCAGTACCACGACCGAGACGGACCGCATCGTTGGCTCTGTGATCCTAATGGGCGCGATGAAGAAGTACTTCTCGTACGGTGCAAGCAGTTCTTGTGGCATCCCACGAATCACACTCGAGGGCACTCGCGCCGACTGGGAGGAACTCCTTCGTCGTGGAGACCAGATTGCAGAGTACGGGGACGAGTGTGTGCTGTGGCATCGCATGCTCATGCCAATCCTCCGTCGGTTTGTGGCAACATTCGACGACCCACAGCTGGAGAAAGCAGAGACGCGCGAGTTCTGGAACAATATGGTGCAATACAACACCCCGGGAAGCGGTCATCCCTACATCACTGGCTGGTTGACGGCGTTTTGCATGTTTGACGAGGATGGGAATTGGAAAAAACGTGCGGTGTGTGTCCTCGCAACTTGTAGCTTGAAGCGTGAATACTGACGGCTCCACAGCCCCTTGAGCCTATGATGGATGGCGTCGGCTACCAGTATGTCCCCATGATAGAAATTCCACCTGCGTATGTAACTGTCGACGTTACTCTCACTGACAACGGTACTACATACGAGGCCATGATCCTCGCTGGCGTAGCCATTCGTCGCATCTCCTCGAGCGGTGATACCAGCTTATCTGCTTCTGGGAACAACGATACGGTCTCACCTGGCGTCTCCTGGTGGCTTTTCAACAAGGTTAGCCAGGAGGAAATTGAACGGCGCGCCGAAGAGAGAGGTCAGCGGTGGGACGCTTATGTTGCGCGGTACCCACATAGGGGCTGGACGCGTAAGAACATGTTCCCAGACTTTGAATGAAGTTGTGTAGCGCATTCCAAACCATTTTTACCGTTCATGTCAATCGAAAACTGTGCCATAACGTACACCTGGCCTAGGAGGAGATGTGATGGTGAAAGAAACTGGTTCTGCTAGAGCAGTGGGTAGCAAATAAGGGCGGACGTCTGAGTAGAGGTGGTGCAGGCCCTTTACTGGGACGTCCAGCCTGCACTACTAAAATTGCTGCGGAATCAACTACGCACTATTTCGCGTTGAGACTGTTATAGATCATTTTGCTATCATACCTGCGGAATTACACAGTGCCTATGATGTAAAATTGGAACATCAAGCAGGCAGTAACTACACTTGCCGGTCTGAGTAGTTGCCACCCCAATGAATGTGAGCGTTTATGAATTTCAGGCAGCCATAATGACACTATTTTCTGGCGAAGGCAAAATAGTCTCACCTTCGATTGAAATATTTGTATAGTGGCTCGTACAATCCTATAAGACAAGGCCGTCTGGCTCAAATAATACAGCATAATAAAGGCAGGCGTTCCAGGCGATGGCGTAGTATAGGTTGATGGGGAGAGTTGCAATGAAATTCAGCATGCCAGGTCCACCAAACGATTCTGGGCCGACACTGCTAACTGCCGAATCACCCCTTGATTGCACGCAAATGGTTACAGGACGGCTCCCAGCCCCCTGTGCAAACGCAAACACAGATCTTCTCGCTGCGGCGTGTCGCGTGACTTCAGAAGTTATTGGTACTGTTGCCACATCTTCCATTTAAAAGCTAGCCACGCAGTGGCCAGAAGCAGCTTCACTCTAGTTCCGCCATATCGATGTCGATAACCTTCACGCTGGTGCCACATGCAGCCTCCAAAGTCCAGGGCGTCGCTTCCCGTGGAACTCCGGAGCAGTTGCTGCAACGCACAGCACCCGAGACATACAAAAATAGCTACTCTTCCCTGTTCAGCTCGTCATTTGGCCAGGGCGATCAGAAGAAGATTGTCGTTGGCGGTCACGTCGGCACGCTGAACGGTCTCGTTGACACCGTCCTCGCTGCGCACAACCAACATCATGCTCTTATCGTGCGACCAGATGATGTCTGGCTCGCGATAGTGACGCAGTTCTCGTTCTTTGTCAACAAGCATGCCGAGCAGCTGCGAGGCCGCTTCGTGGCGCACACAGGCCAGGAGCGCATCAGACTCGAAGTTTGCCCGCCTGCGCTCTTCGACGCCGGTTATCTTGCGCCGGCGTTCGCGGCGGAGCTCGGCAAGCACGTCACAGACATCGGGTTGCGCCAGTGGATCATACCCGATTTCAGCACCACAACAGATACGGATCGCATTGTCGGCTCTGTCATTCTTATGGGTGCCATGGAGAAGTACTTCTCTTACGGTGCAAGCTGCAGATGCGGCATCCCCCATAACACGCTCGAGGGCACGAAACATGACTGGGAAGAGGCCCTGCGTCGAGGAGACCGTCTTGACGACTACGATGATGAGTGTGTGCTGTGGCATCGCATGCTCATGCCGATCCTTCGCCGCTTCGTTTCAACATTCGACGACCCACGGATCGAACAGGCCGAGACGCGTGAGTTTGGTCGAACATGATCCAGCACGAGAACCACAGTAGCGGTCAGCCGTTTATCAACGGCTGGATGACGGCATTCTGCATGTTCGATGTAGACGGTAATTGGAGGGGACGCGAGGTACGTTTTGCTCTCGGGTAGTACCTCGGACCGCGGACACTGACAGCCTTAGTCCCCCGAACCTATAATGGATGCTGCAAGATACCCTAAGGTCAACATAGGGGACATTCCGCCAGCGTATGTGACTGTAGACGTTACTCTCAACAATGACGGACGCAAGCATGAAACAATGATCCTGGCCGGACTCATCAGTCGCCGCATCTCCTCAAGCGGGGACACCAGCTTGTCCAATTATGGAGAAAAGGATACAGTTTCTCCAGGAGTTTCGTGGTGGCTATTCGAAAAGGTCGATGGGGAAAGGTTGAAAGCCACGCGGAGGAAGGGTTGAAGCAATGGGTGGGTTCTACGCGGAATAACATCTCGGCAAGCTTTGAATGATGCTCGCTTATTACGCTCAGGTCAATGCTATTCGATACCCGTGCGTGGTCCCTTTAATAAGTCACATAAAATGCGAATACATACATTGACGGAGCTCCAAGTCACTTTTCCTGAGACTGAAAGTCGTGAAAAAACTCAAGCCGACACAAACAAAATTCCCGCCAGTGTGTGAACGTTCAGCAGGTGCGTACCAGCCAGTGTAGTTCGTACTATTGGAGGCAAACCATCGGGATATCCCGATGTATGCCAGCCAGATCCACCAAGCAATCTTGCGCCATCACTGCTAACTGCGTGATCACTCCTGATTTGTGCGCGAAAGGTCGCGAAACGCCGCCTGACCCTGTATGTAAGCACACACACAGACCTTACGTCCGTCAAGCCGTCGCGTGGCTTCAACATTTACCAGCACTGTTGCCGCAGCTTCCATTCAAAAGCCAGCCACACAGCTGCCAGAGGCTGCTCCATTCTACCTCCACGATTGAGCGATCGATGCCGATTACTTTCACGCTCGTGCCACACGCGGCCAACGAAGTCCAGGGCGTCGCTTCTAGCACTCCCGAGCAGTTGCTGCAGCACGCCGCACCAAGGGTGTTCAAGAATGACTACTCCTCGCTGTTCAGCTCTTCGTTTGGTCAGGGGGATCAGACGCAGATCGTCGTCGGCGACTATGTTGGCACGCAGAACGGCCTCGTGGACACCGTGCTCGCCGCGTACAACCAACACCACGCCCTCGTGTTGCGACCGGACGACATCTGGCTCGCCATCGTAACTCAGTTCTCGTTCTTCGTCAACAAGCACGCCGAACAGTTGCGGGGTCGCTTCGTCGCGCACACGGGCCAGGAGCACATCGAACTCGTAGTCGACCCGTCTACGCTCTTCGACGTCGTGCATCTCGCGCCGGTGTTTGCAAAGGAACTCAGCAAGCACGTCACAGACATTGGCTTGCGCCAGTGGATTGTGCCCGAGTTCAGCACCACGACCGATACGGACCGCATTGTCTGCTCTATCATCCTCATGGGCGCTATGAAGAAGTACTTCTCGTACAGTGAATCCACTTTGTGTGGTATCCCGCGAATCACGCTCGAGGGCACGCACGGAGACTGGAAGGAATTAGTTCGCCGTGGAGATCGTCTTGCCGAGTATGGAGATGAGTGTGTTCTGTGGCATCGCATGCTCATGGCAGTTCTTCGTCGATTCGTGGCAACATTCGACGACCCACAGCTCAAGAAGGCAGAGACGCGCACGTTCTGGGAAAACATGATCCAGTATAATGATCCCGGGAGTGGCCATCCCTACATAACTGGATGGTTGACGGCGTTCTGCATGTTTGACGAGGAGGGCAGGTGGAAAACAAGCTACGAGGTACTAATACTTTTTGTCGCTCAAATGCGAATGCTGACGGCGCACCGAGCCCATCAAACCCATGATGGACGGCGTGGGCTACCCCAAGGTCAACACCGATGCCATCCCGCGCGCCTATGTGACTGTAGACATCGCCCTCGATAATAACGGAGACAAGTACGACGCCATGCTCGTCGCCGGTCTCGCCATTCATCGCATCTCCTCGAGCGGTGACACGAGCTTATCCGCTTCTGGAACAAACGATACAGTCTCTCCAGGGGCCGCGTGGTGGCTCTTCAACAAGATCAGTAAGGAGGAGACTGAGAGACGCGCCGAGGAACGATTGAAGCGATGGGACGCGCATATCGCGCTGCACTCATACATGGGTTATACGCGGGAGGACATTCACTCAGACTTCGAATGAAGCTCGTTTGCTCGTACAAAACGCTTTGTAACTTGCAGTGCGTCTGTGGATATTGAATTCATTAGATCAGCCAAGTTGCCAAGCATCGAGTGATCTCAGGCGATATCTTCCCAACTCGCATCCCAGACGAAGAGTTAGAGTATAGTGTTTGCCAGGTTTGACGTGTAATTGCAAAAGAGTCGTCTACAGTACAACTAGCTGTAGCTCGACCGGGGGTAATTGAACGTGAAGGTTTTCG
>Ga0247815_10001480_pt1 | contig 17910 bp, 25 predicted proteins | sample UWRJL194509B1_FD_181014 | JGI IMG/M metagenome (GOLD analysis project Ga0247815, IMG submission 181014) | Plant litter microbial communities from Arlington Agricultural Research Station in Wisconsin, United States - UWRJ-L194-509B-1 | ecosystem: Environmental > Terrestrial > Plant litter >...
GTCGGCGGATTTGGCTTCGATCTGGTCCATGGCGGATCGGGACGAGCTCATATCTCCGACCACATGCTCGCTTTTGCGGGCCTGTTCGATGGTGATCGAACGGATTGCCCCAGCAGCACGGCGCAAATCAATTTCTTTGCCCTCTGCATCAAGCGCTTTGAGGTTCGGTGCCCAGTCTTCAACGAAGTCGCTGAGCTCTTTTTGCGAATGTTTCGAGGCGGCGGCGCGCTCCATGGCGACGAAGGCGGCAGTCTTCTTCAGCGTTAATGTCGCGGTGAAATCGCCGTGACCGGGGGTGTCCTGATCGCCGAGGTTGAAGACGACGGTGCAGGTCATGCATTCGCTGTCTACAAAGCCCCAGGTATTGCCGTCAGTTTGCGCGGTTACATATGAGCTGAAGTCTGGCAGGGAGCTGGTAGTCAGAGCACCGCGAAAGCGGCTGCGGTTCAGTTGGAATTTTTCCAAGCTGTGAACAGCGCTTTCTCGCGACAGGGCGATGGTCGGGGTGTGGGTGTCCAGCGCTTTGGCATGTGCCTGGATGGCGGTTTCTTGGATCAACTGAATTGCTTTGGCTTCCATGAATCATTCCTACGTGGTGAGAGGGATGGAGTAGCGGTTTTTAGGCTCGAGCGTTGATAGGTGCTGCTTGGCGGTCAAACAACTGCTCGGCTGCCGGTGTTTCAGGGAACAGGGTTAGGCGTCCGCCTTCGCCTACATACATCGGCGTGTCGAGTGCGGTGTCTTCAACGATGCTGCCCCGCTTGGTGGGGATCTTGAAGGCGAGCTTGTGGTTGACGGTCACCTGGTGACTGCTTGCAATCTGTTTCAGGCTGAACGTCACGGTCACTTGTCCTGCTTTGCCGTTGTCGACAACGCCTGCTGCCACTTCGGAAAGTGCGCGGCCGATTTGGTCGGCGAATACGCCTGCGTTGAGTTCGTTAATGAACTCGGCTGTGTCTGTGGGCTTCATGTGCTGTGCCTCAATAATCTGTTACCGCTGGGAGGCAGCGGGCACCTTAAATCAAGCCGCTTTCGACTTCGCCTGAGCGTCCAGATAGGTCGCGAGGTCGTGCAGATACACCCCCGGCTGGCCTTTGCCGGAGCTGCCTAGCCGCGTGACCTTTAGGTCAATGCCGCCTGCATTTATTCGGCGGAGCAGGTAACGATCACTCGAAATATGCGAGAAGTAGCGTTCGCGAACCGCGCTCAACGTTGGGCATGGTGTGGCGAACTCTTGGCGCAAAAGGTCTAGGGTGATACTCACGCTAAAACCTCCCCGAACCCCTCCTGTTGGGGCACCAGCTGGAGGCGGATCAATTCCGCCAATCCTTGTGCCGATTTCCCTCGAGCTGTCGCGCAGAGTCGGCCCTGATGGTCGGCAACCACCGCGCCGTATGGGTGTTCAGGGCAGCGAGTCGGCGTGATATACGCGACTTGGCCTTCGAGCACGACGGCATCGACCAGGCGAAATACTTCGGCCAGTTCGGCAGTCACGGCCGGTAAGCCTGCGAGCATGCTCAGGGCTTCGGAAGTCGCGCCGATCAGCGTTGCTCGGCTGATTATGGTTGGGCTGTTAACAAAGATCGGCACCAGCTTCAGGGCGCCGACCGCGTGAGTGATTGCGTTCAGAGTCATGCCGCGTCGTCCTTTTTTGTGATGTTGATGTTCATTTTTTTTGCGATCCACTCAACGCCGTCTTCCTTCACCATTACGACCGCGTAATGCACTGGCTTGCCGATGGTTGGATTCCAGCGAATGCGAGGGTCCGAGAACATGAGGCCCCGCTCACGGTATGCACTCGCGAGATCGCCAGAAGAATTAAGAACGCCAAGTTCCCGCAACCTAGTGCGGAAGGCGCGGGGTTTGAGCCCGAGCAAAGCGGCTGTTTGGTCTAGGGTGCGGTTCATGACGAATACCTCAGGCAACGGCCAGCAGATCGCGGAAACGAAGCGCGTGATGCACCTTGTCCAGTGCTGCCAGGAATTCGCGAAGGTTCCCATCGTTGGTCAGTGTCAGATCGTCCGGATGGCGTGATACCCCGTCCTCGCTGATGTGCGGGTTGACCGCGCCTGCATCAGCGCGTGACAGGTGGATGATCGTTCCGCCACGCTTGCGGATGAAGTCGGCTTCGTTTTCAAAGCGGACATCGCTGACGACGAAGCCCGGAACGGCGTCGAAAACAGCGCTCAGGCAGTCTAAATTCTGTTCAGCGAGATTGATCCAGAGGTCCGCGCTAATCATGTGGCGGCCCCATTCGGTGCCGAGCAGTTGCATGAGCTGTCGCGGCGAGCGCCCTAGCCAGCCAATAGGCTGCTCTTTTTTGTCGCCTTCTAGGTCTTCAGGGCTGAGATTGAAAATCGCCATGATCCCGTCGCGCAAAGGGTCTGCAAATGCGTAGCACTCGAAGCCGTGTTCGTGGGCCAAGTGGGAGGCGGCTGTGGTTTTGCCAGAGCGGGCAGGGCCGGTGATGCCGATCAGGAGCTGCTTCATGCGGCGTCACCTCCCCATGGCCCGAAATCATCCGTAGCATTTGCCGGGTGCACTGCTTTCACCGCAGTGCTTTTTGGCTGGACGATCACGAGAAGGCTGGTTTGGCTTTGAATGGCTGCGATAGCTTCGCGGCTTAAAGCCGCTGCCGGGTGCAGGTACACCGGGCAGCGGTTGATGTGCTGAGTTGTTTGCATGGCTCGTACTCTGTGGTGAGAGGGGTACGAGCTAAAATTAGCAACAGCTAAATTAATTTGCAATAGCAGATGCTAAATTAGTTTCTGTTGTTCGTCAGTCATTGTCTGGTACGTCCCAATAAACCCGGGTTCCGCCATCCTCTTCCAATGCCACATACACGCCATCCGTTTCGGTGATGGCTTCCATAATTAGGTTCCAGTCCTCCTGCGGTTCGTCCGGCGCTTTGTAGATGATCGCCGCTTGTGCCTTTTGAGCTGCGGGAGCATTAATTATTTTCTGAAGGCGCGCTCCCAGCATTTCAATTGACGTCGCTGGATCCGGTAGTTTTTGTTGGGGCTTTGCCATATGTTCCTCCTTGGCTGTATGTATATACATACAGTAGTTTGGCTCGCGAATCACGGCAAGTTAAAAAGAGTACAAATGTGCTCTTTTTTTTGCGAGACGTAAAAAAACCCGCTTGGCGGGTCGGTTTTTCTTGAGCGGATTTCTATTTTGATGTCAGAGCTTTCGCGCGTTCCAAACCAGCAACACTCTTGCTTGGATGTGAATTTTTTCGAGGTCTGAGCCCTCGATCATAATCGCCGGGTACACGGGGTTATCAGAGATCATTCGCAGTGCTCCTCCGGTCATGCGCTGTAGACGCTTGATGAAGAGGTCGCCATCTAGCGTAAACACATACACCGCGTCAGTGCGGATCTCTGTGATGCCCCGATCAACGAGGAGCGAATCCCCATCGCGGAAAGTGCCATTCATGCTATCGCCGTCGCCGTTTATGATGGCGAGATTTTCAGTACTCGAGAAAGCAAGCCCCTGCGTTTTGAGCCAATCAAGGTGCACTGTGATATCGCGGATTACCTTAATTGGGTGCTCCGGGACTCGACCAGACCCCATAGACGCCGCAACGTTTAAGTGCGGGATGGTGATGAATCCGAGTGACTCCATCACCTTTTTTTTGCCTATCGGCACAACTTTGCCTTGAGGTTTTTCGTGCGCCGGAGCAGCTTCGATTGACTGGTCCGGTGCTACAAGCGTCCCTGGCAGAAGGTCAATTTTAGCCTCAAGTGTTGCCGCAGCTTTTTCCCCGAGCTGGCGGTGCCCGTTCAAAAGCTGCGACAAATAGGATGCGTCCAACCCGAACTGGTTAGCGAAATCCTTCTGGCTGAGGCCGGCCATTGCGTGGCGTAACGCCTTGATTCGTTGCTTGTAGATATCCATTTCCCAATGATCGCTTTCCGTTAGCAAACAGTAAATTACGGTTTGCTATTGCTGTGCTCATTAGCAATTGCTAATCTGCACATTCAGAACGGAGGTGCACATGACTTTGCACGAATATTTAAAGGCTTTCGATAAAGCTGATTTAGAGGCGTTCGCTAAGCGTTGCGGTACCTCTGCGGGGCAATTGCGGCAAGTCGCTTACTGCAATCGTCGTGCGAGCGCGGCGCTGGCGGTAAGCATCGAGCGCGAATCGCGTGGAACAGTGATATGTGAGGTGCTACGTCCTGACATTGACTGGGCTTACCTGCGCGGTTCTAAGGCTGCTTAAAAGGTGCCGGAACTGGGGCCTCTCACCACAAGATTCCCCCAGTCCGGCTTATGACGACACAGCACATGCATCGGTCATGGTCATAGAGTAGGGCGCGCCCTGATTTATGGCTACACCGTAACAGGGGTATTTACGGTTATGAGTCGCACGGATCTTTTGCCTGACGCTGGTCAGGTCCTTTCACTTCGGCACGCGCTCTACCGCGCAGGCCGCGATTACAAGGGCGGGATCACCGCGCTTGCGTTCGACATGGTGCTGGATAACGACACCCTGCAGAAGAAGCTAAAACTGGATGAAGAGCGACGCTGGTTGAATCCGGACGAGCTTGAAGACGTTATTCGTCTCACTGGCAGCCCGCTGTTGCTTGACGCGCTTATGCGTCCTGCCGGCGCGGTTTGGTACAAGCCGGAGGCAGTGGCTGCTACTAAAGATGCGCTCAAAGCTGTTGGCGAGTTGCTTGCTGAAACAGGTGAATTTGTCACCAGCATGCACAGCGGCGCGGCTGACCAAGTTTGGGAGCTGCATGAGGTCGCGTTGCTTGAAAAGCACGGAGTCGACGTGATCCGTGCAGTGCTCGGCATTATGACCGGCGCGCGTCAGGCTATGGAGGAGCGCAACGATGGCTGACGTCATTGATGTGGCCAACGACCACGCTGACTACCTGCTCCAGATGGCTCTTGAGCGCCGTCAGCGCGGACCAAGCAATAGCGTTAGCGCGGAGGAATGTGAGGTCTGCGATGAGCCGATCCCGGAACCACGGCGCCTCGCAATTCCCGGCTGCGTGACTTGCATCATCTGCCAGGCGATCCGGGAGCGTCGCCAATGACTGACCGTCCAACTCCAATCTCTACTTGGGCGCGCCGATACTCCGAAACATTTAACCTTGCACTGGTACCCATTCAACCTGGTGAAAAAGGTCCGAAGGGTAGGGGCTGGAATCAGCCAGGCGGGTACATTGTCGACCCGGATAAAGCAGAAGTTTTTTGGCAGAAGAACCCGAACCACAACCTTGGTGTGGTGCTAGGCCCGAGTCGTATTTGTTCGCTCGATGTGGACGACGTTCAATGGACGCGCCATGTTTTATACGAGCTGCTCGAGATGGACCTCGATGCACTGGCTTTGGCGTATCCCACGGTTGTGGGCAATCCGCTGCGCTTCCGTGTCTTGTTCCAGGTTCCTGACGGTCTAGACCTGACACGCCATGCGTTGTCCTGGCCCCACGAAAACGACCCTGACGGATCGATTCATAAATCAATCATGCTCAAGGCAAACGCGGCGCGGGATGCGGGCGATACTGCTCGCGAAGCCCTGTACCGTGCTGACGCTGAAAATTACAAACGCATTACCGTGTTCGAACTCAGGGCAGGGCTTGTGCAAGATGTTTTTCCTCCGTCCATCCATCCCGGTACCGGCAAGCCGTATACCTGGCGCACCGCGCCAGACGCCTCTGGTTTTCCGGTGCTCATTGGCGATCTGCTGAACGTTTGGAAAAATTGGGACATCTTCAAGCGAGATGCTGAAGCCGCGTGTCCATGGCTACCGAAAGCGCCGAAGCCGTCTGCCAAGGCGAAAGCCAAGCCAGCGGTCGTGACGGGAAACAGGCCTTCTGTGATTGATGCGTTCAATCGCGGACATGACGTCCAAGAGCTGCTGCGCGCACATGGTTACGCCAAGCGTGGTGGCAAATGGTTGTACCCGCAGAGCAGTACCGGGCTGCCGGGAATCACCGTCGCCGACGGCAAGGTGTATTCCCATCATGCCGCAGACCCGCTTGCCAACGGCCACCAGAATGACGCCTTCGAGGTGTTTTGCCTGCTGGAGCACGGTGGCGATCAGGCACGTGCGGTCAAAGAAGCCGCGCGCATGCTTGGGATGCAATCAACGCGTCCCAGCGTAAGCGATCTTCCCCCCACCCCATCCGCCGATTCAGCCGAGCCGAGCATGCCCAGCGAGGCCGCTCCTGCACCAGACGGGGGGGCGGGGGAGGTTCTGAGTATTGAGCAAGTACTTCGCCGCTTTGCGTTGGTCGAGGGCACCACTCATGTGTGGGACCGCGACAAGTCACGGGCCATGAAGAAATCCGCATTTGAGGCATTGGTTAGTAAGGCGATGGCCAAGTTATGGCTGGACGATCCCCATAAGAAGTTGATTGCCGACGACCACGTTCGGGAGATCGAGCAGGCCAGGAAGATGGCCGGCAAAAAGGGCGGGGCTTTCGGTATGCCGCCAACAGAGCGATACGTTTATATCGACGGCACCAAAGATGTGTGGGATCGCCAGAAGAAGCGCCGGATTGCCGAGGGCGCGGTAAAAATGGCCCTTGGCGAGACTTACGGCTTTTGGCTGAACAGTCCAGAGCGGCGGGTGGTGGATGTAGAGCATATCGTGTTCGACCCGACGATGACCAAAGACCCCGGCGTTTATATCAACACGTTTGATGGCTTGCCGATGGAGCCAGTCGATGATGACGACGCCTGCGCGAATCTGCGGTGGTTGATCTCTTTCCTTTGCAACCATGACCCGAACGCATCGCAGTGGCTGACGCGCTGGCTTGCGTATCCGCTGCAGCATCTGGGCGCCAAGATGGATACCGCTGTCCTGATGCATTCCACCATGGAAGGTTCGGGCAAGAGCCTACTGTTCGCCGATACGTTTGGCGCACTTTACGGCCAGTACGCTGCCACGGTTGGGCAGACACAGCTGGAAAGTAATTTCAACGCCTGGCAAAGCCGCAAATTATGGGCTGTGTTCGAAGAGGTCGTCAGCCGCGATCAGCGTTACAACCAAGTCGGCAAGATCAAGCATCTGGTCACGGGAAAAACCGTGCGGATGGAATCGAAGTTCATCAACGGATGGGAAGAATCCAACCACATGAATGCGGTGTTTCTCAGCAATGAAATTCTGCCTTGGCCGATCAGTGATAGCGACCGGCGCATGTTGGTCATGTGGCCCATGGAAACACTGCCAGTTGCACGGCAGAAAGCCATTGGTCGTGAGCTGGAGAACGGTGGTGTCGCAGCCCTTTATGGCTGGCTGCTGCGCGTCGATCTGGGGGGGTTTAACGAACGCACCCGCCCGCCAAGCACAGCATCGCGTGAGCGCCTAGTTGCACTCAGCCGGGCGGGCTGGCAGACGTTTCTGCACCTTTGGCAGTACGGCGAACTCGGCCGGAATTTGTGGGGCGCGTGTCTCTCAACGGATCTCTATGCCTTGTTTCTCGAATGGTGCCAGCGCAACAAAGAGCACGTGATGAGTCAGACGAAGTTCTCCTTATTCATCAGTTCGGAGGTTGAGAAGACGCGCTCAATACCCTGGACCGAACGCAACGACCGGCGCTTCGGCGCTTTCTTCTTTCCCAGCGATCCCAATGCTTCCCTGCCCCCATCAATGAAGGCGCCGGACTTGGGCAAGCTGGTCGAAGGCTGGAGGGCCAACGCACGGCTGGCGGGCTGGAACGTCGACGCGTGGGATCACATGAAGGCGGCTGCAGCATGAATCCGTCGAAAAGTGTGTTGGGTGTGTTGGGTCTGTGCTGGGTTGGTTTCAATGACTCGACACAGGTATGCCGCCCATTTTGCGCGGGCTCGGGGGCGTTGTGCTGGGTGTGTTGGGTTTGGCATCGCGCGGGCGCGTGCATGACATTAATTCCACCGGTATTAAACGCAGTAAAAAATTCTAATGCGATGACCGATAAACCCAACCAACCCAACACACTCAACACACATATTTATAAGTCGTTGAATTTAAAGGCTGTTAGCTGTGTTGGGTTTGTGTTGGGTTGGGTTATTTCTGTGTTGGGTTTGTTTTGTGGGGGGAAGGCGCAATGATCAGGGAAATAGACGAGTTGATGGTTCACTGGGGCGAGCAGTCGAGGCGGTTCGGCTTGGGTGGTGGCCTCGGTAGTCAGATGGGCTCAATCATCGAATGGGGCGGCGCACCTCCACGTGGCACGCCGGGGTCGCGCATCCTCGACGGCGCGGGTATTGGAATGGACATGATCGCTGCTGAAGTCGAAGCGGCTGTCGCGGAGCTGAAGCGCAAAGGGTTCGACGGTTTGGAGAAGCTCGCGGTGTACAGGTACTGCGCCCTGGCATCTGTGCGTGAACAGATGCGAGTAGTCGGTATTCCTGAAGGGGCTGACCGGACGTACCGCAACTGGGTGCACCGGTTGCATCAGCAGGTCATGTTGATCTTGGTGATTCGCAGCGGCACCACGCGTGGCCATACCGGGCGGCGGCATGAAGGGGATTACTGCAAGGTCACGAATCAAGGCGCACGGCGTGCACGTCTGTAGCCGTTCGTCGGGGCATGTTGTCGTATTGTGGTCGTATTGATGTTGCATTGTTGTCGTGTTCTGTCCAACCGTTAAACGCCTCTTTTCGGTCTTTCCGAACGCAGGTACAACGTAGGCACGATCTGCGATTTGCGTCTGAGTCGCCAACCGAGCACGTGCTGTGCATGCGACACCCGGCTTCCCCTGGCCGTCACTAACCCCGCTTCGGCGGGGTTTTCTATTTCCGCCTTTGGGTGGCCGCATTGGAGAACAAGCATGGCCGAGCCAGCGAGCACGACCGCATCTGTCGTGGTGGCCGGCGCTGCTGGTGCCGGATTTGCTGGGCTGTTGACTGGTATCGACACGCTGGCCGCCATCGGAGCGTTAGCCGGTGCGCTGGTGTTCTTCACCACGACGGAAGAGATGCCCGTGTGGAAGCGTGTTGTCTTCCTGCTGGTTTCCTTTGTGATGGGTTACCTGTTTGCACCTGCGCTTGTGGACTTCGAGGTCTGGGGCATTCGGCCTTTCAAGTACTCCGGTCCAGCAGCGTTTGGGGCGGCGGTATTGGTTGTCACTGTCGCGCTCGCTGCCATCAAGCGGCGCGGGCGTCTCAGTGCAGAACAACCTGGAGGTCAGGATGGATAACCCGCTGATTCCCGCGCTACTCACGCAGGCCACGTTTTGGTTATTCCTGGCATTGTTTGTTCGACTGTTCACGTTCCGGCGCAACGGCGCACGGTTCCGCCGGAAAATAAGCTGCCTCGCATGGTTGGTTATGGTCAATGCGGGGGCCGGCATGATCTACATAAGCCAGGGCACACTGGTAATGCCGGCAGCGTCATGGCCATTAGTGATGTTGCTCGCGGTATTAGTCGGATCTGTATGCCAGAGCAGTGGCAATCTGGCTCGATCTCAGCCTACTCGGAGTGCTGATTAATTTGTTTGTTAGTGTCGGATTCTAAAACCAGGCTCAATCTGTAGCGCATTTTGATTTGAGGAGAAGGGACCGCCCACCCGATTAGCTGGCGAGTAGCACCCAAGAGCGGGTAGAGTTCCTCAAAATCTGCATCAGATATTCCGGGGAACAGTTCTTTGGTGGGTGAAACCCTGAAATGACTGCTAAGCGTCTCCGTCTGCACAAACCCCATAGGTTCAATCTGTGCGATTCTTACAAATCCGGCAAGCCACTCGTCAAATGTTATGAAGTATGTCTCTGATACGCCTTCCGCTTGTAGAAGCATTTTTAGTGTCAAGAATAAGCGTACGAGAGAAAGGTCCTGAAGCGCGTTATGAATGCGTTTTTCTGTCTCGGTGATTTTTGGGCTTGGTTTCAGTGTTCTATATGCATAATCAAGGCGATATAAGCTTGAAATTGCACAAAGAACCTCGAAGCTGCTTCGAGGTACGGCAAGTTCGTCAGCCTTTTTGAGTATCGCGTCTCTGGTGGCTTTACGCTTGGCAGACCCAACGTCTTGATAAAGCATGGACTGCGCGAATCCAATGAACGCTGCGTATTTTTCCCATCGTTCTTGAGTTAGTTCGAGTAACCCATGGAGATGGGACTCCGAAGCGAGCGCCATCTCCATGTCCTGGGTCGCGGCATGCTTAAAAAAGCCTTTCAATGTAACGTAGTCTTTCGCGATGGATGTTTTAAGTTCGTCAAGCGTCTGCATTACGCCTGACTGGCCTTCAACCGTAGCGAGCAATGAGGTGACTCGATGTCCTTTGATATCAATGCTTTCGAGAAGCAATCGATTATCTTCAGTAAGTGTAGAATCTTTAATTCTAGAGATTACATTTCTGTCTACAAAAAATATCCTTTTAATCATTTAATTTCCTTAGGTGCGTGCCAACGGGAGAGTTGGTTGGGGGCATGAATACGATGACTAACCAACGCGTTTATAGCAGCTCTGCGCGTGGATATGGGTACCGATGGCAGCAATCGCGGGATGCGTTCCTGAGAATGAATCCGCTGTGCTGCATGTGCGCGACAAATCTTAGGCCTGTTGCGGCGATCATCGTCGACCACAAAGAACCGCCTCGACTTAAGGATGCCAAGGCGAGTGGCGACGCACAGCGCATCAAGACTGCCTGGAAATTGTTCTGGAATACGGCCAACTGGCAGCCGCTTTGCAAATTATGCCACGACTCGACGAAGCAAAGGCTTGAGAAAAGCGGGCGAATGGTCGGCTGCACAGCCTCGGGGCTGCCCCTCGATCCGAATCATCATTGGAATCGGCGATGAGGCCAGGAATCGGCGGTTTCGCACGTTTTTGGTGCATAGACGGAGCCTATGGGGAGGGGGAGCGAAAAAGTTTCAGACTATCCATAGCTAGACCGCCTCTCGCTCTCTGTGCGCAAAGTCGGGAAATATGGGGAGGGGGGGGTATCGAAATTTTGAGGTGAAAAATGGCTGGAAATGGAAATTCAGGGCGACCAGCGAAGCCCTCGGTGCTGCATATTTTGCAGGGCAATCGTAGCAGAAAAAACTTTGATGAGTTGATCGCTGAAGTGAAAGAACCGGCGGTGCCAGTGTGTGAGCCACCGATGCCCGACGTACTCAGCGACGTTGCCGTCGCCGAGTGGGAGCGGCTGATTCCGGATCTCATGGCACTCGGGCTAATTTCGCGCATGGATCAGATGGCGCTCGCCACCTATTGCCAGGCCTACGCCGACTGGGTTCGGTACCAACGCCTGATCGCGGCGCGTAACGCCGGCTCCTCCGACGAGCTGGGTGGCGACATCCAGACATTCAAGACTGGTGCTCAGCAGATGCACGTCCTTCGTCAGCTCGCCAATGACGCTGAAAAGCGCGCGAACGCCGCTGGCGCGGCGTTTGGTTTTTCACCCATGGCCCGCCGTAACCTGAAAACGGCTACGCAGCCGCAAGGCGAGCTATTCCCCAATGAGCAACGAGACGCCGCAGACCGATACTTCAGCTGATGACCGTGTCACCGCATTCGCTCACGCGGTGCTGGCGGGAGAGATAGTTGCCGGTCCTGATGTTCGCAATGCCTGTCGCCGGCATCTGCGCGACCAAGAGCACGGCCCGGCACGTGGTCTGGTCTGGATCGGGCGCTTGCCGACCGTGCCATCGGTTTTTTCGAAGAGGTACTTTGCCTCAACGGTGGCGATTATGAAGGGATGCCATTCTTCCTCGCGCCCTGGCAAGCGTTTGTCGTAGGCAGTCTGTTCGGCTGGATGACCACTAGTGGCCGTCGCCGCTTCCGCCTGGCCTACATCGAAACCGGTAAAGGGTCCGGGAAGAGCCCGCTGGTGGGTGGCATCGGCTTGTATGGTCTGGTGGCCGACGGCGAGCAGCGCGCCGAGATCTACGCCGCCGCGACCAAGCGTGATCAGGCCATGATCCTGTTCCGCGATGCCGTGTCGATGGTGAACATGTCGAAGCGGCTGTCGAGCCGGGTGGTTCAGTCGGGCCGCGACGAGAAGGTCTGGAACCTGTTCTACCCGAACACCTATTCATTCTTCCGCCCGATCAGTGCCGACGAAGGGCAGTCCGGCCCACGTCCGCATATCGGACTCTTGGATGAGGTGCACGAACACAAGACTGCGACCGTCGTGAACATGATGCGCGCGGGAACCAAGAATCGGCGCAAGGCTTTGGTGGTGATGATCACCAACAGCGGGTCGGACAAGAAAACGGTTTGCGGCCAATATCATGACCTCGGCGTGCGGCTGTGTTCCGGGCAGGAAGATGACGACAGTTTCTTCGCGTTCATCTGCTCGCTGGATGAAGGTGACGACCCGTTCAAGGATGAGTCCTGCTGGGCTAAGGTCAACCCCTCTCTGGACTTTATAGCTGATGGTCAGAGCGACGGTATCCCCGGTCGGGAGTACTTGCGCGAGCAGATCCGATCAGCGCGTGGCCTGCCAGCTCAGGAGTCGGTGGTGCGTCGGCTCAACTTCTGCGAATGGACCCAAGCGGAGTCGCCGTGGATTTCGTGGGATGTCTGGAGTGAGGCCGCTGAACGTGTGCCGATGCGCATCCTGCGTGACCGGCCTTGTGTCGCCGGGCTCGACCTTGCCAGCACCACCGACCTGACGTCGTTCGTGTTGTTGTTTTATCCCACCGCTGCCGATCCGCACTGGCGGCTGCTGTCGTACTTCTGGATCCCCGACCACGACTTGGCTGAGCGGGAGAAGCGCGACAAGGTGCCGTATGGCTTGTGGGTGAAACAAAAGCACCTGGAAACGACGCCGGGCCGGGCGATCAGCAAGCTGCATGTACTGCGGCGGTTGCAGGCGATCTGCGGCTACTTCGACGTTCGCAAAATAGCTTATGACCGCTGGCGTATCGAAGACCTTAAACAGCTGATGGTCGAGCACGACATCGAGCTACCGGAAATGGCCGCATTCGGTCAGGGCTTCAAAGACATGGGGCCAGCGGTCGACGAGTTCGAGCGCCGCTTGCTTGGGCTTCCACCGAAGGCTGACGGTGACGTGATTGATTTGTCGCCTGATGACTACGAGGTCATCAGCGAAGTCTCCGACGTCGAGACGCTACGCCATGACGACAATCCGGTGATGACCTGGTGTGCAGGTAACGCGGTCATCGTCAGCGATCCGGCGGGCAACCGCAAAGCGGACAAGGCCAAAGCCACCGGGCGGATTGACGGCATGGTCGCTGCATTGATGGCGACAGGGCTGAGCGGTACGGCCATTGAAGGTTCAGGAAAATCCATTTACGACGAAGGGGCAGGTATATGACGTTTCTTGAAGTGCTGGCTTGGGTCGCTGGTCTGGTGGGCTTCGGCCTGCTGGTCGCCGGAGTTGCCCAGCTCAGTGTTCCTGCTGGATTCATCGTCGCGGGCGTTGGGTTGATCATTTGGTCGTACCTCGCTGACAAGGCGTCGGCGGCCTTGGCGCGTGCCCCGTCCACCGATGGGGGAGTTTGATCATGTTCTTCAGCAAGCAGTTGGCGAATGGTACTGCGGGTAGCGTCGGTGATGGGAGCAGCACATTCTGGCGCGGCCTCATCGGCTCCGGCAAAAATAGCTCGGGCGTCCAGGTCACGCCGGAATCTGCGTTGGCGGTGCCTATCGTTCAAAACTGCGTAACGCTGCTGGCAGAGAGCGTCGCCCAATTACCGCTCGAATTGTATCGCCGGTCGCAAGGTGGCCAGCGTGATCCCGCCATCAACCATCCGCTATACGACGTGCTGCGCTATCAGCCTAACGGCTTTCAGACGCCGTACGAATTCCGCGAGTGCGGCCAGATGGCACTGGGGCTTCGCGGGAACTGCTACAGCTTCATTGAGCGCCGCGATGATGGAAACGTGGCGTCACTCTGGCCAGTGCATAACAGCAAGGTCATTGTCTGCAAGGGCTCGGACTTGCTGCCGTATTACCAGATCGGTGCTCACGTGGACCGCTTTGCGATGCGTCAGATTCATCACGTGCGCTGGCATTCGCACAACCATTACGAGGGTATGTCGCCGATTCTGCTGCACGCTGAAGCGGTTGGCCTGGCCCAGGCAGTGCGGCAGTACACCGGCAAGTCATTTGCTAACGGCGTTGCCGTTTCGGGCGTGATTGAACGTCCGCGTGAAGCTCCGGCAATCAAGGATCAGGGTTCGATTGACCGGGTGCTGGATCAGTGGGGCAGCAAGTTCGGCGGCATGGATAACGCCAAGAAGGTCGCGATGCTGCAGGAGGGCATGACCTTCAAGCCCGTATCCATGACAAACGTCGATGCCGAAATAATCGGCATTCTGAAATTGTCCGGTGTCGACTGCGCGCGGATTTACAAAATCCCGCTGCCAATGGTCAACGACCTGGACAAGGCGAACTACAACACCATTGAACAGCTGCTGATTCAGTTCGTAGTGTTCAGCCTGCTGCCTTGGATCAAACGGCACGAGCAAGCAATGATGCGCGACTTCCTACTGCCGGCGGATCGTCGGGAGTACTTCATTGAGTTCAACCTGGCCGGCCTCATGCGTGGTGACCAGAAGAGTCGCTATGAGGCGTACGCCATCGGCCGGCAATGGGGTTGGCTGTCGGTCAATGACATTCGCCGTCTGGAGAATATGCCCCCGGTTGACGGTGGCGATGTCTATCTCCAGCCGCTCAACATGGTGGGTGCAGGCAAGGAGCCGGCCAACCTGGCAGACCCTAAAGTGCGGGCGCAGCTGGAGCTGCAACAGCACGAAATCGAGAGGATGCTTGCGCAATGAAACACTACTTACGGGCATCTGGCTTGATGTTCAACCAGCCGCTGCTGGTGTCGCGCGATATGCTCGACCTCGGGGTACGCTGGGCGAACCAGGCCATGAATCTCAACATTATCAATATTGGCAATGCTGGCTCGGCCGGCATGTTCATGGACGCCGATGACGGCGACTCACGGGAGCAGCAGCAAGTCGAGCAGCAGCGCAGTGCCATCGCGACCACGGGCGTCCAGGTTATCCCTGTTCACGGCTTTCTGGTCAGTCGCGGGAGCCATATTAACGCGTGCGAAACGATGACTAGCTTTGAAGGCCTGCGCCAGCAGCTGCGGCAGGCCATCGCCGATCCGCTGGTCGAACGTATCGTTCTCGATATCGACAGTCCCGGCGGCGCTGCGGTAGGTGCTTTTGAGTTGGCGGCCGATATCCGCGCCATGTCTCTGATCAAACCGATCACGGGCCTGGTCAACTTCATGGCATACAGCGGCGGGTATCTCATTGGTAGTGCGTGCAGCGAGTTGGTGGTCAGTCAGACCAGCGGCATCGGGTCCATTGGCGTGATTGCCAGTCACATGGACCGTTCCAAGCAGGAGGAGGCTGCGGGCGTTCGGGTCACCACAGTGTTCGCCGGTGCTCATAAAAATGACCTCACCCCTCATGAACCCCTTACCGAGCAATCGTTGAAGGTGCTTCAGGATCTGGTGCAGGAGAGCTACCTGCTGTTTGTTGGAGCTGTGGCCGATTATCGCGGCATGAGTATTGAGGCAGTCCGGGCCACAGAGGCCGGGTTGTATCGCGGTCAGGCGGGTATCGCGGCAGGTCTGGCAGATCGCTTGCAGAGTCCGCAGGACGCCGTTGACGACATCTCTCGCGCAGTCGCGCAAAGCCGCATGCAACGCCAGTCAGGCCGTATCAGCCTTCGGGCTGCGGCGCAGGATTTACAAGTTCGTTTCTGACCGCGTTCGCGGCAGTAACCACCCACCCGCTTCGGCGGGTTTTTTTATGCCCAGGAGGCACCATGTCCCTTGTTATTCAAATGCGAAGCGAACGCGCCGCGCTCAACGTGCAACTCCAGGCGTTGGCGAAACTGGAGGGCGCCGGTACCAGTCTGACGGTGGAACAGCTCGCTCAGTTTCTTGAGCTCGAAACAAAGATGACCTCCCTCTCTGAAAAGATCAGTCGAGCGGAGGTCGCCGAGCGCCTGGCAGCCAGTACGGCTGTGCCGCTGAGCGAAAGTGCCCAAGGCATTAACGGCCCGCCTGCCGGCCATATCTCTGGCCCGTTCAACGAAACAACCAAGCCTGGCGTCGCGATGGCGCAGATGGTCCGGGTACTGGCACAGGCCAAGGGTAACCAGCAGGCCGCAGCGGACTTGGCCAAGGCGGGTGGCTTTGGCGCCGATGTGCATATGGCGTTGTCCACCGTTACTCCGGGTGCTGGCGGTGTGTTGGTACCGGAAAACTTCAGTACCAGCGTGATTGAGTCCCTTCGTCCCAAATCAGTGGTTCGCCGCATGGGCGCGGTCAGCCTGCCGCTGAACAATGGCAACCTGACAATGCCCCGCGTCCTGGGCAATACATCGGTTAGCTACATCGGCACAGAAACAGATATCCAAGTGACTGAGATGCAGTTCGGCGACATGAAACTGTCGTCGAAAAAAGCAGCCGCCCTGGTGCCGATTGCCAATGATCTGTTGGCGCATTCGGGCGTCAACCCTCGTGTGGACGCTCAAGTTGGCAGCGATTTGGCGATCAGCATGGGCCTATCTGAAGACATCACGTTCATCCGCAGCGCCGGCAGTGATCTGCTTCCAAAGGGTCTGCGCTACTGGGCCCCGGCAGGTAACGTTCTGGGTGCTCCGGCCGGGGCAACCATCGCAATCGTCGATCTGTATATGGGCGGCATGATGCTGCGCCTGGAGGCGGCAAACGTCGACTTGGCAGGTTGCGGCTGGATCATGGCCCCGCGCACGCTGCGCTGGTTGCAGGCGCTCCGTGACGGCAACGGCAACAAGGCATATCCCGAAGTGGACACCATGCTCTTCAAGGGCTACCCCGTCGCGCTTTCTACCCAGATACCGGTCAACCTCGGTGCGGGCGGCAACGAGTCGGAGATCTACTTCGTCAACTTCGCTGACTGCTACATCGGTGAAGACACCAATCTGGAAGTCGCGATCAGCACCGAGGCTTCCTACAAGGACGCCGGCGGCAACACCGTCAGCGCTTTCCAGCGTGACCAAACCCTCATCCGAGTGATCAGCAAACACGACTTTGCGCCACGTCACCCTGAGTCGGTCGCGGTCGGTACCGGCATCACTTGGGGCGCCGGTATGTAATCCGCTTCCTGCCACGGATGGCGGGATATTTTTGTTTCCTTGAGGGTTTGGTCATGAGCATGACGCTAGTGAAGTTCATCAAAGTTTGGAAAGGCTACTCGCCGGGTGAAGTGGCGGGTTTCGCGCCCGAGCAAGCCGAAGTCCTGGAGACGGCGGGTGTCGCCTCCATCACTGATAAGAAAACGGTACTGGCCGAGATCAAGGCAGCTGGTGCGAAAGGAACGAAGGGCTCGGCTCCGAAACGGCAGAGCGTCCCGAATGCTGAGCAAGGCCCAGAGCCGGAATCGGATTTGGATCTGTTGGATGACACCGACAACAACGCCGATCCCGACCCGGACAGTGATGCTGAGGGTGACGACGAAGGGAAGCCCTGACCATGGCCCGGCGCATCGCCTACATCGGTGAGCCGGTACTGACGCTGGCTCAGGTGGCCTATCAATGCCGCCTCGACCCAGAGGACACGGTGTCTGAGCTGATCGAGGGCGTGATCATACCGGGCGTCACGGGGCAGGCAGAAAACAAAACCGGCGCCGCAATTCGTCAGGCTGAGTACGAGGAAGAATGGCCGGAGCACTACATCTCCGGTCATGCGCTCGATATCGGGCAGGCCATCGATGTTCTTTCGATCAGCCGCATCCAGGCTGACGGGACAGAGGAAGAACTTACGGTCACGTACAGCCTGCGCAACCGTGGGCGTGAAAGCTTTCTGTACTTTCCCGCTGGGCGTCCTGCTGGCGAACTGCTGATTCGGTATCAGGCCGGACTCGATCTGGAGCGCCACCCGTCAGTCCGCGCCTGGCTGCTGATGCAGGCCGCCACGGCCCACGAGTTCCGCGAAACTATGGTCAGCGGCACCATCCTGGCTGAGTTGCCATCATCGCTACTGG
>Ga0247815_10001481_pt1 | contig 17902 bp, 17 predicted proteins | sample UWRJL194509B1_FD_181014 | JGI IMG/M metagenome (GOLD analysis project Ga0247815, IMG submission 181014) | Plant litter microbial communities from Arlington Agricultural Research Station in Wisconsin, United States - UWRJ-L194-509B-1 | ecosystem: Environmental > Terrestrial > Plant litter >...
ATGTGGCAGAATTATGGGTGATAAAGCTGCAAAAAGACCAACAGCCTTATGGCATCAATGTTGTCACAGGAACTGGCATAAAACCATCATTTTTACCAGTAGTAAATGTTTCAATGTTTGCTGTGTGTTGGACTTCGGTTTCTGCATGCGCCAACTTCTCATGCAGGGTCGGGTCTAGTTGTTTGCGCAAACCATCTGTCTCCGTGCGTAATGCTTCAACAAGTCGTTTATTACGGTTGCTTGTATGGCGGGCGTTCGTTTTGTCCCTAAGTGCATGTCTAGAGCTGTCCTCGGCTTTCATCGCACGCTGCTCTGCATCTGCCAGCTTGGAAGTGAGCTCGTGTATGCGCCGTTGGCTCCTGCCGTATGGAAGCAGATTCTCCTCATGTGAAGCCTTTGCCGCCGCCCTGGCTAGCTCAGCTTTGCGCAGATGCTTTCCTTGCTTGCTTAGAGGCGGCATTATGTGTGCAAACACGTTGAGGGGAGGTGAAAATGCTAAGCGAGATGAAAGTGGCACAGCACAGGCGAGGGGCTTCGTTCAAGCGCCCGTTGGGCACTCCCGTTTACGACAAGTCTATCTAGTCGTTGAATTTGCTGGCTGAACTTGTGTCATTTGGAATAGAACCTAATTATCACATGTAGCACAACATTATGAAGAGATATTTGAGATTGCGGTGCTGTGTCTTTCGTTCGGGCTTGTTGCGACGGGCTATCGCACCCTGTGTGTCGCTTTTCAAAAAAATCGCTTCATAAACCGTTTTATTACACGTTAAATCATTCAAAAATGTGTTGAAATTAAGCTTCAGAGGGATGTGGCGACTGCAGATAGCTCGGGACACAGCGCTCATACGGGATTTGCCGGCCGATAAAACGCCAGAGCCCAGCCGTTTTGACACCCCACCTTCAAGTGATGGTTCGATGCGATGAAGTAAAGCCCGCCATTGTGTAAACAGCTCGAAGTGGCGCCTGTTGGCAGCCGGGGATTTTCCTGATGTACCATGGAACGCTTCCTACAAATCCCTGCCCTCCAGCCAGGTGCACGCATATATATGCCTGCACCAGAGCCAACTGAACTTCGATTTCGCGCACGTCTTAGGGGGATATGTTTTTAGTGACATCGAAGATCTGGAGACCGGGATCCGAGTGGGGGGGGGGGCAACAGCGATCTCCAATAGTGGAGATGTCCATACACCTACAATTGAGAAGCGCATGAGCGGGAACAACAACGACAACGATGTAAGGAGTGCGTTGGAACATCCTGTCCGCGTGTGCTGCTGGCGATCCCGGCGAGCGATGTGCTGCTCGGCACGCTCGACCGGTGAACGTCACAGTCACATGTAATCCCGTCCAATCCGCCCGCTTCTAGCTTTCCAGCTCACCGCTGATTTTATGAAAAATATGTACTAGTATCATCCCTTGGCTGTCTTTTTGATGATGCTGCTTATGACACCCGCAGAGATCTACGCTTACGACTACGACTTGCCCCGTCTGCTTTGACACTGCATGATCACGATTGTTGGGACTGTGACCGCACGTATACTACTCTGCTTCATCACCTTGCCATTCTACATTCCTCTGCAGGTCTACACGCGAAATACTGTTCAATGCATGTCGACGGCATCCTAGGCTCCAGTTGGACAAGTGCGAGAACAAATTTCACAACAAATTGACGGGATACAACAACGTACGGAACAGGTCAGCCTTGGTCATATTGGTCATATCTACAAAGCTCCGTATCTGGGGACGAGCACATCTGTAATCACGGAAGGGCAAGTTGAACTGAAGCATTGACCGTACGGGCTATAGATTTCAGCCTCTCAACCCACTCGCAGCAGTAATCGGCCTCCTTCTGCACACTAGAAGATTTGTATAGCCGCCGTGCAGAGTCGAAGTGCGTGATTGCCTAATCGTACTGTCCTTGATCGTGTCGTAGCATTCCCAACTCCTTTGCACATTCAGCAAGACTCATTTGCTCGCCGCTCTTGTTGAAATGTGCCGCTGCCTCTCCTAAAAGCTGCTCTGCCGGTGAATGATTGCCTTGTTGCCACCGGACGATGCCGAGAAATAGTGAACTCTGTGTAGTGTGATGTGGGTGACCCATGTCCATGAACGCCGCACGTGCAACCTCCAACTTCGACCCGGCAGATTCAAGATTACCCTGATCGAGGTACACCATCCCAAGGAATTCGGAGCACTGGAAAGCCTCAAACTGCTTGCCGAGGGAGCTGAAGGTTTGCCTCGCGGCTGACAAGTGCTCGATTGCAGCCGAATAGTCGCGTTTCTCTCGCATCAGTAGGCCAAGACTGAGCCTGCAGCGCGCCATCATAAACTCGTTTACTAGCTCAGCGAACGTCGTTTGTGCCTCTTTCAGCACCATCTCCGCGCGGTCATACTCGCCAAGTAAGCGGTGCGGTGCTGCAACATGCATTGCACATCGTGCCGCGCGCGACTGATCAGGGACCTCGAGAAAAAGTCGTTTGGCGGTGTTGAGAGAGTCAATTGCGGCTCTATATTCCCCCATGTAGATCTGCGTGACGCTGGCATCCAGCAGACATCTCGCTTTCCAAACGGGATGAGGGTCGAGATGCAAAAGCAGAGCAGAGGCCACGGTGAGAGTCGGCTGTTGTATGTATGCGAAATGTGTGAAACGAATGACGGCATCGACAATCTGCTGTGATGGCTGAGAGACTAGGGTGAGCAAGAGGGACGACATGTTATTCATCTCTGATGCGGCCGCTGCCGCAAGACCCTTGAAATGCTCGTCCACGTTCTGAGGCAGCCGCTCAGCAATGTCCAGATAGACCGAATGCAGTGTGTCACGGTGATTTGACGAAGCGGGATGGCGCTCAAGTATGAGGTGTCGAATTGGACTGAGCGTCTTCAACACTCTGTCAGTACCCAAACTGGCGAGAGCGTATGCGGCCAGATTGTCTCTGGCACGGTCGATGTGTTTGAAATGCGGTCGCAGTTTCTCAAACACGTCTGGACCAAGACCGTCGGGTAGCATGCTGCATAGCGCCAGCAACTGCAGCGGCTCCCCTGATTCGTCGGCAGCGCCGAGTTTCATAATCGACACTTCAATTGATACTTCGGCGTTGTTGATGCGGCCCGTACCATGTGTTTGAAGCAATGCACTGTGCTCGCAGTTCCAGCGCTCAAGAAGTTCCGACACCGAGTTTCCCAGCCGTGCGAGCTGCCCAAGAAGCGACACCGCGAGCGGCATCCTGTCGACTGCGTTCAGGAGCTGCTTGGCAGTGTCCTCGTCCTTCCCTGAAAGTTGGTGTCCCGCCCTGTCCTGGAACGTTTCTAATGCAGCCTCAAGCGAGAATGGCTCGAGTACTGCGGTATCTGCGTTCGTCCATTCAACGAACTGAGGTAACACAATACCTCTGCATGTGATGATGAGCGAGAGCGATGGGATCTGCGAAAGTCGGCCGAGAAGCTCGTCAACGGCTGCAACCGGTGAGCCGCAAACTAGCCAGACCGTCTCGAGGTTGTCGAGGACGATCACAATGCGTGGCCTCGCTTCTAGATGGATTACCACGGCGTTTAATAAGTCATTTGAAGTTGGGAGGTTGAGTAGTTTGGCCAGCGAGACTACGATAGTATCGGCGTCGACGAGCGCCTCGCAAGAGAGGAACAATCGTCCAAAGCCGAAGTAATCCATGATTCGTGAATCGTGAAGCAGTTCCAGAACAATTGTTGTTTTGCCCATGCCACCCGAGCCGAGAACTGCGATACGTGTCGCACCTGACACTGTCAAGAGATGAACTGCGTCGTTGATAAACTCGTCTCGACCGTGAAACACAATGGGTTTGGGAGGAAGGCTGGCCGACACGCTCAAGTCACTGCATATTAATTGTAAGCAACAGGGTTTCTATTGAGTACGTGAGCTCCTACCTCTCATAAGGTGCAGAAGGTCTCATATCGACGTGGACATGGTTGTTATTGGTTATCATCCCAGGCCCGTTAATATGATTCACGTTCGAGTTGTTAGGACTGATGATTGTGCCTCGGATGTCAAACCTGGATGAAGATGCGGGCAAACCCCCTCGCATTGCCAACTTGATAATGGACTATTAGTGGGCACAATTGTACTGGGCTTCAATCATTACACACCGAGATGTTCTTCTGAGATTCGACGAGTCGGCCCTGCTCAAGGGTCAGACATGCATGGACAATCTGGATGGCCATTCCGCGCTGCGCCTGACCCCTTTGCAGTACTACGTGCAGGCAGATGGCGATTCGCTGAAGCATTCTACACCGAATCAGCTTCAAGAGGCGCGTCTGTCCACAGAAACACCTACTCAAAGAAGTCAGAGATATCGCGCAAAAGGGACAGGCTCTCCGCCATCGCTGTTATCCTCGAAATGTGTTCGATGGTTGTCCACAGGCTCTGCACATCGTAAAGCAAGGACGATATCTTCGAACTACAGTCTTGACACCCCTTCGCATCGTCGTCAGCCGATCATCCAAGCAATGTCCGGATCCGCACCTCAAATAGCTGAAGTATGTAGAGGAAGGTTTGCGGCGCAGCCTTCACTGGCCACGGTAGACCATCGGTGATGTTCACCATCACGACAAATGTGCTCTTGAGACCGTCGTAGTCTACATTTATCGTCTTGATCTTGGCGCTGTGAGCTTACGTGGTCAGTGGGATAGCAGCGCAAGCACCCAGCTCGTGCCTACTAAAGTTCACCCTGAGTCCAATCATGAGTACGCGCGTAATTTCAGAAGCTGAGGACGCACGTACCTTGTTGCAGGTTTCGTCCACCCCAAGACCAGGAAATGGCTCGAGCATGAGCTTACATGTAAGGTCGTGCACCTGTACACATGAAATAAGCAAGACTAGAAACTCGAGCGGGAGCTAATTACTTTAAGAAAGGAATGTAGACCTTTGACGGCCGTGAGATATCCGCCGACGGTGTCCACAGTCAACCCCTTCTTGAAGTACCGTGTAAGAGCACCTTTTCCGGCAATATCCCGCATGAACGATGCGCATTGTACAAAGATGCTGAATCAACACATGTTAGCTGGGCAGCAGGCTGTGATATCGTAGATACTCTTTGGTTGCGCCGAGAGCTGCGATCACCGAGATGTTAGCTTCGAGTGCATCGCCTCTCTGAACCACTGTCGCTGTAGTGTGATCCACAGACGTGGAGATCTCTAAGGCTATCTTTGAGATCTTGCGCGCGTTGTCCTTGCAGTTCTTCATGTTCTATGTGACGATCGAGCCGAATACATCAGCGTGCCGTGCACGACTTTCAGGTTCAAAGCTTACCTTTGCAGCGTCATGGATGGCAGTGGACGCATCGACGAGTCCATGAACCACTATAGGCACAGATGCAGACATTACAGCTCCCAGTTACGCGTGGATCGTCGACGAGGACGCTGATCAAGGAACACACGGCAACAGGCCAAACGCGTGAGCACGGTCGGTCGCACTTGCACCGCGAGTAAACATGACCCTGAAACGAAGCTGGTGGACGCAGCAGCGTTCATTAGCCCAACACGGTGCTTCACCAGTAAGAATTCAAAGCGATTACGCGGCGATCATGAACATTTTGTAACTTGATAAGTAAGCCTAATTACATATACAAGTAGCAGGAGGCAATCTGAGCCGAGAATGCTGGCACGCAGATCCTCTTCCTGATCATCGTCCTAGACGATCGTTCGACCTCGGATTCTCCTCCCGCACGGTTTCTGGTGTCCTACGCTCGCTCAAGCGGCTGTACTCTCGGTCTTTGGAGTGATTTCATGTTTGAGTATGAGGGCGTCGTGCTCGTTGAGGTGGAACTATGCCTTTTAGTTTAGTAGCGAGTGCATTTGGCACAGGCGGAGCTGCGCTCAATGGCATGGCCAGAGATGGAAGAGAACGAGTTCAGGAGAGGGGGAGGTCGAAAAATGCAACCATCCAGCTTGTACATGGACTCGAATCGGAATCAGGAAGAGGCGGCCTACGGTGGATGGCTTCGGGTGCGACTGCATCCGTGCATCGTACAACTCGGAGGGGTCAGCAGTCGAAGAGCACTGTGGCGACGGTATTGTATGTCACGAGCTCGTGATTCTGAAGGGCTGGGCGAGGCTCAGCGTACACGCAATATGAACTAGATGGTGCATATTTGCAGAGGGAGATCGGTGACAACGGCACCAGTCATGTGTGCACTCCGGGGTCAGGCGGGGCTGAAGCTGGTGCAGAGAAGCAAGGTATTGGGGATGCGCAAGAGGGTGGCGAGTGATGACAGGAGGCAGGGATGTTCAACGCGCGGGTAAGAAGGGGGTCAAGAGACAACACCGGCCGGCCGCGGCCGCTTCGGCCTTCTTCATCGTCATCGTCAACGAGCCAGTCCACTTCGCTATCACCTCCCACAGGCCAGCCTCTTGCACAGTCACTACCAGCACCCTCCCACCCTACTCCTGCCTCCTTGCTGTCGCATGCAACGCCCTTCCGTAAATGATGCTCCGATACTCTATCCAGCCGTTGCGTGCCACACACACAACGAACAGGGCCGCATTTTCCGTCCCACAATGCTTTAATCGCTGCCTGAATATATGCATTCGGTATTATATCTATTACAAACAGCTCTAATGCCCATTACAAACTCTGTAGTGTCAAATCTACTGAAGGAATATCTTCAGGCGGCGACCGCAGTATTCCGGGACGGAAAATGCCGCCCTGCCCGTTGTGACATCGAGTGCCCGATGCAGCTTTGACCAGCGCAGTGACACGAAGCAAGGTTGGTCAGTGAACGGAACCAGTGTTTGGCGCACACCCGGCGCACAGCGGCGATTTGACCTCAATATTGAGAATGTTGTACTTGATTGTGAAAGGAGCGTGCTTGTCGAGGAAGACTCGCGTCGTGTCGCACCGTCCTCGTTGATGACAATAAATTTCCGCTTGGTAGCGAAAGTGGAGTGGGAGGTGCAGGCGCAGGTCGCGGTAGAAACAGCCTGCAGCTGGATGGGAAGTGGGATGCTGGGGTCGATTCGGAGAGCGTGATGAGAGGCAGGTGCTGCGAATCTGTGGAGTGGTGCTGGGCGCTCGTGGGACTCTTGAGTGGTAACCCCGCGGGCTGATATAAATTCATGCGCACTTATGCGCACTCAGGCGCAGGGTTCAGGGTCTTCTGCGCATTCATGCGCACGAATTGGAAATACATCAATGTATTGTTTTCAGTTGTATCTGAGCATTTGGGAGCATCAAAAAATGGAAATGGGAAAATGAAAGAGGAAGAGGGAGATCACTTGGAAAAATGTTAGAGCAAGTCTGAGAACTGGAAGATAGAAAGGTGATATTACAAATGTGGCTGTGGTATGTGAAAGACCAGGGGTATGTAAGAAATATGTGAGTATTTTTCACAGTGAAAGCATTGTAATTTTGAAGTCAAGAGAATATGCAAGTAAATTGAAATTCATGCGCACCGGTCGAAATTCGATTACTGTCTCACTCTGACCATTCAGAACCTACTGATTACATTCCTGGAGCAAAGTTTGAGTGGATGGATTTTTTGGTATTGCTTCATTGGATCCTCCACACGACTTGTGTGCAACGGTGAAATTCATGCGCGTCCAACGAATGGTCAGAGCGAGATAGTAATTGAATTTCGACGGACGTGCATGAATTTCACCGTTGCACACAAGTCTTGTGGAGGATTCAATGAAGCAATACCAATGATTCCGTCCACTCAAACTTTGGTCTAGGAATGTAATCAGTAGGTCACCATTGCGCACAAGTCTGTGGAGGATCCAATGAAGCAATACCAACAAATCCGTCCACTCAAACTTTGCTCCAGGAATGTAATCTGTAGGTCCTGAATGGTCAGAGTGAGGTCATGATTGAATTTCGACGGACGCGCATGAATTTCACCGTTGCGCACAAGTCTTGTGGAGGATCCAATGAAGCAATACCAATGATTCCGTGCAGACTCACCAAATACAGGCCTGATTCCTTTGCCAGCACACTTTGGTTGGCTTGGAATACCTTCATCTGTGGGCCACTAGGATCATTTGTGTCGCAACACCAAGGCACAGAGGCACAGTAGTGAAGGATCGCTCTCAGAGAAGAGGGGATGTGAGATGTGCAAGCGGTGTATAAGCCAACCAGCTCGAATCTGACTAGATACAGTAGGTACATGGGCTGTATATATAGTGCAGATGAGAGTGTGGCTGAGGGTGAGTCACGACGATGTGATATGGCGCGATGGCGAGTCGACGTGGCACACGGCACGAGATAGGAGGAATGTCGGTGGCAGGTGACCAGGAGGAAGCTCGGGAGGCATGGCAGGAAGTCGGGAAGCAAGATAAGGCGAGTGTGGCAACGATGGGGGGCGAGTCGAGGGGCGAGAAGTGAGCGCGAACGTGATTTCCACAACAATTTGAGGTTTGACATGCTGCATATCATTTAAGTGTGGCTATGGTTTGCAAGCTGGAGGTGGTTCATGCGCAATATTCTGCCTGGCAACAGTCCTTCTGACTTCTCTGGGGCCACGTGGCGGTTGCAACACCCATTGATCTTCACTCATGCGCATTCATGCGCACACCTCAGGGTCTTGTGCGCACTTCTGCGCAGATGCGCATGAGTTCGTAGGGAAAGTTCTGCGCCACAGCCACAACCACAATCATGTTCCCCCCATATCTTTCCACCCAACAGATATATTGAAAATATTTTCATACCTAGTATCATTCTGATACAAAATAAGCTACAATTACCATTGGGTGTAAGTTCAGAGTGAGTAGTTGGACCTGCATGCAAAATAAACAAATGCGCTCAAGTGTGCATGAGTTGCGCTGAAGTTTCACTGGACTCGGCTCGTCCTTCCGGGAGAGGGTGTCAGCGACGATGTTGAGCTTTCCTGGTCGGTGGTGAATTTTGAAGTTGTAGTTTTGAAGCTCTGATTGCCACCTGGACTGTCGTCTGTTGAGCTTCTGGGGTTGGGCATAGTAGAGTAGGTTCAAATGGTCGGTCCAGATGTCAAATTCCGGTCCATTTTGAAGGAAATGTCTCCAAAAAGCGAGTGCTAAGACGATGGCTAGCAGCTCCTTTTTGCGGACATCATAGTTGCGTTGTGCGGGGTCGAAGGTTTTTGAGAAGAAGGCAAGGGGTCTGGGTTTGCCATCAATGATCTGGTGCAGTACTGCTCCAGCTGCGTAGTCAGAGGCATCGGTTTCGAGTCTGAACCTTGCTCCTGGTACTGGTAGGGCGAGAGCAACATCCTTGCGGATGATGTCCTTGAGGGTTTGGAAGGCCTTCTCTTGTCGGTCTCCCCATTCGAATTTGACATCCTTCTTGGTGAGTTCATTGAAGGGTACTGTGATGTCGGCGAAATTCGGGATGAAGGTTCTGTAGAAGTTGCAGAACTGCATGAAGCTTCGTACTTCTCGTAGGTTTTTAGGTGTAGTCCACTCGCTGATGGCCTTGGTCTTTATGGGGTCCATCATGACTTGTCCGTTTCCTACGACCATCCCAAGGAAGTTCATGGTGGTCTGTTCAAACTTGCACTTCTCAAGTTTGAGGAAGAGCTTGTTTTTGCGTACCCTCCTGAGGACTTCTCGGGTGATCTCCCGGTGTTCTTCAATAGTGTTGGAGAAGATAAGGATGTCGTCGAGGTATACAATGATCTTGTTCTGTCTGATCAAGTCGTCGAATATGTCGTCCATCATGTGTTGAAAGGTTGCTGGTGAGTTGCAGAGTCCGAAGAACATGACGAGTGGTTCGAATAGCCCGCAGTCACAGATAAAGGCGGCTTTCCACTCGTCACCCTCCTTAATGCGGACGTTGTTGAACCCCCATCGTACGTCGAATTTACTGAAGAATTTTGCTCTTTGGATTTTGTTGATGACATCGTGGATCACTGGTAGGGGCCAGCTGTCTTTGATCGTCATCGAGTTGATTCTCCTGTAGTCTTGGATAGGGCGAAGTCCTCCATCTTTCTTGTCACCATAGAAGAATGAGGCTGCTATGGGTGATGTGGATTTCCGAATGCGTCCACTGGCAAGGTGTTCGTCGATGAATTTGTCCAGTTCTACTTTCTCGCTTGGCGACATGGGGTATATCTTGCCTCTGAGCTTTAGGTCTTGTTCGGCATAGGGCAAGAGATTGATAGCGTGGTCCCATGGTCATCTCTCCGGGAGTTTGTCGAATTCTTTCTTCTCGAACACGTCCTTGTAGTCCATGTAGTGAGGGGGGATTTCGACGGTCTCTTCTTTTGCAGCCTGGGCTGCAATCTGAGTTGACTTGGTTTGAAAGGCTGCACGCATGTGTTCGCCTTTAAACCCGTCTTCATCGTATTGTCCCTGTGCTTGGGTGTATCTCCGGAGGGATCCTGCACTCCTTTTGTCGTGGTGGAGTTGGCAGGTGTCGGGGCATCGTGCCATCCGGAGTTCTTTCTCTCTCCAGTCGATGAGAGGGTTGTGGTGTTCGAGCCAGTCGAATTCGAGGAAGACATTGTGTTTTCCTCCAAGGTTGATGACTTGGAGACGGATGGTTTCGACGTGCCAGGTGTCGTCGTCATCCATGAGGTCCATTTCGATTTCGATGTATTTCTTGACATATCCATTGATGCTTCCATCGGCATTTTTGACTGCAATGGCATGCTGGGCATTGATGGTTGGGATGTGGTGGCGGCGTACAAAGGCTGCATCAATACTACTTCGGGTGCAGCCGCTGTCGAGGAGAGTCGAAGTTTTGAGCCGTCCTAGGTTGGAGATAGCAAGTCGGGTGGTGAGGTCGACTTGGGGTGCACCAGAGGCGCGTACCCATCCAGTCCTTTCTCGATCGCGGTCACGTAGGGAGGAGTATGGGGTTAAATCGAGTCCATTATTCCTATCCGTACTAATCCAGGCCAGTGAGTCCGTGACTTTGTTCACTGGCCGCGTTGAAAATCCGAATCTTCGTTATTGGGGTCCTTGGTCATTCTGGTGAGCTCCTCGCTCCTGAGCTCCAAGTATTGGGTCATCTTCCTGATAGCCTCGGCATCTTCTTGCGCAATTTCACGCATCCTCTCCGTCCGGGGGCCTTTGTTATTCGTGGGGCGTCTCTGTAAATCTGGGGCACGCCAGGGGCGACTATTATTGTGGCCCCTTGAGTCTTGTCGTCGTTTCTGTCCTTGGGTTCTTCGGTATTCTTCGTTTTCCTTATCGTGTCGAGGGTCGCTGGCCATATGTCCCTGCTGTTTGCAGAGGAAGCAGAGGCCTTTCCGAAGGGCTTCCTGTCGTTCTCCATAGCTGAGTCTATTGATATCGACGTCCATAGGGGTGTCATGTGCCCAGTAGGGTGCGGGTGCGCGGTTTGAAGAGGATGCTGAGGTGTTGTATTGTCCTCGGGAGGTGAGTTCTTCGCCAGTGTACAGTTCTAGTCTCATAACTCTATCAGCCTCTTCCGCACGTCGGCGGAAGGCATCGTAGGTCATTGATATTCCTCGTGCTGCCTTCTGTTCGGCTTCCGCTTCATCTTCTGTAATTTTCTTGGCCTTGCGCCTCTCGTCGATGTCCTCGAGCTTGTTGGCTATCTTGGATGACCAGGACATCTGGACCATGGGGATGATTTTGGCTGGGAGTGACCTCTCGAGTTTAGTGATGAGGAAGCTGTCATGGTGTGCGTCCCCCATGTTGGCCATAAGGCGAAGGTCATCGAAGCGGATGAAGAAGTCGGGTACCGTCTCCTTGTTGCCACACCTGGCCTCAGTGATCTGTTGCTCTGCTTTGTGCACTCTCTGGTGGTCATGGAAATGGTTGTCCGCATCCCTCAGGAAGTGATCAAAGGTGAGTGTTCCGTCTTTGATTTCCTCGAGGTGATTGGTGTAATAGCTTCGTCCCCATTGATCGGCAATTCCTTCAGCAAAAAAGGAGAGGGCGGTGATGATCTTGTTTTCGTCCTTGTCGATCTTGTGGGTATAGGTGATGATGCCTTGCCTAAAGGTCTCGTATCTGGTCTTGTGGCCGTTGAATACTGATGGTGGGCGTACTCGTCCTTTGTTTCCTCCTGTAGGCAGTGATGCTACGAGTTCGGAGGCGATGATTTTGACTTGATCGTCCGTCATCATGGTCATTTGGGACGTCATTTCTTCTTTGACGGCGTCGAGGAGTCGTTGGTGGGTAGGGCTGGGGGCGTCGTCGGTATCTAGGGTCTTGTCCCCTTGTTCTGTTGCGTGTGATTCTGCGGTGTCGGCTCTTGCTCTATGTCCCCAGAGAGTGCGTCCTTCTGAGTCTGTCCCACAGACTCCTTCGGATTCTTCTAGATTAGTGCCTGCACCGGGTCAACCCCAGGGTCTGAGAGGCCAACCCATACCCGGGTTCGGCAGATTCCGACCCGGGTACAGTGGGTCTGGGTACTCCCAAGGGTTACCCAGGGGTTACCCAGGGTCATGGGTTCTGGGTACCCCACAGCATCCACTGTGGTCCCAAACCCATTTTGATGTATTAAATAATGCTAGGAATATTAATTACATGCATTAAACTTAGTACAGGAGGGAAGAGATGGACCAGATGGGTACAAGACTGGAGGAAAGTGTATGACAGATGTTAGCAATTGCTGAAGCTATAAAATAGAAAAGAGCAACGTAGAAGTTGTGCGAAACTGGTTTAGGGGGTAATGAAAAGCACCGTGCAAAATCTGAAGGGAGAGCGGGCCAGGGATATGAGCACAGAGCGAGGGAGGAGGAGGGGGAGGATAGATCGGGGAAAATACCCCTCGATCTTTTGTTCTAGAGCCCGGATCCACGCACGCGTTATACGGCCAGATAGCCCCGCCCCGGGGCTACCAACGCGCGTTGGTTGCGCGTGAATCGGAGCAGCCGTTCTGAAGCTGTAGATCAGCTGGTCAGGTGGTGTGCAGAACAGAGACTACTCACCTATGAGTCGAATTATGACACGGAATACCAGCGCAGTACACTCCCTGGAGTACTAGATGGCTAAAGACAAGGTGAGAGAGGTAGGGAATGCAGGGAAACGTGTGGAGAGGAGGCTGACGCAATTTGCGCGAATTAAAACTCCGCTCAGGACGCGCGGCCTTCTTCTCCTCACCCCATGAAGTCGTGTAGCATCGCGATTGCGTCACTTCTAACATTTTCCGCCTCTAAGAAGCCATATATAGCTGTATTTACTACAAAAATGTACATAAAAGTGTGAAAAAATAATAATGGCCTGGGTACTCGGGTCAGGCTGGGTTTCTCAGCTCGACCCATACCCGGGTCAGGCTGTACCCGGGTCCAGGGTTACCCGGGTTACCCAGACCCAGCCAGATGCACTATTCTAGATATGGGTTGGCTCCGAAGGTTGCACTGGCCGGGTCTTCTCTGGCCTTCTGTTCTTTGATGTATTCTGGTTCGTCGTCTGAGTCTGGTCCGGGTTCGTATCCTGGGGGTGTTTTGAACTTGAATTCGTTACCGCCTGGGTAGTCCCAATAGAGTGTCTTCTGTGTGTCGTTCCAGTGGTGGTGCCACTTGGCTGGGGGTGGGCCTTCGGGTTGTTTGCCTCTATCAAGGGTGCTTGGTCCTGGGCTGCTAAGGTCTTGGAGACTGAGGTTCTTGAGGCTGTCCATGGTGGCAAGGGTATCGCGCTCAGTTACTGGCGCAAGGGCAGTTACTGTGACAGTGCTAACTGTGGGTTGGACAGTGGAGGCACTTGAGAGCGCAGGTGAGAGGAGTTGAGGTGGTGATGTGCGAGGAGAGGGTGCTTCTGAGTTGTCTCCTGATTCGTATCCTTCAGGTTCTGTGCGAGAGACTTTCTTGGTGATGTGGTTGTACCACCAGAGTGTCTTAGGTCCTTGTAGTTTTGATGAGGGTGCACGGTAGTAGCGTTTCCAGGCTAGGCGGATGCGTTCCGACTCGGTAGTGGAGGTTGAGTTGTCTGAGTCAGACGTATTGGCGTCTGTTGCAACGTAGCCGAGGTGACTAGCGTTGCGAGGTGTTGGGGCGGATAAGAAGAGTAGCGAAGGAAGTGAAGTAAGAGATCAGAGCTAATGTTGTGGCGACGCCAGAGGATGTCTCTTCACGAACTTATGTCGGCTACTCTTGAGGGATCTTTGAGAGAGAGAGAGGGAGGGTCTTCTAAAGTGTCTTCCAACTGACTTCAAAGGAGGTTGCAAGGGATAAGTCAAGTTGTAGAGGAAGAGTATAGAAGTAGAAGAGGAGGGGGTGAGACTGTACTGTGGCGAAGGATTCAACCAGCTCTGATCTGAAGATCAAGCTGGGAGGTCGGGTCGGTTCCTTATATACTGTGTACATGAGTCATAAGGAACACTATAGAACTATTGAGAAGGGGAAAGCACTATGGGGTCAGTGCTGGAAGACTAGAGAACATTCCGGAAGGTTCGAGTACATTGTACAGGTGAGTCAAGTCAAGTCAAGAGAAGCGAACCAGGGAAGGTCTGAGAATGTGAGAGAAGGGAGAGCACAAGGTATTAGTCAGGCGAGGTTGGGGAGAGGGGGAGTCGAAGCGAGGGAGGACTGTACCTCGGGGGAAGCCCTGCGCCTGACCGTAACATCGATCCGTGTGGTCTGTACCTGTCGCTGGCCCTACCATAGGCAGCCCAGATCAGAGCGAAGTAAATCTTCCTCGGGTTACCCCCACGAAAATATGGTTAAGCCACGATAAGAGAGACTAATGTTGGAAGATCCTTGTGATTGAAGAGGCACCCATTGGGTAGACCGCCTTGCGTAGAGACACCATTGTCCACATATCGCCTTAGGCACCCCCGACCACGCCCTCCAAGAAGTCCAAAGCCGCTTGCAAGTGTGGTTCCAAGGTGGATACCCCCAGCAAACCCTATCTCTCTCTCGAAGACCGCCTACTAGGCAACGTCGACAGCCACTGGAGAAGTTGCTGGTCCTCAACATTCAAATCAATCATCTACGTTCGTGAGAACACCAACACCACATCAGAACGCCCTCTCGACTTTGTCGGGGATATCTACGATCACCTCTACTCGCGACCAAACCTAGCAGTCAAGGCACATCGCTTCTGGAGTCCAGAGGAACGTAAATTTTACTACGTCCACACCAGCCGCGAAGGCATCACCTGGGAACAATCCAAAGACTACCAACCAGGAGAAGACTCAGAAGCAGAGCCAGAAGAGCCAACAGGACCATCTACCTCAACCGGACGCTGGTCTCATTGCAAACCCAGCCGCCCAAGAGCAGATACAACCCACACCCGAGCATCAACCCCAGACAAGTTTGCTCCACCAGACGACTCTCCCAGACCTGCATTCGCCAGCATGGAAGGAAAAATCATCTCCATGTCAGACACACAACTCCAGACTCTTGTCCAAACCCTCACGGACGGGACGGGCGAAAGAGAATCGGACCGAGCCTGCATTCGAGCCCCGACCCCCTTCAACGGTGACAAAAAGACATACAAGTCCTTCAAGTCAAGCCTCAAGGACTATGTCTTCAACACCAAGAAGGACAACGACAAGATCCGGACAGCCCTCTCGTACTTCACCTCAGGAGTGGCCGAACAATGGGCCAGAGACTACCGCGAGAATCATGAGGCAGTACTTAAGAGCAACACCCTCACGTTTGAGAAGTTCCTTGAAGACACCAACTACCACTTCCAGGACCGACTCCTCAGGCGCAAAGCTGAGGAGAGGATCAAGGATATCAAGTGCGGAGCCAAGGAGACAGTACCCGACTTCTTCATCCACTTCAACGACCTACGGATCAAGGCCAAGATGACGAAGCCGGAACACGACAGCTTCCTCATCACTCTCCTGGAGGACGCACTCCCAAGAGAAGTGGTCAGCACAGCCCAAGTCGGATGGACACTCAGACAAAGTGATCGCCTCCAAGACATTGAAGATGCCGTAGCAGCCTTGACGATGACTGAAACAGCCGCCGCAGCCAAGAGAAAGACCATCAAAGAAGCACAGATCACCTACGACATCTTCCGAGCTCGCACCGAGAATGTGGATCGCCAGGTCAGACCCAAACTCTACACTGGAGAAGATCTCGGCGCTCGCTGGAGCACGTCGGCAACTACCGGCTCCAAGAAAACTGAGGCACCACCATACTGGGCAAACAACACACCCATGGAAGTCGACAACTATCGCGTCTCCACCAATGCCCCGGGAAGAGTCACCCGAGAGACCCGCAAACAGTACAGCCGCGAAGGACGCTGCTTCAACTGCGGAGTCAGAGGACACATGGCAGACAATGCTCGCCACGAAGAAGAAAACAAGGAGTACCGTCGCAAACACGACGCAAAGAAAGCCGGTAACCCGAAAGGCCAGCGCGAAGAAAAGAAGACCGAAGGACGCAAATTCTCAAAGCGCGAGCAGCTCAGGAGCCTCGCGGAAAGCAGCAAGAAGGCAGCAGAGAATTTCAAGAATCTCATGGCTGCACAGCAAGAGCAGATCAACCGCCTATCTCAGGCCATCTCAAACGAAGATACCTCCGACTCTGACTTCGATTCCGATAAGGATTTTTGAAAACACTGGTGAACGAAGTCACGGACTCGCCAGCCTGGATACCTAGGGATAGTGAAAATGGAACAGTTATTGGACCACAAACTTCCCTACGTGACATCAACCGAAAGAAAACCGGCTTCGTACGAGCCTCAGGCAACCCCCAAGTTGACCTCAAGACGAGACTCGTACTCCCGAACCAGACCCACCTCGAAGCAAAAACACTCCTTGATAGCGGATGTACCCGGAGTAGCATTGGCGTCGGCTTCGTACGACGCAATAAACTCCCAACCATCGACTCTCTACGAGCCATACCTGTCGGGAACGCAGACGGATCCATCAATGGCTACGTCAAGAAATACGTAGAAAGCACACTCGAGTTCACCGACAGCACTGGAACCCTGCATAAAGAAACCATCCGCATGCAAGTCATCAACCTCGGAGGAAAGCACAACATTTTCCTTGGATACGACTGGTTCGAGCACCACAATCCGCTCATTGATTGGTGACAGAAGGAACTACGAATGGCACGATGCCCGACCATGTGCAAACTCCGCCATACGTCACGTGACGCCAAATCCTTACAAGATTACGTGCGATTTATTGACACCTACGAGGAGGAAGGCTACGCCCGAGCCACCTACTCAGACAAGACACCAACACCTACCCCGGAGACACCCAAAGTCGCTATTCCACCCCAATATGCGGACTACAAGAACATCTTCGAAAAGAAAGAATTCGACAAACTCCCAGACCGAAGACCATGGGACCACGCTAGTGAATTATCCGGGTCAACCCCCGGGTCACGGAGGCCAACCCAGACCTGACCCGACAAAATCCGTGACCCGGCACGGGTAACCCACGGGTTTTATTCGCAGAACCTGATTTACACTAGCAATAAATATAGGAAAAATTACAGAAGTATGCTCAAGTACGGTATGATCTATTGCAAAAAACCCTAGGGTCAGAGGTGTTCCAGGTGAGGCAGGAGAGGGTGCAAGAGTGGGGAGGGGAAAATGACAAGTACAAATTTGCTTCGATATAGTTATCCTGTAGTGCGGCCCATACATACTGTACACCGTCTGGGAGCCCCAGATGATGGCTTTCATCGCGCGTTCGCTGCGCGTGAATCGGTGAAGCGGATCTGTAACTACAGGCTGCGCAATATTGGCGTAAAGTCTGACAGTATAAGGACACATTCAGCTCGCTTCCGACCGCAAAACGCATCGGGATACTCATAATAGATTGGAAAATGCTCACGCGCAAAGCCTTGGGGGTAGGGACGGTCTGTGGTGGAGAGAAATTGGTGGGGGGTCGATTGGCGCAGATTTTGAAACTCCGATCTGAACGTGCGGCCCTCTTCCCCTCTTCCCCCTACCATGCAGACTGTTTATAAATCACTTATATCGTGTAGATATTATTCCTTAAATATTTTAGAGCCCTCATGGCAAGAGTAATGTACATAAATTGGCAGAAAATATAGTGAAATTGTGGGTGGTG
>Ga0247815_10001483_pt1 | contig 17893 bp, 18 predicted proteins | sample UWRJL194509B1_FD_181014 | JGI IMG/M metagenome (GOLD analysis project Ga0247815, IMG submission 181014) | Plant litter microbial communities from Arlington Agricultural Research Station in Wisconsin, United States - UWRJ-L194-509B-1 | ecosystem: Environmental > Terrestrial > Plant litter >...
CAGCCCGACCGGCACCGGACGGCCGCTGCGCGGCGGCGCCTTGCGCACGGCGGCGACCGGCTTGGCCAGTTCGAACAAGATCTCGATCTCGGACGGCGTGCTCTGCGTCAGCTGCGCCAGCCCGCGCACGATCTGCAGCCGCAACGCGGTCGGCGTCATCGCCTGCAACATCGGCTTGGCGTCGAACTGGGCGCGGGCCCGGCCTTCCGGGCTCTGCAAATCGTGCTCGCCGACAGCCTCCCTGACCAGGAACTGCGACAGCGGCATCGCCTCGTGGATCTCGCGCTCGAAGGCTTCGTTGCCGTAGGTGCGGACGTAACTATCCGGATCGTGCTCGGTCGGCAGGAACAAGAACTTGATGGTCTTGTTGTCCGTCACGTGCGGCAGGCAGGCCTCCAGCGCGCGCCTTGCGGCGCGGCGGCCGGCCTTGTCGCCGTCGAAACTGAAAATCACCGTGTCGGTCTGACGCAACAATTTCTGCACGTGGTTGGTGGTGCAGGCGGTGCCCAGCGTCGCCACGGCTTGCGGGAAACCCATCTGCGCCAGCGCCACCACATCCATATAGCCTTCCGTCACCAGCACATAGCCGGCGTCGCGGATCGCCTGGCGCGCCTCGAACAAGCCATACAGCTCGAATCCCTTAGAAAATAAAGGCGTTTCGGGAGAATTCAAGTACTTCGGTTCGCCATGATCCAGCACCCGGCCGCCGAAGGCGATGACCTGGCCCTTGGTGTTTTTGATGGGAAACATGATGCGTTCGCGGAAGCGGTCATAGCGCTTGCGGTTGCCGCCGTCCTCGTCGACCTTGTCGATCACCAGGCCGGACTCGGCCAGCGCCGTCGCCTCGTAGTCGGGGAAGATGCTCTTCAGGCCGTCCCAGCCGGCCGGCGCATAGCCGAGGCCGAAGCGCGCGGCGATTTCGCCGGTCAGGCCGCGATTTTTCAGATAGGCGATCGCGTCGGTGGCGCCGCGCAACTGGCCGCGGTAAAAATCGCAGGCCTTGGTCATCGCCTCGCTCAGCGCCATGCTTTGCGCCTGGATCTGGGCGCGCTGGGCCGGCGGAATCTTGTCGTCCTGCTCGGGCACGACCATGCCGACGTTTTGCGCCAGATCCTTGACGGCATCGACGAAGCCCATGCCGGAGTATTCGATCAGGAAGCCGATCGAGGTGCCGTGCGCGCCGCAGCCGAAGCAATGGTAAAACTGCTTGGTCGGGCTGACGGTGAAGCTGGGCGATTTTTCGCTATGAAACGGGCATAAGCCCATGAAGTTCGCGCCGCCTTTTTTCAGCTGCACGTAACGTCCGACAACGTCGACGATATCGACGCGGTTCAGCAGATCGGCGATAAAAGATTGTGGGATCACTGGGCTGGGCGGTCTTGTTGTGAATCAGACTATACCGCCTTCCCGACCCGGTTTTGATGCGGATCAAGGGAAGGCGCTTTGGAACTACACGGGCGTTTAGGCCGGCGACAGCGCTTTCTTGACCAGCGCGGACACCACGGTCATGTCGGCGCGGCCGGCCAGCTTCGGCTTGACGATGGCCATGACCTTGCCCATGTCCTGCGGACCGGCGGCGCCGGAGGCGGTCACGGCGGCGGCCACCTCGGCGGCGATTTCCTCGCCCGACAGGCCGGCCGGCATGTAGGCGGCCAGCACCACCAGTTCGGCTTTTTCGATGTCGGCCAGGTCGGCGCGGCCGCCGGCTTCGAACTGGGTGATCGAGTCCTTGCGCTGCTTGATCATTTTTTCCACGATCGCCACCACGCTCTGGTCGTCGGTGATTTCGATGCGCTCGTCCACTTCGCGGCGCTTGATCTCGGCGATCACCAGGCGGATGGTGTTCAGTTTGCCGGTTTCCTTGGCGCGCATCGCGGCTTTCATGTCTTCGGTGATTTGTTCTCTCAAGCCCATAGGATTTCTCTCAGAAAATAGTGGAGTAAAAATGCGAAAACCCGCTGCGGCGAACCGGAGCGGGTGTTCTCTTAGATGCCGCAAAGCACAACCCGTAAATGCAAGGTTGGGCTGCGTAAGCGATCTTAGAAGAGTTTTTTCGGCAGCTGTTGGCTGCGGATGCGCTTGTAGTGGCGCTTTACGGCGGCTGCCAGCTTGCGCTTGCGCTCAGCCGTTGGCTTTTCGTAGAACTCGCGTGCGCGCAGTTCGGTCAGCAGACCGGTTTTTTCGATGGTGCGTTTGAAGCGACGCATTGCGACTTCGAACGGCTCGTTTTCTTTAAGGCGAATAGTGGTCATGTAAAAATTCAAACCGTTTGAGGTTATAGGGAGAAAGAGACTATAGCAGCTTTTGCCGGAAAATGGAAGATGCATGACCATCGGAATGGCCTAGTCAGCGGCTTTCATGGCAAAAACAACGCGGCGTATTAGACAATCTTTCAACAAACTCAACGATTGCAAGGACACCGCTACAGCGAGAAAAAAGATTATATCAGACCGCCTGCCCGGCGGCCACACCGGACGCCCACGCCCACTGGAAATTGTAGCCGCCCAGCCAGCCGGTGACGTCGACCGCTTCGCCGATGAAGTACAAGCCCGGCACCTTGGCCACCATCATGCTCTGCTGCGACAGCTCGCGGGTGTCGACGCCGCCGCGCGTGACTTCGGCCTTCTTATAGCCTTCGGAACCGTTCGGGGTGATGGTCCATTGATTCACCGCCGCGCCCAGCTTGCGCAACTGCGCGTCCTGCATGTCGGCCAGGCGGGCGTCCAGCTCGAAGCCATGCGCCAGCAGCAAGCCCTCGGCCAGGCGCGTCGGCAGCCATTGCGACAACACATTGCCCAGCTGCTTCTTGATCGTTCCCTTGCCTTCGATCAGCGTCGCGGCCACATCCAAGTCCGGCAGCAGGTTGATGACGATCGGCGTGCCCGGCGTCCAGTACGAGGAGATCTGCAGGATGGCCGGGCCGGACAGGCCGCGATGGGTGAACAGCAAATCCTCGCGGAAGCGTCCGCCGGTCGGGTTGCGGCCCTTGAAGGAACCGGTCTCGACATTGACCTCCAGCGCGATGCCGGCCATCTCGACGAACGGCGCCCACTGCTGCGGATCGAAGGTCAGCGGCACCAGCGCCGGGCGCGGCTCGACCATGCGCAGCTCGAATTGCTGCGCGATGCGGTAGGCGAAGTCGGTGGCGCCGATCTTGGCGATCGACAGGCCGCCGGTGGCGATCACCACCGCCTCGGCCTCGATCTCGCCGGTGTCGGTTTGCAGCACGAAGCCGCCGTCGACCTGCGCCAGGCTCTCGACCTTGCACGGCATGCGCCAATGCACGTCCCCGCCGGCGCACTCGTCTTTGAGCATGTCGATGATCTGCTCGGCGGAGTCGTCGCAGAACAGCTGGCCGCGATGCTTCTCGTGGTAGCCGATGCGGTGCTTCTTGACCAGCGCGACGAAATCGGCCGCCGTGTAGCGCGACAGCGCGCTCTTGCAGAAGTGCGGATTCTCGGACAGGAAATTGGCCGGCCCGGCGTTGATGTTGGTGAAGTTGCAGCGGCCGCCGCCGGAGATGCGGATTTTCTCCGCCAGCTTGGTGGCGTGGTCGATCAGCACCACGCGCTTGCCGCGCTGCGCCGCCGTCGCCGCGCACATCATGCCGGCCGCGCCCGCCCCGATTACCACCACATCAAACTTTGCCATCATCAAATCCTGTCGCTCAAAGATGCAATTGTACAGGTTGAACCGGCGGGTCTACTCGATGGGCTCGCTGACATGCTGGCGCGACTGCACCGTGCGCGACACCAATAAACACTGCGCCACCTGCTCGGCGATCGACGGCGGCACCGGCACCTCGCCCTTCAACACCGACGCGATCCAGGCCGCCGTGGTGGCTGCGTCCTTGTTTTCCGGCAGCAGCGGCAACTCGCCGACCTGCACCTGCTTCGGCACCAGCGTCGTGCGCAGGCCGCCGTGGAACCAGTCGATCTGCTGCGCCTTGTTGGCGTTGGCCACGGTCTCGCCCTCGGTGCCGCGCATCAGGAAGGCGTCGCCGCGCTCGTGCAGCGCCGCCGTGGTGAAGTATTCGCCCAGCATCTCCAGGTATTCCGGGTGCGTGTACGACACCAGCCGCAGCGCCGCGCCGGCGAACGGCTGCATGATCTTGACCAGCGTGTGGGTGGAGTTGCGCACGCCCAGCCGGCGCCGCAGCGACAGCATATACGCCAGCTTGGGCGCCAGCGCCTCGATGGTGATGAAGGCGACGCGGCCCTGCGACATCGCCTCCTCCGCCTCGGCGCGGTGGCGCGACGCGGTCACGCCCAGCGCCTCGAACACCTCTGCCGTGGCGACCCGTCCCAGGTCGCGCGTGACGCCGTGCACCAGCACCGGCACGCCCTCGCGCGCCAGCAACATCGCCAGCAAAGGCGTCAGATTGGCCATCTTGCGGGCGCCGTTGTAGGTGGGAATCACGACCGGTGCGAATTGCCCCGGCGGCGCGGTCAGCGGCTCGAAGGCGGCCTCGGCCGCATCGAGGAAACCGGCGATCTCCTCCACGGACTCGCCCTTGATGCGCATGGACAACAGCACGCCGCCCAGTTCCAGGTCGGAGACGCGGCCGTCCAGCATCGCCTGGTACAGGTCGTGGGCGTCGTCGCGGCTCATGCTGCGGGCGCCGTTTTTGCCGCGGCCTATCTCTTTAATGAAACGGGCGGCCGGGAATGGTTCGTTGTTTGATGTCGTCATGGCATCCAGCTTAAACCACTACGCCGCATTTCGGCTACACTATCCCTCCCCCGCAATGAATATACGCAGAGAATCATGATTTCCCCAGACATCGAAAATATCAACGTCACCTCGTTCGCGCCGATGCCGTCGCCGGAAGCCTTGCACAGCAAGCTGCCGCTGACCGACAGCGCCTCGGACACCGTGATGAAGGGCCGCGAAGCCCTGCGCAACATCATCGACCGCCAGGACAAGCGCCTGTTCGTCGTGGTCGGTCCATGCTCGATCCACGATCCGGTGGCCGGCCTGGACTACGCGCGCCGCCTGAAGGCGCTGCAAGCCGAGGTGGCCGACACCATGTTGCTGGTGATGCGGGTATATTTCGAAAAGCCGCGCACCACCACCGGCTGGAAGGGTTATATCAACGATCCGGACATGGACGATTCCTTCCGCGTCAACGTCGGCATGGAGAAGGCGCGCCAGTTCCTGCTGGACGTCTGCGAACTGGGCCTGCCGACCGCGACCGAGGCGCTGGATCCGATCTCGCCGCAATACCTGGGCGACCTGATCGCCTGGACCGCGATCGGCGCGCGCACCACGGAATCGCAGACGCACCGCGAGATGTCGTCCGGACTGTCGACGCCGGTGGGCTTCAAGAACGGCACCGACGGCGACATCAGCATCGCCATCAACGCGATCCTGTCGTCGGCGCACCCGCACTCCTTCCTCGGCATCAACGCCCAGGGCAATGTGGCGATCGTGCGCACCCGCGGCAACGCCTACGGCCACGTGGTGTTGCGCGGCGGCGACGGCCGTCCTAATTACGATTCGGTATCGATCGCGATCGCCGAGCAGGCGCTGGCCAAGGCCAAGCTGCCGGCCAACCTGGTCGTGGATTGCTCGCACGCCAACAGCTACAAGAAGCCAGAACTGCAACCGCTGGTGATGGCCGATGTGATCCATCAAATCACGCAAGGCAACAAATCGCTGGTGGGCGTGATGATCGAATCGAACATCGTCGGCGGCAACCAGAAGATCCCAGCCGACCTGAGCCAGCTGAAATACGGCTGCTCGGTGACCGATGGTTGCATCGACTGGGAAACCACCGAGCAGATGCTGCGCGACGCGCACAAGCAACTGTTGCAGCGTCCGTAACACCGGTGTCAGTGCCGAAGGCCATCACCCGCGTCGCGACACCGAACGCCCCCGCCAGCGCCGCCTCGGCCTTGCTGGCCGGGGCGCTCAGTTCGGCGAGGTCGAGGTAGACCTTGCAGTTTTCCACTTGTACCGAATACTTGCGCGCGTTGCTGTGGCGCGGATCGACGCCGCGCGTCTCCAGCACCGCGTACACGCTCTCTTCATCGACCCGGAACAGCGCGACGCCCGGCAATTCCTGCCAAGCCAGTCCGCGCGGCACCATGCGCGCGCCGGCCAGCGGCACATCCTTCACTTTGCAAATCAGCTTCCATTGTTCCGTCATCGCGCCCTCCATACGTTTCCCTCCGTCTAAGCAAAAGCGATGCCACGGAAAAGCCGCTGAAATCCTGTCCATTCGGCAAAATTCCGCACTTGCACAGTGCGGGCCGGAGCCGCGCTGGTGCATGCTGTGGCGCACTTTCCTTTACAATGGCGGATTCCCCTTTCAGTTTGTGCTCCCTTCATGATCGTTCTCGGCGTCGAATCCTCCTGTGACGAAACCGGCCTCGCGCTGTACGACACGCAACACGGCCTGCTGTCGCACGCCCTGTATTCGCAAGTGGCCATGCACGAGGAATACGGCGGCGTGGTGCCGGAACTGGCCTCGCGCGACCACATCCGCCGCGCCATTCCGCTGCTGACGCAGACGCTCGAAGGCGCCGGCAAGACCTTGGCCGACATCGACGCCATCGCCTACACGCAAGGCCCCGGCCTGGCCGGCGCGCTGCTGGTCGGCTCGTCGGTCGCCTGCAGCCTCGGCCTGGCGCTGGACAAGCCGGTGCTGGGCGTGCACCACCTGGAGGGCCATCTGCTGTCGCCGCTGCTGGCCTCGCAGCCGCCGGAGTTTCCGTTCATCGCGCTGCTGGTGTCGGGCGGCCACACCCAGCTGATGCGGGTCGACGGCGTCGGCCAGTACACGCTGCTGGGCGAGACGCTCGACGACGCCGCCGGCGAAGCCTTCGACAAGTCGGCCAAGCTGCTGGGCCTGGGCTATCCCGGCGGACCGGCGATCTCCCGCCTGGCCGAATTCGGCGATCCGACGGCCTACAAGCTGCCGCGCCCGATGCTGCACACCAAGGATTTCAATTTCAGCTTCTCCGGCCTGAAAACGGCGGTGCTGACGGTGGTGAAGAACCACGAGCAAAAAGTCGTCGCCAATATCTGCGAGCAGGACAAGGCCAACATCGCGCGCGGCTTCGTCGACGCGATCGTCGAGGTGCTGACGGCCAAATGTGTTTCCGCGCTCAAGCACACGGGCTTGAAGCGGCTGGTGATCGCGGGCGGCGTGGGCGCCAACGCGCAGCTGCGCGCCTCGCTGAACGAGGCGGCGGCCAAGAAGAAGTTCAAGGTGTTTTACCCCGAACTGGAATTCTGCACCGATAACGGCGCCATGATCGCCTTCGCCGGCGCCATGCGGTTGATGATCAATCCGGACGCGGCGAAGAAAGACTACTCGTTCAATGTGCGGCCGCGCTGGCCGCTGGACGAGATCAAGGTCGTCTAAATCAGCCCTGCGCGAACGCCACCGACGCCAGCACGGCCAGGCCGACCAGCGGGATCAGGTATTTCGCCTTGCCCCGGCCCAGGCTGACGCCGCGCGCGGCGATGCGCTCGCTGCGCAGACGGTGCTCATCGGCCGACGACTCGTGCGCCACAGTGGCTTTTGCTTTTGGTTCAGTTGCGGTATTCATAACTTCCTCCATGTATTTCGATCTTCTTCCTTTCTGGAGGGCAATGCAATTGTCGTGCCAACCAAACAGTCACAAAAGGGCCCAGAACGCTTGATTCTAGGCGCTTTTGTGGTGAAGACGCCACACGATACGGACGGGAAAGCACCAGCCGGGGGCGCGACGCCGCCTATCTGCCCTTAGAGGCATTGACGGCCTTGCGCTGCGCTTGCAATCGCGGCGGCGCCTTTTCCGAGATGAAATCGATGAAATGCCGGACCCGCATCGGCATTTGCGTGCGTTGCTGGTAGTACATGAAGACGCCGTTGTTTTCGGTGATGGTGCTCGTCAGCAACGGCACCAGCGCGCCGCTGGCCAGCTCGCGCTCGATCATGAACACCGGGATCTGGCCGATGCCGACGCCGTTCAGCACCGCCGTCAACTCCCCCTCCACCGTATTGAAGCTGGCCACGGCCGGCGCGTCCAGGTAGACGGTGGCGCCGTCGACGTGCAGTTCCCACGGCAGCAAGCGGCCGGTGTTGGGCTGGCGAAAGCCGGTGCAGCGGTGCTGCGCCAGGTCCGCCACCTTCTTCGGCGTGCCGTGCCGGTCCAGGTAGGCGGGCGAGGCGCAGGCCAGCAGCGCGATCTCGCCCAGCTTGCGCGACACCAGGTTGCGCTCGGGCGGACTGCCGGCGCGGAAGCCGACGTCGATCTTGCTCTCCACCAAGTCGGTGAAATGGTCGTCCAGTTGCATGTCGAAATGCGCGCCCGGATAGCGCTCCTGGAATTCGCGCAGCAGCGGCACGATGATCGAGACGCCGATCGACATCGGCGCGGCGACGCGGATCAGGCCGTCCACCTCCAGCCGGCTGTTCTGGACCTGGTCCAGCGCCTCGTCCAGCAGGCGCAGGCCGGGGTTGGCCAGCTCGAACAGGCGGCTGCCCTCGTCCGTCAGGCTCAGGCTGCGCGTGGTGCGGTGGAACAGCCGCACGCCCAGATGATCCTCCAATTGCCGCACCGCCTTGCTGACGGCCTGCGGCGTCAGGCCGGCGTCGACCGCCGCCTGGCTGAAACTCTTGGCGCGCACCACGCCGATGAACAAACTGATGACCCGGGCTTTATCCATATTTTCATCTACAACCAAAAAGAGATAATCAAACAGCTTTCCTATGGCTAGTGTAACAGGTAAAGGCGGCCTAAACTTGCCTTCATCAACTCACCCAACCTTAAAGGAAACGATCATGACTAGCACAGCACAAAAAGTATGGTTCATCACCGGCGCATCGCGTGGCTTCGGCGTACTGACGGCGAAACACGCCCTCGACCGCGGCGACTTCGTGGTCGCCACCGCCCGCGATCCGAATACCGTCATCGCCGCGCTGGGCCAACACCCCAACCTGTTGGCGGTGCGCCTGGACGTCAAGCTGGAAGCCCAGGCCATCAGCGCCGCGCAGCAAGCGGTGGCGCGCTTCGGCCGCATCGACGTGCTGGTCAACAACGCCGGCTACGGCCTGCTGGGCGCGGTCGAGGAATCCAACGCCGACGAGGTGCGCTCGCTGTATGAAACCAACGTCTTCGGCCTGCTCAATGTCACCCGCGCCGTGTTGCCGGTGATGCGCAAGCAGGGCAGCGGCCACATCATCAACATCTCGTCGATCGGCGGCTACTCGGCCTATGCCGGCTGGGGCGTGTACGGCTCGACCAAGTTCGCCGTCGAAGGCTTGAGCGAGGCGCTGTCGGCCGAGCTGGCGCCGCTGGGGATTTATGCGACCGTGGTCGAGCCCGGCTTCTTCCGCACCGACTTCCTCGACGCCTCGTCGCTGGTGAGCACCCGCGAGCGCATCGTCGACTACGCCGCCACCGTCGGCGCGACGCGCGACTTCGCCGACGACGCCAACCATCAGCAGCCCGGCGATCCAGTCAAGTTCGCCGCCGCGCTGATGCGCCTGGCCGACAGCGAGCATCCACCGGTGCGCTTGCAACTGGGTTCGGATACGGTGGCACGCGTGCGCGCCAAGAACCAGTCGGTCGAAAAGGAAATGAACGACTGGATGGAGCTGGCGGTGTCGACCGACCACGTGGAAGTCAAGGTCGCGGCTTAAGCTTAGTCAGCATGGACTCCCGCCTGCGCGGGAGTGACGCGCAGGCTAAGGCTGTGGCGTCAGCAAGTCCGCGCGCGGATAGCCCCAGGCCGGCACGCCGTCCGCGCACTTCGCCGCCTGCGCGATGCGCAAGGTGGTGAAGTTGCCGCGCGGCGTGGCGGCGAAGCGGTAGTCTGATAATTCGCCCGCATCCAGTTTCGGCATGCGGGCGAAGCGCAGCCAGGCGTCGACGTCGCAGCGCGTGTTCTTCAATGCGCGCAGTTGCCGCAAACCGGCCTGCGCCGCATCGAACTGCGCCACGCCGGCCGACAGCGCCACCGACGGCAGCTGCTCCACCAATCCGGCGGGGCAAGCCAGCGGCGCCAGCCACTGCGGCGCGATGCTGGCCACGCCGCGCCGCAAGCGGTAGCGGTCGGCCGCCTCGTTGCTCTCGACGCTGACGAAAGCCCAGCACAGCGGCTGCGACGGGAACGCCGTCATCGCCACGTCCAGCACCCGCGACGCCGGATCGGCCGCCTGCAACACGGCGCTGATTTGCGCCCTGCCCGCGTACGACGCCGCGCCTTGCAAGGCGATGAATCCCACGCTGACGCCCAGCGCCAGCAGCAATCCGGCGCGGCCGCGCAAGCCGGCGCGCCACTGCGCCGCGCCGCACACGACGGCGATCGCCAGCAGCGCCGCGAACGAAGTCCAGCCCAGGTATCCCTTGCTGGCGAAGATCACCAGCGCCGCCAGCAGGCAAGCCAGGCCCGCCATGCGCAACGAGCGCCAGCGCATGATCAGCGCCATCGGCACGCCGATCGCCACCCAGAACAGCGGCTCGACGATGAACACCATGTCGCCGAAGAACCAGCGCGCGTCGAGCGGATACCACGGATGGATGCCGTAGGAATTGGTGTAGTCCATCGACAGATGCAGCGCGAAGCCGACGCCGACGCTGAGCGCCAGCCCCAGCCGCGTCGTCCGGCTGGCCTTGAGCAGCGCCCGCGCCGACGGCCAGAGCAGCCACAGCAAGGCCGCCAGCAGCACAGCCTGCGGCAGCGCCCACAGCACCGTATGCGTGTGGCCGCGATGGTTGAGCAGATACCCGAGCGGATCGGGCAGCAGCCGGCTCATGAACAGATCGAGATCGGGGAAGTTGCTGGCCAGCGCGCAGGACACCAGCAACAAGCGGTGCCGCACGCGCTGGGAACGCTCATCGGCCTCTTCCGGCAAACTACGATGCACCAGCTCGCCGACGCCGAAACCGATGATGCTGTGGGTAAGGTTATCCAACTAGCGCTGCACGTCCACCCCGCGCCAGAAGGCCAGGTGGTCTTTGATATGCTGCGCTTTCTCCAGCGGCGCCGGGTAGTACCAGACCGCGTTCTCGTTGATCTTGCCGTCGACGTTCAGGCTGTAATAGCTGGCCAGCCCTTTCCACGGGCAGCGCGAGGTGTGCTCGCTGGGCTGCAAATATTCCTTCTTCACGCTCGACGGCGGAAAGTAGACGTTGTTCTCGACGATTTCGACTTCGTCGTCGTTCGCTTGCGCGATGACGACGCCGTTCCAGCTGGCGGTGGGCATGACGGTGATCCTTTCAGGGTGAGCCGCATTCGACGCGATTGCGGCCGGCGTGCTTGGCGCGGTACAGGGCGGTGTCGGCCTGGCGCAGCAGGCTGTCGGCATCGGCGATTTCCATATGATCGAACGAACCGACGCCGAGGCTGGCCGTCACCGACAGCAGTTGCGGCCCGGCGTGGTGCTGCTGCGCCTCCAGCTTGGCGCGCAGCGTCTCGGCGAATTTGCAGGCGCCGTCGAGCGGCGTGTTGGGCAGGACCACGCACAACTCCTCGCCACCGTAGCGGCCGGGGATGTCGATCACGCGCACGCTCTCGCGCAGCAGACGGCCGACATTGGCCAGCACCTGGTCGCCGATCGCGTGGCCGTGGGCGTCGTTGATCTGCTTGAACCGGTCGAGGTCGATCATCACCGCCGACAGCGGCGAGCGGAAACGCTTGGCGCGCGCGGTTTCGAATTTCAGGCGGTGCAGCAGCGAGCGGCGGTTGTGCAGGCCGGTCAGCTCGTCGGTGGTGGCCAGCAGCTCCAGCTCGCGCACCGTGGCGGTCAGCGTCTGGGCGTTGGCGCGCAGCTCGATCAGCGCCATCACCTGGCGCGCCAGCTTGACCAGCGTGGCGCGTTGCGTGTCGCCGAGACGGCCCGGCTTGGTGTCCATCACGCACAGCGTGCCGATGGCGAAACCGTCGGACGAGGTCAGCGCCACGCCGGTGTACATGCGCAGGTACGGCGCGTTCACCGTCAGCGGCATGCGGGCGGTGCGGTAATCTTCCGTCAGGTCGGGAATCTCGGTGACGGCGTCGCCCAGCACGGCCAGCGAGCAAAAGCTCTCGCCGCGCGGCAACTCGCCGACCTGCATGCCGGCGCAGGATTTGGTCCACACCCGGTCGGCGTCGACCAGCGAAATGAAGGCGTAGGGCACGCCGCACACCTGGGTCGCCAGGTCGGTGAGGAAGCTGAAGTCTTCGCAGGCGGGGGTGTCGAGGATATGATAACGGTGCAGCGCGGCCAGCCGGAACTGGTCCGCCTGCGGACGGGCGATGGGCAACGTATGTATTTTTTCTACGGCCAGCATGGGCCTCCCTGGTAGCGACTATGATCTTTTGATCAGTTTATCGCAAAACCAGGGCCGCCGGAGCGGCCGATGATGCTAATTTTCTATGCTTTCGCCATGATTTCGCGCAGCGCTTTTTCAAACACCTCGGCCGGCTGGCCGCCGGAAATCAGGTGGCGCTCGTTGACGATCACGGCCGGCACCGAGTTGATGCCGTGGCGCTGGAAGAACTGCTCGTGCTGGCGCACCTCTTCGGCGTACTGGTTCGATTGCAGCACCTCGGCGGCGGCGACCGTGTCCAGGCCGACCTCGCCGGCCACGCGCAGCAGCACCGGATGCGCGCTCGGGTCGTCGCCCAGCGTGAAGTAGGCGGCGAACAGCGCCTCCTTCAATTGCTTCTGCTTGCCCTCGATGCCGGCCCAATGCAGCAGGCGGTGGGCGTCGAAGGTGTTGTAGATACGGTCGCGCTTGCCCATGGCGAAATCGAAGCCGACTTCGGCGCCGCGGGCGCGGATCATCGCGCGCGCCTGTTCCTGCTGGGCCGGGGTCGAGCCGTATTTCTCGGTCAGGTGCTCGCCGATGTCCTGCCCTTCCGGCGGCATGTTCGGGTTCAGCTCGAAGGGCTGGAAGTGCAGCTCCACCTGCGCCTCGTCGCCGATGGCGTCCAGCGCCTTTTGCAGCGAACCCAGGCCGATCGCGCACCACGGGCACGAGACGTCGGAGACGAAATCGATTTTGACGGGAGTAGCCATTTATTGTCCTTTCTTTTTGACCGCTTCTTTGCTCTTGCTGCCGAGACGGCTTTCCTTGCCGGCGATCAGGTTGGAGATGTTCTTGCTATGACGGAAAACCAGCAGCGCGCTCATGGCGAACACGGCGAGCAGTTGGGGCTCCATACCGAACAATAACCCATAATAGAAAGGCGCGAACAAGGCCGCCACCAAAGCGGCCAGCGACGAGTAGCGGAACGCGAACGCCACCGCCAGCCAGGTCACCAGAGTGGCCAGGCCCAGCCACGGATTCAGGCCCAGCAGCACGCCCAGCGCGGTGGCCACGCCCTTGCCGCCGACGAAGCGGAAGAACACCGGCCACAGGTGGCCGAGGAACACTGCGATCGCCACCAGTGCGATGGTGGCGTCGCCGATGTCGAGCTGCTGTTGGTAGCGCATCGCCAGCCACACCGCCAGCCAGCCCTTGGCGCCGTCGCCGATCAGGGTGACCACGGCCGCCGCTTTATTTCCGCTGCGCAACACGTTGGTGGCGCCGGGATTTTTCGAGCCGTAGGTGCGCGGGTCGGCGATGCCGAACAGCTTGCTGGTGATCACGGCAAACGAGATCGAGCCGAGCAGATAGGCGGCGACGGTCATCCAAACTGTATTCATTGTTTCCTCAAAGTAGTGACAAGCCCAAGGGTAGGTACACCCATGGGCCGAAGAATATACACCGTCGCGCGCTACTCGGCCAGAGCGCAGTGCACCGGCTTGGCGTTCAGCAGTTCGACCAACACTTGCGGCTTGATGCCGACCAGGTAGCCCTTCCTGCCTCCATTGATATAAATCGTTTCCAGCGCAAGAATGCTATCCTCGACGTACACCGGCATCGCCTTGCGGGTGCCGAACGGCGAGGTGCCGCCGATCTGGTAGCCGCTGTGGCGCGTGGCGACGTCCGGCTTGCACGGCTCGACCGACTTGCAGCCGATGCCCCGCGCCAGATTTTTGGTCGAGACCTTGCAATCGCCGTGCATCAGCACAATTAATGGTTTAGCGGCGTCGTCCTGCATCACCAGCGTCTTGACCACATGGTGCTCGTCGACGCCGAGTTCGCGCGAGGAGACGCTGGTGCCGCCGTGTTCCTCGTAGTCATAGGGATGCTCGGAAAACGCCACCTTGTGCTTGCGCAGCAACTGGGTGGCCGGGGTTTCGGAGATGTGCTCTTTTTTCGCCATGCGTGATACGCTGCTTGTGATGTAAGTTATATCGGGAGTTTCTCATTATGCAGCAGGAAATTCGCTTTGCCACTTTCAATGTTTGCAATCTCTCCCAGCCTGGGGCGAAATTGTACGACAATCTGTCGCCGCTGACCGAGGCCGAGTACCAAGCGAAGGTGGCCTGGACCGCGCGCCAGCTGGACCAGCTGGACGCCGACGTCATCGGCCTGCAGGAGATCTTCTCGATGGCGGCGCTGCGCGAGGTGCTGTCCCGCAGCGAGCGCTACCGCGACGCCGCGCTGGCCGGCTTCGATCCGCCGCCCGACCCGGTCACCGGCGACAGCCGCATGACGCCGCAGGTGGCGCTGATCTCGCGGCTGCCGCTGGCGGCGCCGGCGACCGCGTATCAATTGTTCCCCGACGGCGTGGCGCTGCCGGCCGGCAGCCGCGACGCCGACCGCTTCGCCCGCGCGCCGCTGCACGCGCAAGTGATGCTGCCGGACGAGCGCGTTGTCGACGTGATCGTGATCCATTTGAAATCCAAACGGCCCGACTACCACAGCGGCGACAGCGGCGACGACGCCATGCTGTACGCCCAGGCCAACCTGCGCTCGCTGATCCGCCGCGGCACCGAGGCGGTGGCGCTGCGCGCGCTGCTCAGCGACATGGACCGCGGCGGGCGCCGGCCGCGGGTGGTGCTGGGCGACTTCAACGACACCGCCGACGCCGTCACCACCAGCATCGTCATGGGCTCCGGCGCGGCCGGCGTCGAGGGCGAGGAGCTGAGCGGGCGGATGTTCGACTGCAACCAGATCCAGCTCGGCAGCGACCGGCTGCGCAACGTCGGCTACACCATCCTGCACGAAGGCCACCACATGACCATCGACCACGTGCTGGTGTCGGAGGAGTTCAATCCGGCCTCGCCCCGCGCGGTCGGCGAGGTGCTGGACGTGATCTACCTGAACGACCACCTGCCGCAGGAAAGGCCGGAGGCGTCGGACCACGGCCAGGTGCTGGTGCGGCTGCGGCTGTACGGCGGGCGCGAGCTGGCGGCCGCGCTGTAACCCCCTCCTTTGGTTCCAAGCCGGGATCGAACGCCTACGCGCGCGTTTGACCCCGGCTTTCTGCATTTCATCCATGCTTTTGGCCGGTTTGTCGCACTGGCGTAGTGATGGCTCTTTAAAATTCGTAAAGTGCCAACATGAGACAACCCCACCAGAAGAACGATGATGAAACTTGAAACCTTGCCTCCCTCCCCTCACCCCACCGTGCGGACCAAGCGCTGGCGCGCGCCGGCGGCGGCGCTGATCGTGATCGGCCTGGCCGGCGGCGGCTGGAGCGTGCTGCATAAAAAAGAGGCGCCGCCGGTGGAGGTGGCCAAGGGCGACAAGAAAGAGAAAAAAGAAGTCTTCGAACTGTCCAGCGGCGACATCGCGGCGGTCGGAGCACGATCATTGGCGGTCAGCTTGCCCTTGTCCGGCTCGCTGGCGCCCATGAGTTCGGCCACCATCAAGTCCAAGGTCTCGGGCGTGGTGGAGGTCACCACGGTGCAGGAGGGCATGGCGGTCGGCGCCGGCCAGGTGCTGGCGCGCATCGACCAGGCCGACCTGCGCGCCCGGCTGCAACAGCAGCAGGCGATGCTCGACGAAGCCCAGGCCAAGCTGGCGATGGCCAACAAGAACGAAGGCAACAGCCAGGCGCTGCTGCAGCAAAAATACATTTCGCAAAACGCCTACGACGCTACGCAGAACACGGTCGACCTGGCGCGCGCCAACGTCAAGTCGGCGGCGGCGATGGTGGCGATCGCCCGCATCGCGCTGGAGGACGGCGTGATCAAGGCGCCGATCAGCGGCGTGGTCAGCAAGCGCCATGTCCAGGCCGGCGAAAAGCTGGCGCCGGACATGGCGGTGTTCAGCATCGTCAACCTGTCGGAGCTGACCTTGGAGGCGCAGGTGCCGGCGTCGGAAATCCCGCGCGTCAAGGTCGGCCAGGACGTCAAGTTCAAGGTCGACGGCTACGCCCAGCGCGAGTTCATCGGCAAGGTGGCGCGCATCAACCCGGCCACGGAAATGGGCTCGCGCGCGATGCTGGTCTACATCTCGGTCAAGAACGACGACAGCGCGCTGCGCGCCGGCATGTTCGCCAAGGGCAGCATCGTCACCGAGCGTTCGGCGGTCGCGACCATCCTGCCGATGGCGGCGCTGCGCAGCAACAACGGCCAACAGGTGGTCTACAAGATCGACCAGGGCAAGGTGGTGGCGCAGCCGGTCAAGCTGGGCCTGCGCAACGAGGACGAGGGCCTGGTCGAGGTGACCGACGGCCTGGACGCCGGCGCCAACGTCATCATCTCCAAGCTCGACAGCGTCAAGCCGGGCAGCCAGGTCAAGCTGCCGGCCAACGTCGCCACGCCGGCCGCGCCGCCGACCTCGGCGATGCTGGCGCGGAAGGGCTGATCATGTGGATCACTAAAACCAGTATCCAGAATCCGGTCTTCGCCACCATGGTGATGGTGGCGCTGGTCGTGCTCGGCCTGTTCTCCTACCGGGGACTGGGCCTGGAGGCGATGCCCAACGTCGACATTCCCGGCGCGCTGATCGAGGTCAACTATCCGGGCGCCTCGCCGGAGGCGGTGGAGAACGACATCACCCGGCCGATCGAGGACGTGGTCAACACCGTCAGCGGCATCAAGACCTTGCGCGCCAACTCGTGGGAGGGCCGCGCCGGCGTCTACGTCGACTTCGAGCTGTCGACCAATATGGACAAGGCGATGCAGGACCTGCGCGACAAGGTGGCGCAAGTGCGCCCGCGCTTCCCGAAGGAGGCCAAGGATCCGTTCATCGTTCGCTTCGAAGGCGAGAACAGCCGCCCGATCGCGCAGATCGGCCTGACCGCCACCGAGCACTCGCTGCGCGAACTGTCGACCATGGCGGACCAGGTCATCGGCAAGCGCTTCCAGGGCGTGGCCGGGGTCGGCCAGGTACGGCTGAACGGCACCACGTCGCGCCAGATTCTGATCAGCCTGCGTCCCAACGACCTGACCGCGCAGGCGGTCGGCGTCGACGAGGTGATCGCCGCGATCCAGGCCACCAACACCAACCTGCCGGCCGGCTCGCTGGCCCACGGCGCCACCGAGCAGCTGGTGCGGGTCGAGGGCAAGATGAAGGACGCCCGCGAGTTCAACAAGATCATCGTCGCGCGCCGCGCCAACGGCCCGGTCTACCTGGAGCAGGTGGCGACCGTCATCGACGGCGCGCAGGAGGAGCTGTCGATCTCGCGCCTGAACGGCCAGCGCGCGGTGTCGATCGACATCACCAAGGTGCAGGACGCCAACGTGGTCGAGGTCGGCAAGCGCATCCAGGCGGTGGCGGCGGACCTGCAAAAGACGCTGCCGAAGGACATCACGCTGACCATCCTCAACGATGAATCGGTCAAGGTGCAAAGCCAGCTCGACAACGTCAAATCCACCATCATCGAAGGCGCGGTGCTGACCATGGTGATCGTGTTCTTCTTCCTGCACTCGTGGCGCTCGACCATCATCACCGGCCTGACCCTGCCGATCGCGGTGATGGCCAGCTTCATCGCGATGAAGGCGTTCGGCTTCACGCTGAACTTCCTGACGCTGATGGCTTTGTCCCTGTGCATCGGCCTGCTGATCGACGACGCCATCGTGGTGCGCGAAAACATCGTGCGCCACCTCGGCATGGGCAAGAACCACCGC
>Ga0247815_10001485_pt1 | contig 17887 bp, 16 predicted proteins | sample UWRJL194509B1_FD_181014 | JGI IMG/M metagenome (GOLD analysis project Ga0247815, IMG submission 181014) | Plant litter microbial communities from Arlington Agricultural Research Station in Wisconsin, United States - UWRJ-L194-509B-1 | ecosystem: Environmental > Terrestrial > Plant litter >...
ATAGCTGAATATTTTTCACTTGCTTAATTTATAACAGAAATGAAAACCCAAAATAAATCGCTGTTCCAGAAAGAACTGGTGCTTGAGGCATTAAAACAGTCGGTAATAAAACTGAATCCTAAAAGCCTTGTCAAAAACCCTATCATGTTTACGGTAGAGATAGGCACCGCAGTAATGCTCGCTGTTTGCCTCTGGATACTGACAGGCGAACAAAGCCAGGGTAGTTTTGCGTACAACTTTGTAATATTTATAGTGCTGCTGTTTACGCTTTTGTTTGCCAATTTTGCCGAGGCCATTGCCGAAGCCCGTGGTAAAGCCCAAGCCGACAGCCTGCGCAAGACCCGCGAGGAAACCCCTGCAAAAAAAATAGAGCCTGTAGGCGAAATATATTTAGACGAAGTAATTGTAGTACCATCATCTACCCTTGTAAAAGGAGATGTGTTTTTATGTGAGGAAGGAGATATTATCCCTACCGATGGCGAAATTATAGAAGGCATAGCTACGATAGATGAAAGTGCCATTACCGGCGAAAGCGCACCTGTAATACGCGAATCAGGTGGTGACAAAAGTTCGGTAACCGGTGGTACTAAAGTACTGTCGGACAAGATAAAAGTTCGCGTTACTACAGAACCCGGCGAAAGCTTTTTAGATAAAATGATAGCCCTTGTAGAAGGTGCTTCCCGCCAAAAGACACCTAACGAGATTGCACTTACCATACTGCTTGCAGGCTTTACGCTCATCTTTATCATTGTATGCGTTACGTTAAAACCCTTTGCCGATTTTTCTAAAGCACCTATAACAATTGCTGCTTTCATAGCTTTGTTTGTATGCCTTATCCCCACAACAATAGGCGGATTGCTATCTGCCATTGGTATTGCCGGTATGGACAGGGCGTTACGTGCCAATGTTATAACAAAAAGTGGCAAAGCGGTAGAAACTGCGGGCGATATAGATGTGTTGCTGTTGGATAAAACAGGAACCATAACCATAGGCAATCGTAAGGCAACCCATTTTTACCCTGCCGATGGTGTAGATGAAAAAACCTTTATTGAGGCCGCCGTACTAAGTTCACTATTAGATGAAACCCCGGAAGGTAAATCGATTATTGAGTTGGCGGGCGTTGACCCTAAGTTCAGGGCTAAAGATTCGGTATTTATAAAATTTACTGCCGAGACACGAAGCTCGGGTGCTGATGTTGCCGGACGCAGGATACGCAAGGGAGCATCTGATTCGATTAAAAACCTCGTAGAAAAAGCAGGAAACCCATTTCCTAAGATGATACAGGATAAAGTGGCCGAAGTTGCAGGAAACGGTGGTACACCACTGGTTGTGAGCGAAAATGAAAAGGTACTCGGAGTTATAGAGCTTCAGGATATTATAAAAACGGGAATACAGGAACGTTTTGAAAGGCTGCGAAAAATGGGCGTTAAAACCGTAATGGTTACGGGCGACAACCCTCTTACCGCACGCTTTATTGCAGAGAAAGCCGGAGTGGACGATTTTATTGCAGAGGCCAAGCCCGAGGACAAAATGAACTACATAAAAGAGGAGCAAATGCGTGGTAAGCTAGTTGCCATGATGGGAGACGGTACTAACGATGCCCCTGCCCTTGCTCAGGCCGATGTGGGCGTTGCCATGAACAGCGGTACGCAAGCAGCTAAAGAGGCAGGTAATATGGTAGACCTTGATAACGACCCTACTAAACTTATTGAGATCGTAGAGATTGGTAAACAGCTGCTTATGACCCGCGGTACACTAACAACTTTTAGTATTGCAAATGATGTTGCCAAATATTTCGCCATCATTCCCGCATTGTTTATTACTGCAATTCCTGCTTTACAGGGGCTTAACATCATGAACCTGCACAGCCCCGAAAGTGCTATACTATCCGCGGTAATTTTTAATGCGGTTGTTATCCCGTTCCTTATCCCGCTTGCACTTAAAGGGGTTGCTTATAAACCCATTGGGGCATCGGCACTACTTCGCCGCAACCTTCTAATTTATGGTCTGGGCGGTGTTATTGTTCCGTTTATCGGCATAAAACTTATTGATGTTGTTGTTGCCTTATTCATCTAAAAATAACTATTATGAAAAATACTTTTTTACAGGCAATTAAGCTATCATTGGCATGCCTGATTTTATTCTCCGGGATTTATACACTTTTTATTTTTGGCATCGCTCAGGCTTCACCTAACCACGGTAAAGGCGAAATAATAGTTGCCAACGGTAAAACTTATTATGCCAATATTGGCCAGTCATTTAGCGCTAATAAATATTTTAACTCAAGGCCGTCAGCTGTGGCATACAACGCCGCAGGTTCCGGAGGCAGTAACAAGGGGCCATCAAACCCTGAATACCTTGCCGAAGTACAAAAACGTATTGACACCATCCTGATCCTTAACCCGGAAATGAAACGCAATGATATCCCAGCCGACCTGGTTACCGCGAGTGGCAGCGGTTTAGATCCACATATCTCTGTACTTGCTGCAAAATTCCAGATAAAACGAATTGCAAAAGCAAGGAACATTAAAGCAGCAGAGCTTGAAAATCTTATTGAAAACCATACAGAGAAACCACTACTTGGCTTATTCGGCCCTGAAAAAATTAATGTACTGGAACTGAATATTGCGCTTGATAAACTTAAATAATTAAAACAACTTAATTAAACAAAATGAAAACACTAAGCACATTTGTAATGCTTTTTATTATTGCTGTGGGTATGAACGCGCAGGACACAATTACAAAAAAAATCCCGTTTGACGGTATGGACCTTACCTGGATAAACGGGCAAAACAGGCAAAAAAACTTTCCGCTTACCTTAAAAGATAAGGATGGCGAAACTATACTAACGGGCGTTACCTACCTTGATACCTATTACAATTACAACTTTGCAAACCCTGTAGACAATACCCAAACCATATCGGCCACAATGGGGCGCCATAACGAGTTTACCGTTAACCTTGCAAGCATAGGTTTCGAGACCAGCTATAAAAATATTATTGGCCGCGTATGGCTTCAATATGGGCAAATGGCATCGGTAGTAAATGATGTAGACGGTTCTGTTAACAGGGGCCGAAATACAAGCATCAACAACCTTAAATACATTCGCGAAGCTGCTGCAGGTTACCACTTTGATGTTTGGCATGGCATTAATGTAGAAATGGGTATATTTATGAGTTACATAGGCCTTGAAAGTTATGTAACGCAGGAAAACTGGAACTACCAGCGTAGCATGCTGTGCGACTTTACACCCTTTTATTTTACCGGCGCACGTGTACAAATGTTCCCGGCTAAAAATCTTAAAACAGAAGTTTGGTTACTAAACGGCTGGCAGAGCTACAACAGCTTTAGTAAAGGCCCGGGCTTAGGGAGTTCTACTTACTACCGCCCTACAGAGAACCTGCAGCTTGTGGCCAACTTTTACTTAGGTAAAGACACCCAGAACCCCGATGTTATGGGTAACCAATCTAAAAGACAGCGTTTTCACCACGACAACAGTGTTGTGGCACGTTATTACAAAAATTCGGAATCAAAAGGAATATCGCAAATGGCGTTCAGCTTAAATTCACACTATGGTTTCCAAAGCAATAACCAGACAGGCGATATTGTAAAAGCTAAAGATAACTTTATGCTGGGTAGCTCTTTGGCAAACCGCATCTGGTTCAATAAAAACAAACTGGCACTGACACTGAGGGCAGATTATATGACCAACCAGTCGGTAGTAAATGGTGTGAATACTTCGCCTTACCTTGCCTTTACCCCTGCTGCTACAGGCGATGTGCCCAACAATTATGATGAGGCAATTGCCAATGGCGACAAACTGAAAATATTTCAGTTTACTTCTACCTTCGATATTATGCCAAGTGACTACGTTACCTTCAGGCTGGAATATGGCTACAGAAGTTCTAACATACCTTATTTTACAGGGCATGGCGGAACAACATCAGCCAGCGGATGGACAAACGGCCCTACCAGCGATTCGCCGTGGGCAGCCGTACTAAAAAAGAATGAAAACAGGATTACCCTTGCCGTTAACTTCAGGTTATAAACTGTGGATACAGAAAAAGAAATAAAAGAAAATAATGTACAGCATTTTCTCGGCCTGATACAAAAGTCGCGAAGAGCAACGAAAAAAATATAATTTGAATGACTTGAAAGGGAAGCAGCCGGGATATTTAATTGAAATTTATACAGGCGTTAAACAATTTGGAACATGAATAGCCTAACAAATTTAGCTTTAATATTATGCCTTACTGTAACAGCAGCAACGGCACAAACAGATACACTGCAGGTTATACCACCGTTGCAGGTACCATTTTTAAAAATAAGCGGATACGTAGAAACCTATTATTCATACGATTTTAATACTCCTGAAAACAACACACGTCCCAGCTTTATGTATTCGCACAACAGACATAATGAAGTAGCCCTGAATTTAGGCCTTATAAAAGCAACGTATAACAATGACAAGGTTAGGGCCAGCCTTGCCCTCATGGCAGGTACTTACACAAATGCTAATCTTGCTGCTGAAGAAAGTACCCTGAAAAACATTTATGAAGCCAGCGCAGGTATAAAAATCTCCGGGAATAGCAATCTCTGGATCGATGCAGGTATTTTTACCTCACACATTGGCTTTGAAAGTGCTATAGGAAAAGATTGCTGGATATTAACCCGTAGTATTTCGGCAGAAAATTCGCCTTACTATGAAAGCGGGGCAAAATTATCATACACATCAGTTTCCGGAAAGTGGTTTGTAAGTGCACTTGTACTCAATGGATGGCAGCGTATACAGAGGGTGGATGGAAATAAAACTATTGCCTTTGGCCACCAGCTGACATATAGGCCAAATTCAAAAGTTATTCTAAACAGCAGCTCGTTTGCAGGCAATGACAAACCTGATAATGATAAAAGGATGCGCTATTTTCATAACTTTTATGGGCAGTTTATGGTAAACGAGAAATTAGGAATTATAGCAGGGTTTGACATTGGGGCCGAACAAAAAGCTAAAAACAGTAAGAGTTATTACAGTTGGTACACGCCTGTATTAATAGCTAAATACTCCATTAATAAAGCGTCTATAAGTGCACGCTGCGAATATTACGCTGATGAACATGGGGTAATTGTAAACACCGGTACAGATAATGGATTTAAAACCTTTGGTTACTCGTTAAACTTCGATTACACTATTTACAGCAATGTTATATGGAGGATAGAGGCACGAAAACTAAACAGTAGGGAGGCTATCTTTACTAAAGATGGCAATGCAACTAAAAATAACACGTTTGTTACAACCGCACTGGCAATATCATTTTGATGAATAGCGAAAAAGAAAATAACGTACAGCATTTTCTCGACCTGATACAAAAGTCGCGAAAAGGAAAGTTTAAAGTCTACATCGGTATGAGTGCCGGTGTGGGCAAAACTTTCAGGATGCTGCAGGAAGCGCACACCCTGTTGCGAAACGGCATTGATGTAAAGATAGGGTTTATAGAAACCCATAACCGTAAAGAAACACACGACCTTCTCGACGGGCTGCCTATTGTACCCAAGCGTTCGCTTTTTTATAAAGGCAAGCATCTTGAAGAAATGGATTTGCAGGCTATTATTAACCTGCGCCCGGAAGTTGTTATTGTGGATGAACTTGCCCACACTAATATTGAAGGTAGCAAAAATGAGAAGCGCTGGCAGGATGTTATGGAGATACTTGATGCCGGAATTAACGTGATAAGCGCGGTTAATATTCAGCATATTGAGAGTTTAAATGACGATGTGAGGGAGATAACAGGTATTGAAGTTAAGGAACGTATACCCGATAGTGTACTTAAAGCAGCAGATGAAGTAGTAAATATAGACCTCACTGCGGATGAGCTTATTGCACGTTTAAAGGAAGGTAAAATTTATACCGAAGACAAGATAGCCCAGGCACTTAAAAACTTCTTTCAATCAGGACATATATTGCAGTTGCGGGAACTGGCACTTAAGGAGGTTGCCAGCCAGGTAGAGCGAAAAGTCGCTACCGAGGTGTCAGGAATAACATCATTTAAACAGGAACGATTGTTAGCCTGCATAAGCAGCAACCACACCACAGCCAAAAAAGTATTGCGCAAGACCGCACGCCTCGCTAACCATTACCATAGCAAATGGTATGTGCTGTATGTAGAAACTCCCGATGAAGCCGCCGATAAGATTGCGCTCGACAAACAGCGGCATCTCATCAACAATTTTAAACTGGCGACAGAACTGGGTGCCGAGATCATTAAAGTAAAGAGCCACCGCATTGCAAAAACCATTACAGAGCAGGCCGACATGCGAAAAATTACCACGATATGCATTGGCAAACCGCACCTTACATTGCTGCGGGTAATTTTATCGACAAACATTTTCAACGAACTTTTAAATAAGCTATCTTCGAGTGATATAGACCTCATCATTCTATCCTGAACATGAAAATAAAAACCAAACTTATCCTGGCAATGGGATTGCTGTTTATGCTGATACTTGCACTATCGGCTTTAGCTATCCGCCAGGTAAACCTGCTCGCGCAGGACACTAAAAATATACTGGTAGCCAATTATAAATCGCTGGATTATTCTCGCAATATGTATAAGCTGCTTGATAATGATGCCAGCGAGGCATCGTCATTTGAAAAATTCCAGATTGCACTCGACGGGCAGAAAAACAACGTTACCGAAATAGGCGAACAGGAATTAACTGCCGACCTGCAGGAAGACTTTAATGCCCTTATAAAAAAACCTGATGATTCAGGCCTTAAAAATAAAGTACGGAGCGACCTTAACAGCATCATGAAGTTAAACATGGATGCCATTAAACGCAAGGGCGACACAGCAGAAAAAACCGCAGAAAACTCCATACTCTGGATATCCATAACCAGCTCGTTTTGCCTTATAGTAGGCTTTACACTTATTGTAAACCTGCCGGGTTATATTGCCAACCCTATTCGCGACCTTACCGAAAGTATAAGGGAAATTGCAGCCAAAAACTATTCGCGCAGGGTAAAGGTTAACGGTAATGATGAGTTTTCTGTACTTACGCGATCATTCAACACTATGGCGCAAAAGCTACAGGAATATAACGATAGTAACCTTGCCAAACTCATGATGGAAAAGCAGCGTATAGAAACCCTTATCAGCAATTTGCACGATCCTGTTATTGGCCTGGATGAAAAGCATAACATCCTCTTTATAAACGACGAAGCACTTAAAATTTCTGGGTTAAAGAAAGAAAAAATAATAGGGAAATCAAGCCAGCAAATTGCACTGCAAAACGACCTTATGCGATCGCTACTGCAACATCTGGCTACAGCTAACCAAAAACAGGAAACCCTTAAAATTTATGCAGATAATAAAGAAAGCTATTTTGAAAAACAGGTCGTGCCTATAAGCATTATCCCTACGGGAGAAACAGATGTTAAGCCTATAGGGTCGTTCATTATTTTGAGAAATATAACGTCTTACAAAGAATTAGATTTCGCCAAGACAAGTTTTATAGCAACGGTGTCGCATGAGTTTAAAACGCCAATTGCCTCAATGAAAATGAGCCTGCAATTGCTTAAAAATGATAAAACCGGCGACTTGAACGAAGAGCAGAAAAGCCTTGTAGACAGCATTAAAGACGATACCGAAAGACTGTTACGAACTACAGGCGAATTACTGAACATTACACAGGTAGAAACAGGTAAAACGAGCATTGATATTACTGCCTGCGAACTGGATACACTTGTAAACGAAGCAATTGAAGCGAACAGACAACAGGCTGTAGCCAAACAAATAACCATTAAGGAAGATTTAGTATCAGGTTTTCCTGAAATTTTGGCCGATGCCCAAAAAACAACATGGATAATCTCTAACCTTATCTCAAATGCTATCAGGTATTCATACGAAAATTCGGTAATACAGATATCCTCACGGGAAAAGAAAGGAAATATAGAACTCACAGTTAAAGATAACGGAACCGGTATTGCCGAAAATTACCTGCCCAAAATATTTGATAAATACTTTAGGGTGCCGGGAACACAAAAAGAAGGTACAGGCCTTGGGCTTGCTATAAGCAAAGAATTTATGGATGCACAGGGAGCTACCATAAAAGTAAAAAGCACACCCGGAGAAGGCAGTGAGTTTACACTGATTTTTAAAAAGGCGTATTAGGTTAAAATTTTGGTTAACTTTAGTTTTATATTATCTCCCAATTGCTTTAATAATTCTTTCTTCCTGAATCAATACATCACGCATTAATAAATTATGAGGTAAAACTTTAAGTTTTGAATTTCTAAAACCCAGTAATATTTTCATTAAAGATGATGCGGTAATGAGTGATAAATTTAATTCATATTCAAGCCCACATTCTTTTATAAAATCATCTGAAAACTCAGGAGCAATTAGTAATGATTTTATTACCCTGTATCCATTTTTTTTTGCATTATTATCGTATGCTTTTAGCTGTCTTGATACAGAACTAAATTTGTTATAATTACTCTCTTTAATAGTTTTACATTCAACTATAATAATGTCGTTATTACCCAAGTTAATTAATATATCTATCTGATCTTTGCTGGTATTAAGACCTTTACGAAGCTTTTCATCAATATTAAATCCTAACTCAGTTAATATTCTCTTTGTAAGTTCTTCAAATTTTATTCCAAGGTCAGCTTCTTTAATGGCAATCCCTCCTTCTTTAAGAGCAAGAAAATTTCTAAAACCAATATTTTCATAATTTTCCAAAAATAGATTTTCTGAATCTTTATAAGCATCTAAAATGTTTGTAATAATATCACCTCTAAGTTTTATCTCTTTAGCTTTGCAAAATTCCTGTAAATCAATTTCGGCTGTAATTTCCAAAATATCTCTTGGCTTTATATTATAATCTAATAGAAAATCGCTTCTTAAAACGTTTTCATCCTGCAAATCGAATTTAGTTCTAATAAATGTATTCAGTCCAGGTAAAACTTCACCCATTTGAATAACCATTTTTTCATAACCGTCGTGAGACATACCTAATTTATCATCCTGATCAATATCTTCAAAGTGTTTGATCAGACTTTCGATTTTTTCTTCTATCAATGTACCTTTCAAAGAACTAATCATTAAACTTTTCTCACAGAAATCATTTAAAAATTTTTTCTTTTCTGTTAAATTAGTTCCCTCCTTATGTATATCATCCATTAAAACCTGTTTAAATGATATGCCATTATCAATTATTTCATCAATCTTAGATTCTATTGAAAGCTTCCTGTCAATATTATGTTTCTTTGCTATTAAATTTATTTGCGGCTCTCTCATTAATAGAAGTACACGTCTAAAGAACTTATCGCCAACTTCTTTACCTCTAATTTTTCTAAGCAATTTAACAACTTCATCTGCAACATAAATTGTATTGTTTTTCTTTGAATAAAAAATAGCGCCAATAGCTTTTAAATCATTTATAACCGTTTCAACTTCAAGCTTTTTTATAGGCAGTATTAAATAGTTAATGAGTTTAATTTCTTCTTGCGATAAAGAAAGTTCGGTAGATAGCGTTGATAGTATTGAGTGTTCATCAGCCGTAATTTTAGGCTCTTGATTATTAGTAATATCATTATTATACGCTGTTTTTAAACAAGACATATAAATTTCATAATCTCTTTTTCTTGATGTGGATATATCAGACTTGTCATCATGTAGAGATTGTTCAAAGATTTTTAATTTAGTTTTTAAATTTGACAATTCTTTATCATATAATCTTGAAAACCAATCCTGCTTTATTATGCTACAACCATCCCTGGAAATAATGTCTATGATAATATCCAATTGAGATGAGGGCTTTAAGAACTCACATTTTATATATTCTGAAAATTCGCTATCTAAAAGCTGAAATACTTTTACAATATTGATGCTGTCAACAGTCTTTAAATCTTTACTGGACTCTGATAATACATTTTCAATTAAAAGTGCATTTTTAGGTTTTCCTGTAATAATATTATCAATGATTTTTAAGAATGAATTTTTCTCAAATGAATTTATGTTATTTAGTATTTTTTCAAGTTTCATGGTTAGGTGTATATTACCACGAATATATAAAATTTTAACAAATATTTTATAAGATTTTTTTTTTAAAAACATAGGTACTATTACATCCGCTCCCGATCTAAAAAAATTAAGGCTCTAAGATGTTTAGCAACTTAGAGCCTTAGGTATAAAATTAATCGTTCATAGAAATAAGGAACTCATTATTGTTGCGGGTCTTTTTAAAACGGTCGTTTATAAAGTCCATCGCTTCAATAGGGTTCATATCTGCAAGGTATTTTCTCATGATCCACATACGCTGAATAGTTTTTTCATCAAGCAGCAAGTCATCTCTCCTTGTACTCGACGATGTAAGATCGATGGCAGGGAAAATACGCCTGTTGGCAATCTTCCTGTCCAGCTGAAGTTCCATGTTACCGGTACCTTTAAACTCTTCAAAGATAACTTCGTCCATTTTTGATCCCGTATCTGTAAGTGCCGTAGCAATAATACTTAAAGATCCGCCACCTTCTATGTTACGTGCTGCACCAAAAAAGCGTTTAGGTTTTTGTAGCGCATTAGCATCTACACCACCACTTAACACTTTACCCGAAGCTGGCTGTACCGTGTTGTAAGCCCTTGCAAGGCGCGTTATAGAATCTAACAGTATAACAACGTCATGACCGCACTCTACAAGGCGTTTAGCTTTTTCAAGCACTATATTCGCTATCTTAACATGCTCCTGTGGTTCCTTATCAAAGGTAGAGGCAATAACCTCTCCTCTTACGCTGCGTTGCATATCGGTAACCTCTTCAGGGCGCTCATCAATTAGTAAAACTAATAAATAAACTTCGGGGTGATTAGCTGCAATAGCATTTGCAATATCTTTAAGTAACATTGTTTTACCTGTTTTAGGCTGCGCTACGATCATACCACGCTGCCCCTTGCCTATTGGCGAGAAAAGGTCGATTATTCTTGTAGATATAGTACTTTGCTTATCGGCAATATTAAATTTTTCTGATGGAAAAACCGGTGTAAGGTGCTCAAAGGATATCCTGTCGCGCACTACCTGTGGGTCATGACCATTTATCTTATTTACTTTTACCAGCGGGAAGTATTTTTCACCTTCTTTTGGAGGGCGCACTACCCCTTTTACGGTATCACCTGTTTTAAGACCAAACAAACGTATTTGCGAATTAGACAGGTAAATATCATCTGGCGATGCAAGGTAATTATAATCAGATGAGCGAAGGAAACCATAACCATCGGGCATCATTTCCAGTACGCCTTCGCTTTCTATAATACCGTCAAACTCATAATCAGGTTCGCGGTAATTTTGTTTTTTATTTTGTACAGGCTGGTTACTTACGGGAGCCGGTGCACTTGTTTGCTGGGTGCTTTGAGCAGCAGCTGGTGCTGGTGTTGGTGTTGGTGCCGGAACATCCGGATTAGTTTGCTGTTCCTGTAAACGTTTCTTGTAACTTGGGTGGTTGGGGTTGTTAGCATTAGCCCTTTCTATCTGGGCCTGCCTTTCTTCCTCTGTAAGTTGTGGTCGTTGCCTTGCAGGTGCATCGCCGGTTTTAGGCTGCGCACCATCTTTGGCAATAATTTTCCTGTCTCTTGGCTGTATTTTATTGGCCGGAGTAATAGCAGGTTTAGCGTCAGTATTTTCAGCCTTAGGGCTTTCAGTTTCAATTGCTGCTTCTTTTACCGGCACTTCCTGTGGTATAGTATCAGCAGTTGTTTCCTGCCTGGTAAATTCTGCTTTCTTTCTTAAAACCTTTTCCGGTTTTGCCGCAACTGTTTCTGCCAGAGCTGTAGTTTCAGTTACAGGAGTAACTGGTGTCGTTTCATCTGTAGTTTCTAAAACTTCAGGTTCAGGTTTTGCCTTTTTAATTTCGGCTTCATCCCCTTTAGCAATCCGCGCCCTTTTGGTTTTTGGTTCGTCTGCAGGAGTTGCCGCAGCAGCTGTTTCTTCAAAAAGTGGTAATACCTGCGAAGGATTTGCTGCCTGATGGTCGAGTATTTGGTATACAAGTTCGTCTTTTTTCAGGCCACGGTATTTGTTAATCTTTGCTTTTTTAGCAATTTCCTGAAGCTCAGGAAGCTTCATTTCTTTTAATTCAGAAATATCAAACATGTATGATTTGAGTTAGTTTAGGCAAATTCTGGTGAGGAGAAAAATAAAATGGAATTTTTGAAGGCATAATACTTCGCAGAATGAAGTATTTATGATTTTGTATTGCAATATTACAAATTTATTTTCACTATGCAATAGTATTTTTTAAAAAGAAAGTATATTTTTGTGCAGCAATTAAAAGCAAAATGTTACAAAGGATACAAAGTATTTATTTACTAATAGCGGTTATAGCCAGTGGTGTATTACCATTATTTTTACCGCTATATACATTAGAGAACGGCGAAGTTGTAACGTTGTATGACAACATTGCTTATGTAATGCTGTTTGTATTTAGTGCCACGTTATCTATAATAGGCATTTTTACTTACAAAAACCGAAAAAAGCAGTTTGTATTAGGCAGGCTGAATTTGGTTCTGAATTTAATTTTATTAGGATTATTTGTATATAAGTCGCTAAACTTATCCGGAGACGCAGATGTGTCTGAGAAGGGTATTGGGATGTTCCTCCCTATTGTTTCTATCGTTTTTATAAGCCTTGCAAACAGGGCTATCAAGAAGGATGAGGATCTTGTAAAATCAGCAGACCGATTGAGGTAAACCTTTTATCTTAGTTTATTAGTGCGTAAGAAATCCGGGCCTGTAAAGCCCGGATTTTTTTGTAGACTATAATTTAATTTTACCACTAAGTTCACAAAGAAAAATGCACTAAGAATACAATAGTGCGCTTCGCTTTTTAGGTGCACAAGGCTGTATGAAAATTGTATAATTAAGCCCTAAGCCAAATTAAACCAAAATCACAGCTTTGTCTTCCGGCCCTTCGCCCTTTGCTAAAGCATCAATACTACTTAATGTTACCTGTGCTATTTGCGACAAAGCTTCATCTGTAAAAAAAGCCTGGTGTGCTGTTACCAGTACATTAGGGAAACTCATTAGCCTTTGTATTGCATCATCTTCGATAATATTTTCTGACAGGTCGCGGAAGAAAAGTTTTTCTTCCTGTTCATAAACATCTATACCCAAATGGCCTACTTGCCCCTGTTTTAAGGCCCTGATAATATCTGCGGTACAAACAAGCCCGCCCCTACTGGTGTTTATAAGTGTTACACCTTTTTTCATTTGCGCCAGCGTAACTTTATTAATAAGGTAATGGTTGTCTGCGTTAAGCGGGCAATGTAGCGAAATAACATCCGATTGTTGCAGTACTTCATCCTGTGTTTTATACTGCACCCCTAAAGCTTCTAATCCGGCATCCTTATAAAGGTCATACGCTATAACGTTGCTGCCAAATCCAATCATTATTTTACAAAAAGCCTTTCCTATTTTGCCGGTACCAATAACACCCACCGTTTTACCATGCAGGTTAAAGCCCAATAAACCGTTGAGTGAAAAATTTTGTTCGCGCACACGGTTGTATGCCTTATGTGTTTTACGGTTTAGGGTAAGCAGCATAGCAACAGCATGTTCGGCAACAGCTTCCGGAGAGTATGCAGGCACGCGGCACACCCTTATGCCATAAGTTTTTGCAGCTTCGAGGTCTACGTTGTTAAATCCGGCACAGCGCAGGGCAATTATTTTTACACCTTTTGCAGCCAGTGCCGCAATAACATCCGCAGTAAGTTTATCATTTACAAATACACAAACGGCAGTGGCATTTTCAACTACATTAACAATGTGCAGACCTAAATGTGTTTCGTAATATTCTATTTTGATGCCAAAGTTATTGTATCGGTTAAAAAAAACTTTATCATAAGGCTGTGCAGAAAAGAAAACTATTTTCATATCGTTGATTTGTAAGGTAGCCGTAAAGTACTCAAAATTATTTTACTACAGCATAATAAATTTAAGGCCTCTTGGCAAATCTCTACCACTTCGGGATTTTGAATTTATAGCTATAAATATCAAACCGCAGCATGGTGCGTACCTAATGGAAACAATGCTTACCTGTCGCTCCGGGATTCATGTACAGTAAATTGTGTTACTGGCCAAACTGAACCTTAAATATATGTTAGCCTGAAACCTGTTTTGAGCAATTTATTTGATTATAAAATCATATACGCTTTAAAAATGTTATTTTTGGTTATGAAACAATTGCTCTAAAAGCATTTACTATGGATAAGAATATAAGTATCAGGACGGTAAACGTTACCCGGTACATTACCCCGCTTCGTGAAGGTGGCTCATTGCCTGCCCTTGCAGAAGCTGATGACAATTTTAACTACGTACTCAAATTTAAAGGTGCGGGCCACGGTACCAAAGCTCTAATAGCCGAATTGCTGGGGGGCGAAATTGCCCGTACACTTGGATTACCCGTACCCGAACTGGTTTTTGCCAACCTGGATGAGGCTTTTGGACGAACTGAAGCCGACGAGGAAATTCAGGATTTGCTGCAAAACAGCCAGGGACTAAACCTTGCACTGCATTATCTTAGTGGCGCTATAAATTTTGACCCTGTGGTTACTACAGTAGAGCCAAAGCTTGCCTCGCAAATTGTATGGCTTGATGCTTATATTACTAACGTAGACAGGACATTCAGGAACACTAATATGCTGTTATGGCATAAAGAATTGTGGCTTATAGACCACGGTGCTGCCTTGTATTTTCATCATGCATTTACAGACCCGGAAGGCCACGCCCTAACACCATTTGCACTTATAAAAGACCATGTGTTGCTGCCACAGGCATCATTGCTTGAAGAGGTGGATGCGGAATATACTGCCCTGCTAACAGAAGATACAATAAGACAGATAGTAAGCTTGTTGCCGGATGAATGGCTGCAGTGGGAAGGTGTAGAGCAAACGCCCGATGAGGTTAGGGAAATTTATGTACAGTTTTTACTGGTACGGTTACAAAATTCAGCAATTTTTATAAAACAGGCACAAAATGCAAGACAAGCACTTATATGAGTATGCAGTAATTCGCGTTGTGCCAAGGGTTGAACGCGAAGAATTTATAAATGCAGGTGTTATAACATTTTGCAAACGCCAGCGTTTTGTAAAGGTATTGTATACTGTTAACGAAGTTAAACTAAAAGCATTGTGCCACGATATAGACACACACCAGCTCGCGCTAAACCTTGCCTCGTTTGAGCGTATAGCACGTGGTGCAAAAGATGGAGGCCCTATAGCTTTGTTTGAAGCTGCCGAACGTTTTAGGTGGCTCACAGCCATACGTAGCTCTGTAATACAAACATCGCGGCCGCATCCCGGTTTTTGTAAAGATATGAACGAAAAAACCCAACAGTTGTTTGAAGATTTGGTTCTGTAATTAATACAAATAACCCCGTTACAGTTTAGCCTTATAATGGGGTTATTTGTAAAATAATGAAATTAAAACTTATAGTACATCAGGGTCTTTGTAATTAATAAGGTAAATGTATTTAAACATACAAAAGCAAGCAATTGCACCAAAAGTGTGCCATAAAAAATGGGTTCCCTGAGGTAACCATCCCCATTTATCAGATACCCTAAAAGTAAGCGCACACATAAATGCCAGTAATGCGAAGCCCACCCAGCGGCCGTTTTTAAAAGCCGTGCTTATTAAATACCCTATGACCGGAAGTAGTACAATGCCTGCCAATACCGCATAGTTAATATTTATAAACAGCTGCACATCGCCACGCAACATCTGCCGCCTGGCATAAATCTGAAAAATGGCATATATAATTATAAGCAACACCGCATAGTACCAGCGTGTCAGCTTTGTCAAAAAGTATACACCGGCACTAACACACAACAGCATTATAGGCAGCCAGTCCATCATAATAAAAAAGCCCCACTGGCGCAAGCCGTGGTATATGGTTCCTCCTATCCCGCCAATATATAACAACAGTAACGCTCCCGTCATAAAGGCATGTTCTCGGGTGCGGCCCCAAACTTTTATAGTCCAGTAAATAGCAATAGCAAGAAAAAAGCAGGATGTAATTGTATTGAGCGGTTCCGGAAACAAATGATGCATATTGGTTTCCGCATAAGCACTTCCGCCATCGGGCGGATTTGAAAAATTATTCATATATACAGTAAAATTTGTACTAAAATTAGCACTTAAACACTTTACAACTAATAGATTTAGTATAATATTATAAAATTTTACAACTTATATTATCCCAATAAATTTCTGAAAAACAAACTGTTAATTAAATCCTAAAGAATTTTTGTTACAATATTTTACAATCAGTAAAAGCGACTGTTATTGTTAAGTTATTTTTGTACATTTACTTTCATTTTATAACTACAATATTCTTAATAACAACTAAAGCACGATGGAACTTTACATAAAGTATAACATTGACATGATGTGTAAAGTCCTGCTACAGCAACAGCTTGATAAATTTAATATAAGCTGTAAAGTAACGGAACCCGGCTATGTAAAGTTTAAAGAAAATATACCTATGGAAACTTACACGGCTTTTATAGAGTCGTTAAAACAATTTGGTATAGAAATAGTAGATAATCAAAAGAGTATACTGGTACAAAAAATTAAAAATGTTATTATAGAAATGCTGTATTCTGATAAGGGTATGCAGTCTCTTAAAGTATCTTCTTACCTGGCCGAAAAACTGGGTGAAAGCTACCGCACTTTGTCGCAGGTTTTTTCGGAAGTGACTTTTATATCTATCGAAAATTTTATTATCTTGCATAAAATTGAAAGAGTAAAGCAGCTTTTATTAACAGAAAATTTATCTCTTACAGAGATATCTTTTATGATGAATTATAGCAGTGTGGCCTACCTGTCGCAGCAGTTTAAAAATATTACGGGGGTTACACCCACGGCCTTTCAAAAAATTATGAGGCAAAAACGTTACATAGATATTAAATAAATAGTTACATATACAAAATAGATGCGCCCTAACAATTTACACATAATGCTTGCCGATGATGATGAAGATGACAGATTGTTCTTTAAGGAGGCATTTGAGGAGGTAAAGATAAAGTACGATATTACTGCCTTTAATGATGGAGAGCAGTTAATGCATTACCTTAACCAGGACGAAAATCCTCTACCGGATATTATATTTCTGGATCTTAACATGCCACGCAAATCTGGCATGGAGTGCCTTAAGGAAATTAGACAAAATGACAGGCTTAAAAAAATATCTGTTGCAATATACTCTACATCATCTTCAGAACAGGATATAGAGGATACCTTTGTTGCAGGGGCTAATGTATACATAAAAAAGCCTAACGATTTTAATATGCTTAAAAAAGTACTAAGCGATGTAGTGCACATAAACTGGCAGTATATTGTAGACGGGCTTAACAAAGACAGCTTTATACTTAGCCTTTAATACCACATTAGGCATAACAAATATAAAACCCCTTGCTCTATACAGATCAAGGGGTTTTAAATATTATTCAATTTCTTCAAAGTCAATATATTCTCCTACTTTTTTCTTCTCTTTAGGGCGGTCTTTTTGAGTTTCTTCCTGTTTTGCCTGCTGGTAATTATATTGTTGCTGCTGCTGCTGCTGGTATAAGTTTTCGCCCGCTTTTTTTACAACCTGCTGCACTATAGTAGGTGCAAGCAGCCTTAAAAAATACCTTACGGCATAGTAAACAAGCATTATAATAAATAAAGTTCTTATAATACCGGGAAATGATGCTGTATCCATTATCATAAAGTTTTGTCAAAAATAAACAATCTCTTTTTTAAAATTAAATTACGATTCTTAAAATAATAATAAATATAGTATTTTTGGAGAACCTAACGTATCACAACCAATAAACGAGCCAAATATGACCCGCAACTTAAAA
>Ga0247815_10001487_pt1 | contig 17882 bp, 18 predicted proteins | sample UWRJL194509B1_FD_181014 | JGI IMG/M metagenome (GOLD analysis project Ga0247815, IMG submission 181014) | Plant litter microbial communities from Arlington Agricultural Research Station in Wisconsin, United States - UWRJ-L194-509B-1 | ecosystem: Environmental > Terrestrial > Plant litter >...
TGTCCACCCGAGATGCGGGTCGTGACGGGGTATTTGCGACCGCGGAGAGTTCTTGCGCTTCCCGCGGGATGAGAGGCGACACGTGGCAAGGTCATCGAACTGCTCAACGCCGACAAAGCCGCCCAATCTGGAGGCAATAAACGAACGTGGCATGACCTGTGAGTGCTCAAATGCTTCTAGCAGTGACCTTGCTTCTCACAGCGCACACTTGTATTCCAGTTTCTCTGTGCGTTGAACCATTTTCTACGGCTGGGTGATCGACAGTCGGCACACCGACATCAGCCCCCGCAACTTTGTTTACCATCCACGTGCCTTCCGCGTGGCGCCTTCTTTTCCGCTTGTTCAATTATGCGTTAATGAGAAACTTGAGAGGAACTGCAGCCGCCGCTCAAGCAGCGGCGCGGCGAGACTCCTCCGTTCTTCGCTCAGCTGACACCCACGAACGAGCAGGAGCCATGAAATCACCGTCATTTTACCCTAACGACGGCGACGCGCCTCAAAGTATAAAGGCCCACGCCGTTTCACTTCTTACCGAACGTTCACGCTCTCCTCGATCGTCGCACCCAGCTCAAAGAACTGCATATCGATATGGCTTTCAAGATCACCCTCCCGACTCTTCTCCTTCTGCCTTTCCTCCTCTTCCCGACAGACGTCGCCGCTCAATGTTCCTCTGTCCACATTTTCGGTGCCCGCGAGACGACTGTTGGCAGCGGCTACGGCACTGCCGGTAGCATCGTCAGCGGCATTCAGAGCTCATTTTCTGGAGCCACGGCCGAGGCGATCAACTACCCGGCGTGCGGTGGCCAAGCCAGCTGCGGCAGTGTTCCGTACAACCAGAGCGTGCAGCGCGGCACGGCCGCAGTGGCCAGCCAAGTGAACGCGTACAACCAGAAGTGCCCGAACGCAATTCTCGTACTCGTCGGCTACTCTCAGGTGCGCTCACTCCAACTTTTCGAAAGAGGTAGCTACTGACAGGATCGGATACCATTCTTCAGGGAGGCCAAATCTTTGACAATGCATACTGCGGCGGTGGCGACGCGAACCAAGGCATTACCGACACGAGCATCCCGATTTCGGCGGCAGCGCAGAAGAAGGTTGCCGTCGCGATCTTCATGGGTGACCCGCGCTACAGGGCGGGTTTGAGCTACAACGTCGGCACATGCACGGCGCAAGGAGTGAGTGTCGTCCCCCCACCTCAATCCCTCGGTGGAGCGCTTCGGAACCTGCGAGCTGACGCTTCCTATAGTTCTCCCCGCGTCCGGCTGGCTTCTCATGCCCATACGCCTCCAACATCCAGTCTTACTGCGACAGCCCAGACCCATACTGCTGCACCGGCTCCGACGCCAACGCGCACCAGCAATACGCGAGCAAGTACAACAGCCAGATCCTTACGTTCGCCAGGAACAAGATCAACGCCGGTACGTTGGTCTGCATATCTCGGCCGCTGAGGTAGAGCTGACTGCCCCACTCACGACAACAGCGCTCAGCGGTGGTGGTACAAACTCGACCACTGGTGGAGGAAGCACAACCGGTGGAGGAACCACGACCTCGGGCGGTGGAGGCTGGTGCGTCGAAATCGTTCCCACTGTTTCTTGTACTGATATGCTCTCTTCTTCGTCAACTCAAGCACGACTCCCAAGTGGGGCCAGTGAGTGCCTCTTGGCAGTTAACTACACGACGTGTTGCTGACGACATTCCAGATGCGGTGGTCAGGGCTTTACTGGTTGCACGACGTGTGCCTCGGGCAGCACTTGCACGGTTAGCAACGCATGTGAGTTTACTATCATCGAGCAGCCCGATGATTTTAGAGACTAATGTCCCTGGCAGTCTACTCGCAGTGCTTGTGAAAGTCCGGTTTGTGTTCTGGTCGTTGGAATTGTACATATACGATGCGTTTGGTTGCAAAAACCTGTCCAAATGCGAAGGAATGGGTTCCTTCCGAGGTCTTGCGATGATACCCTCCGCTCTAAATCAAAATTGTAGCCAGGAACACGCCTCTCCACGGCTATCATGCAATCTCCGCGACGTCATTGTCATTCGATCACGTCCATAGCTGTCTCAACAGCTGCCACAGGCAGACAAAACGCGTACTGATCACTGAAGGCACTTCAGTCCGTGCTCCAGCAACATCGGCTTGTGTCTAGATACTTGCAATGGTTGCCGTGCGACGGGCTGCGCTGACCAGAATCGATGACGCCAGGCGAAGAATTACGAGGAAATGTCGAGAAATACGGTGGGTTTGGGCATGAAACATGGGCACTCCTACTGCTCGTGCTCGTGATGCCTGAGGGGAGAGAGTGATCCAAGAGGTTGGCGTCTGGAATGTTTGCGCAATGATGATTGTGCAACAGATTTGGGTTCAAACGGCATCTTGTGTACTGAGAATCTCTGATGAGGTGGAGGAGAGTTTTGCGCAGAGACGGGAGCCTCTACTGCTTCTAATCAGCCATGCGCGAAGACCTTGCGAAGACTCTACCATCGCAACACCGTCAATGTTTGGTAGGCGGAAGCAAGGCGTCGCAGCCACGGCTACTCACCTCAACAACTGCAGTTGCAATCCCCACCTCCGGCGCAACAGAAAACGGCCGCACAGCACGCATCGCATCCTGAACTCGCCATTTGCGCTTGAGCAGCCTCCTCCTCTGCGTGGTCGCTGGTGGGGTCTGGCGCGGCGATCGGAGCAGGTTGGTTCGAAACAACGTCGGCCATGTCACTACAGAAAGCAGAGACAGAGAATGAGCGGAGTTTTTTAGCCGTGCTCGGCACATGTCCCCTTTTATGCTCTGCAAAGGGACCCGCCCGTGCTGTCTGATGCCGCTCCGGTGGAAGTGCCAAACGTCACAGATCGGTGACACGCCACAGCATCGGCGTCGAGCACACATAGCACGCTTCAATGGTCTCCATTCAGCCTACCAGCTGTGACGCAACAATGTCGATTCAAGGTGATATAAGGGACGGTTAACATGTTGGATGTCGCGAGAACGCTGGTAGAGTTAGGTGAAGTGCAAACCAATGCTGACGCCAATAGCGTCTTCTGCCCACTGAGTATCTGCTTCGTCACGAGCCAAAACTTCATCGCGACGACAACCCCAACTTGCGCCGATACTTAATCCAGTTACAGCGCGGCTTTGAGCGTCCAAATCGTGATTTCATTCTGAATTGATGTCATGGACGCATATCCTTATCTCTAGTTTATGAAATCTGTTGGTTTGGGGTCATTTCAATGTTCCGCTCGCATTTTTGGATGGATTCTAAGTACCTCAGCCATCGTGGTAGCAGCCTGAACCCTCGTCCCATTCGCTGCCTCGACGTATCACAAGTCATCTTCACCTCTAAGCCAATGGATGCATGGGACGATGATATCTTCCAGACAATCGCAGAGGTCCATAAGCTCGCAGCAGGATCCTATATCACAGCACGATGTTTCTGTCTGGGCATCCCAGACTTCGCTCTCCGTAAGCGTGCCCGCACGATTTGGCGCTACGACTGGTTGGGGTTGTGTCGCAACAACGGTGCCGTAATTTGTCATGTCCGACACAAGCGAGAGAGAGCAGTCAGAGGCGTCATAGACGTGGCCCTTTTAGCCACTTTGAGCCAAAGTTAGTCCGCCCGGGCTCAGGCCGGACACCGCTCAGCTTCTCCCAGACATCCTGCCCTGCAATTCGGCGAAATTGCATTTGCTATGCTGGTTCATCTACGAAGATTAGACGACTACTGACACTACAAGGTGGTGCTGTGTAATCCAAGCCCGTGGTGTAATCCAAGCCCGTGGTGTAATCCAAGCCCGTGGTGTAATCCAAGCCCGTGGTGTGAACCCCCCCCCTCCCTGACACACTTCGTCTATATTTTGCGTACTGCACATCTACCTTCACATCCTACTCACCTCAATCATCGCGACAGCAGCAGCACAAGTCTCCGCCACAGTCAAGGTCGCAATCGCAATTGCAATCGCAATGACTTAGCCAGTGAATACATCCGACAATCGCTTCCCACACGTTGCACATGTCATCGTAATCCAAGAAGCATGTACCATCTGATGAAGCCGCGGATTGGGTATTGCAATCTCGGCGCGCAGTCCCGGGGTCTGGCGTTGCCACCGGCGAGGGTTGAGTTGAGACGATAGCCCCGTAATTGGTCATGCGACAGTGAATGAGGGAGAGCGTTTAAAGACTTCAAGTACCAGCCTTTAATACTGTAGGAGACGTTGCGAGAGCGATTCTTTAATTTCCACGTAGAGAAATGCGATGAACGGGCTCTGTCGTGTTCCTGACAATCAGGGTCTTGCATCGCCGCTGCAAACCCGTTTCAGCCGCAGCGAGTGCCGTACAGTTTGCCTGTCAAGCCGCTGCAGAGCGATTCATTTCGGCGCTACGCTTGTAAAGACAGCGATAAATATTGACAAAAATTGCCGCAAGCTGTTCCCATCATTCGGATTATTTCGTAGGTTTATCTTCGAGGCATAAAATACGTTCGTTCGTGTAACTGAACACTTTAAAACGCCATTATATGAAAGGGACGGATTCTGTTGATTGGAAAGCGGGCGATTGATGGGTTGCAAAAAAACAAACAACGAGAGTGTGCCCTAAATGCAAGCCCACCGACGCGTTTATCCGTGGAGGTGGCCACATTGTGGCGATTGGCAATGTGCATGATACGACATCCATTGGGCCAGAAATCACGAGAGCTGGGCTGTACTTGATGAGCTTTTGTCCGGCTGCTGTGTTGGTGCATGCCTCACTCAGCAGGGAATCATCGTCACATGACGATATCCGAGGACTTCAGCTCTCCCAATGACGTTGTGCTACTTTCGCGCGCCGTATCAGCTCCGTTTGTTGCCCCAGTACGAACTGTATACATCCGCAGGTTGCAACGACGCACCTCAGTCGCAGCAGATGCAACAGCAGAGAAGATAATCTCCACAGTCGCAATTGCAATCACAAGCGCAGTCTGTTGCCCATCGAAAGCAGCTGGCAATGCCTCTCCATAGCTCACAACAGCCACCAAGGCAGTTGCAGCATTTTACAGAGGCATCGCAGCACTTCGCGCAATCGCAGGAGTTCGAATTCGACGAGGAACTGGGATGACTCGGATCCTCCTCCTCAGGTGTGCCACTAGGGTCCGGCGCCGCCATTGGCAGCGGCTGTAGCGAAATATAGTCGGCCATGCCAGGAGGCGCAAGAAAGAGGTTTCAAATGGAGATGGAGGCCTTGCACTGACAGCCCTGACGGTGCAGAGAAAGCGGCTTTGGCATATTTCGGTTCCGACTCCGCTTGTGCCGTCCAGTCACACTAGTGTATTACGCAAAGGGCTAAGGGGTAATAGGCGGCGTCGTAACGCTTATCGCGTCACGCTGAACAGGAAAAGACATAGCCATCACATATCCGAGCAGAGCGCGTCTCAGCTCCGTTGTTCTCTGGGCTGTTCGCAACGGTGCTATGGGCGTGCTACTCGGACCTGGTTGGCTGAACCCGAGCATTCACACCAAGCGTTTTCGCGCGGCCATATTCATGTTGAGAGCCTTGACTAATCAAGCTGCTGTGACGATATGCGTGATGGAGTGGAACAGCCGGGCCTATGTTTGCGTCAGCTCATTCCATCGACTGCATCAGTTCATGCCGTACCATAAGCATTGAATCACAGCTTCAACTCGCTGTCAGAAGGCCGTGATCACTTTCTGATAGAACCTGAGGCTATGTTATGGGCTTGGTAAGCTTAAATGTGTGGTAGCATCCGTAGGTCGCAACAACGCACCTCAGGCGCAACAGAGGAAACAACAGCAAAGAACCTCGCAACAACCGTCACATTTGCAATCGCAATCGCAATCACAATTGCACGAGTATTCGTTTCTACACCATTGAAAGCAGTTGCTGATACCTTTCAACAGCTGATCGGCAAAATAGCAACACTGGCAACAGCCGTCGCAGCATTGTCCGCAATCTCCACAAGACGAGCCCGACGAGCTTGATGAGTTATTGCGAGGTTCTTCTTGCACAGGCACAGCTGCGGCGTTGGGCGGGACAACCGACAATGGCTGCATCGAAATGATGTGCGACATGCTGAGAAGAGCTGGATGGGGAGACACGTTGAATCCTAGAGTATAGTCGTGCGGCCTTTAAGGCTTTTGCGAATCCTCTCCCTAGTATAAAACCGGATACCGCTCGTACTTTCCGGTGCCAGTACTCAAGGCGGGCGGCGTTGTAGCCTCGTCCGGGATTCGCGCCATGCAAGTCATGCACAGCCGTCGCAGACCCGACACGCAGATAGAGCGTGCCTCAGACTAATTTTACTTTAAGCAATGCGAGGCGATACTTTCGGGGCTGTTCATTTGGACGTGCTATCTTGGTCTTACCAGTTAAAGACGGACCTTCACCCGAACGCGGTTGCCGATTGGGGACAATGACAACCCAATTTGCTCGAAACGGAGAATGCATCAATATCGAACGAGTCAAGCTGGTAGTCGCATTTGACAAGCTTATTCGGCTCTCTCACTCATCGCGTCATTGCAATGCTACTTCTTAAACTGAGATTGACGCGAATCTCCCCAACGTAGTTCATTCAAATCAACTTGTAACTTCTATCCTCTCAATAGGAAATGCATTCGTTAATGCGACACAACACTCTCGAATGCAATGTTATGAAAGTATCATATTCTTTTGGTTGCAAAGCAGGCGATTGATAAGTTACGAGAGACGGAAGGGTGCTTTAATTCTAACGTCCATCCGCCGACGCGCTTATCCGCTATTGTGACCAGATTGTAGGCAGTTAGCACAACCCGGAAAACAGTGGTTCCGATGACACGTAGACTAAATCGTGCGTTATTAGTCTTTGTCCGGGTGGTTGTGTTGATGGATGCTTGGCCAGCACGGTATCATTGAAATCCGAGGGCCTCAGCTAGTCTCCGCAGCCAATGGACGCCGTACTACTCTCGCATCGTCAGCTTCCTTCGTTGTACCACTACGGACAACATACATTCGCAGGTGACAACGACGCACCTCAGGAAAGTCAATCTCCACCACCGCTTCAATCACAAAGGCTGCAGACACAGCTCGAGAAATCACTTCTACACCACTTAAAGAAGGCTATGATGGGCTTCAACAGCATCTGATTGCAGTGGAAGCCGCACTGATAGCAGCACTGTCCACAACTCCGTCCACAATTGGAATTCGACGAGCCCGACGATTTGTTCTGGGATTTCCTTTGCGCAGGCGCAGGCACGCCTGTGGGATTCGGTGCTACAACGGACTGTGGCTGCACCGAAATGACGTGTGACATGCCGAACGGAAGTGAAGGGAGAGATTAGTCGAAGGGCAGCCTGGCGTTTGACTGCACGGCTTATAAGGTTTTGGATAGTGCGCTCTTTCCTGTTCGGTACGGATACTGCTCGCGCTTTCCGGTGCCAGTACTCAAGGGTCTGGAGGTTGCGGGCGGCGGTGTCGTCTTGTTGTGAGATTCTCGTTGCGCAAGTCATGCATAGCCATCGCAGACCCGGCGCGCAGATAGAGCGTGCTTCGGACTCATGTCACTTTTGGCAATGTAAGACGATACATTGGCTGCTGAATCACGCGTGCAGCCCTCGCTACACCTTTGAATGCAGGCTCGAAAGAGCTTCCACATCCCCCAACAGCAGCCACATATGTAGCGGCAATCTAGAACGCAGGTGCCGCGCCTAGATCACGGTAGACATTCTTACAAGCTCTCCGAGTCAACCAAGCGAGTGCTCAGATGGAGAACGCTTGTGTGCACGACCCTTGAAACCTTGGCGAACGTGCCAAGAATGCGGAACTTCCATATTCGGTACGCGGTAAGGGTCGAGCGGAGATGAGCGGCGTTGTACTCCGGTTGACGGATTCGCGTCGGGCAGGGTCGCACAGCCGTCGCGAATCCGAGTGTGCCTCAACACTGCAGGCATTGCCACGAACATGAGCTTTCACTCTTTCTAACAGAGGAGACACTTGCTCGGACACAGTAGAGTCTGGTTAAATGGTCATTTTGATTCAAACGGGACCACATCCGAGAACCAGAGTCCAGGAGCGCACACGGCGACAGAGAGAGAGAGATGTAGAGAGACCGAGACACGAGACAGGAGAGCACGACGAGCAGCACGGTATAGCAAGCACAAAAGCGAGACGGAGCCACGAGAATATGTACAAGTACAGGATTAGAAGGAGGAAGCGCTGTCTCCACCGAACCACATCGCCATTGTCTCCTGGAACAGAGACGGCTGTACCGGAGCAGCTACAGGCTCCGGTACAGTAGGCGAGCCGAAGATACCGTCGACGAATGCGAAATCGTCAAAGTCGGTCAATTGGGGGGCGACGGGCGGTTCGATGGGAAGCGGCGGTGAGGCCAAGGACGCGGTCATGTCGAACCCCATCGTCAAGTCGAAGTCGAACCCGAACGGGTCGAACATCGGCAACGGCGGCGTCACAAGCTCGGGTTGGAGAGCTTGTGTAGGCACGAGTGCCCATTGATAGCCGGGCGGGGGAGCGACAGTCGGCGGCGCAGTCGGGGATGGGGACGGGAGGATGACGACGTCGTCGTCTGCCTCCTCCTTGAGCCGATGACCAGCCTCCGCGAGGTGCCGACGCAGCGCATCTCGACGCGAGAACACGCGATCGCAGACCGTGCACTTGTTTTGCCGGCCGAGAAGCTGCTGCGCGCGGGGGAGGTACGCAACGGGTACACCCGCTGCAAGGATCGCAGCGGCGTCGGCGTTGGTCATCTCGGCGCGGTGCGTCTTGGATGCGAGATGCCGAAGCAAGTCGTACACGCGGTTGTACGGCTTGTTGCAGCCGGAGATACGGCACGTGCATCGCTCGTCGTCGGATGCGGAGGTGGAGGAAGAAGCCGAAGGGGAAGATGATGTTACAGATGTTGCACCGAGCGAGCTGGAAGTCGAGGCGGGAGATGTCGAGCCATTGGAGTATGGCTTTGCGGTCTTCTTGGTGTTGTTGGTGGTGGTGGCGTTGGTCGAGTTGCGGTTACGCCGTTGAGCTGGATAGCAGGCTCCTGCCATGGCGGAGTTCAAAATACGACTGGCTGCTGGCATGGCGGAAGCCGGTGAAGGACGAGGCAGATGAGGATTCAGTAGCGGTTGTCGACGACGAGGTCTCGGTACCACAAGGAACACGAGGCTGCGATGGAGAGGCGGGCACAGAGTACTGCTTCTTGTCGAAATCGGCTGCTGTAAGCGGCGAGCGGAAGCGCAGGAGGCTGGAGTCTTCGTCGAAGGATTCAAGCTTAACACGAGGCGAGAGAGTAGTAGTCGCAGCGCGCTGGATCTTGGCCTCGACGTTGTCGATCGACAGAATGCTCTCCTTCTGGATGTTGTAGTTATCGGTATTGTGAGATACGATCAAGGCAGACTTGGTAGCCGTTGCAGAACCAAGGGAATGCGGAATATAGTGCTGATACGAAGCGTTCAGGGCAGTAGCAGGGTGCGCGCGAGGAGACATCCACAAGTCTGTAAAGGAGCATGAGGACGATGAACAAAGCTCGAGAGGTTGCAGACACATACGCTGAACCGGAGCTGGAGCTGATCCAAGAATGAGGACGGAAGGCTGCCGGGACTGCGTCGACGCAGCTGTAGAGAAACATGAGAAGGATGAACGAGACGAGAGAGGTTGCAGACGCATACCCCCAGACGGAGCAGTCGCATGAGCAACCATGTTGGCGTTGGCCGCCACAGCAGAGGCGGCCAGAACAGTGGTGGTGATAACCATTACACGAAGACGACGCTCAGCGGCGAGAGGAGGAGGGGCAACAGTAACGAGCAGCGGGGAAGACATGGATCGGGGTTGACTCGAGCGCAGCCTATTTGAGTCGACAGGATTGACGCCCGTTCATGTCTGTTTGGGTGGCCAAGGCGGTGCTGCGGTGGCCATGAGTCACCCGGCGCCGCACCTTCCTAACCGGGACCGAGCTCGCAATTCTTTCGTCCTCGCTGTCACCGGTGTACAGCTGGCGGTCCAATTCGTGGCGAAGGCGATGTCTACAGCCGAACAAGAGTCCGTGACAAAATAGCACCCAATCGCACATTCGTCGGGTTTGGTAGCGTGGCTCATTTCTCACAAAGTCTAATTAAACGAAAGCCGACATTCTGGTCACGTAACAGCTGTGCGGAGCCCAACGATCGAAGTGGCCGAAGCATCTTTTGGCTGTCAATGATGAATCAAAGCTGTACACGTCAACTTGGGAAACTAGTGGCTTTATCCTGATCGTGCGCGTGTGAGTCGAGACCGGAAGCGGTGTACCCAGGCTCGGATATAGTAGAAGATGACCCGTGCATGGCAGCCGGCATGAAGAGAGACAGAGAAAATCAGACAGAGGAGAATGGACACGAAGGGTAGTGAGTAAAGACCGAAATCAAGCATTGCCGTGGACTCAACTGGCGCGAGCATTTATTCTTGCGACGCTCTCGTAGGCCACAAGACGCTTTCTCAGACACACGAGAGTCTGGTTACTGGTCATTTTGATTTTACGGAACCACATCTTAACCCAAAGTCCAGAGATAGCAAACACGACATGCAGCACGGTACAGCAAACGCAAATAGAGCCGACGAGACGAGACGAGCCACGAGAACATGTACAATTACAGTTGGCTAAAGGATTAGGTGGAGTAAAGGCTCTCGCCACTGGACCATATCGCCACAGGCTGCTGTGGAGAGGGTATAAACTCCGGCGCAGTAGGCAAGCCGAAGGTGCCGTCGATAAATGCAGAGTCGGTGAAGCCGACCGGCTGTTGCACGACATGCGGTTCGGTGGGAAGCGACAGTGCGGCCCAGAACTCCACGTCGAATAATATCGTGGAGTTTAACCTGCTATGGGCGGAGTGGTTGGAGTCGGTCGGATGTGGTACGACAGGCGGTTCGATGAGAAACGGCCACGCGGCCCAGGACGCCATGTCCAACCCCGACGTGAAGTCAAGCCTTCCATCGACGGACTCGTTCCAGTTGATCGACTGAGGCGCCGCAGGGAACGCTGTGTCCGGCCCTGGCGTGAAGTAAGAGTCCAACACAAGCGGAACGGCGGATGGGTCGGACGCTGGCACCGGCACCGGCAGCGGCAGCGGCAGCGGCAGTGGTAGCGTCACAGGTTCCGGTTGAAGAGCCTGCATAGGTACGAGCACCCACTGGTACCCGGGGACGAACGTCCACTGGAAGCCGGGCAGAGGAATGGCAGTCGGCGGCACAGACGAGACGTCCACCTGCTCCTTCAACCGATGACCGGCCTCCGATTGGTGACGGAGAAGCGCATCGCGACGCGAGAACACTTTGAGACATTTGCACTTGTGTTCCTTGTTGAAAATGTCCCGCGCCAGTGGGAGGTGCGAGACTGGAACACCTGCTGCGAGGATCGCAGCATCGTCAGGCTTGGTCATCACGTCGCGGTGCGTCTTAGATCCGAGATGCCGGATTAGCCCGTACACGCGGCTGAACTCTTGGTTGCAGCCGGAGATGTGGCAAGCCCAGCGTTCATCGTTGGTGGGAGAGGAAGAAGGTGAAGGGGAAGGTGTTGTTACAGATGTTGGACGGAGCGAGCTGGAAGTCGAGGCGAGAGACGTCGAGTCATGAGAGTACGGCTTTCTAGCCTTCTTGCTGATAGTTGTGGTGGTGGAATTGCGCTTACGCCGTTGAGCTGGATAACAGGCTCCTGCCATGGCGGAGTTCATATTGCGATCACACGGTTGCGTGGCGGAAGCCGATGAAGCACGAGTCGGACTCAGCGTCAACGGATTGCGGCGGCAATTTCTCAAGACCCCCAGGAGCACGAGGATGTGATGGAGATGCGGATACATAGTACTGCTTCTTGTCAAAATCGCCGCCGCCGACAGTGCACATAGTTGCCATCTGGATAGCGAAGTAGGTGACCCCACAGATCACCTGACCTGCCAAAGAGTCGACGAAACGTGCCCCGGTCACGCCTAAAGCCCATATATGAGTGCAGCGCAACACGCGGATTCAAAGATACGACCTACAACAGGTAATCCAATTGTACACACTCCTGGACCGCTCTGGCATGACTACAATAGAGCAGCAGGACGATGAACAAGGCTCGAAAAGTTGCGAATACCGACACATGGACTGAGGATCCGGGTATGCGCAAAGCAATCCGATAGGATCACATGGGGCCGCTGCTCGCGCGGCTGCAGAGTAACATGAGAATGATGAATGGGTCTGGAAAGGTTGCCGATGCATGTCCCCGGACGGAGTAGTAGCGTGAGAGACCATGTTGGCATTGGTAGCCACAGAAAATGCAGCCAGAAGCCAAGTGGGGAGATACAGCATGATTACGCGGATGGGAGAGGCAAGCATGACGAACAGCGACAGGGGTGAAAGGGACCGGAGTTGACTCAAGCGCGTCCCTTTAAACCAGCAGAACTGACGCTGGTCCCTGTCTGTTTGGGTGGCGAAAGCAGTGCCATGGTGGCTTGGGTCCCCTAGCGTCGCATCTGGCGGCCGAACTCGTGGCGAAGGCGATGTCCACCTGATCGCGAACTCGTCAGGTCTCGTAACATGGTTCATTTCCCAAAATCAAAATTAAACGGAAGAAGAGAGTCTGGCTACGAATCAATGACGGCAGCTGCACGGAGGCCAGCGATTGAAAAACCGAAACATCTTCTGGCTGCCGGTGCGTCTGTGTTAGATAGTCCTGTTCCCTACCTTGTATGACCCTACCGAAGCTGCCATGTCTCGACCATGCCTATTTCGGCTTCCTCTCTAACCATTCTACCAGTCAATATTCGCACCGTATCGCCTCTTTCATCTCACGGTCACTTGTCGGACCTTCTGTTTGCGGTCAGGCAAGGACAATAGCGTATTCAGTGCTGTCGATGTCGAATCAAGCGGTCCACAGCATTTTTTATAGCAATTGATAGTTGAGAATTGAGCTAAATCCAGTATTGGAAGCTACTTCGGAGACCTGGAGCGTGTTGAGCCAGATTCAATGAATCCAGATGATAAGCAAGCAACGAGTAACTCAACGTTGAGTAGTCCGGATATCATCTGGGGTCGATAGATGCACGTTGAACTGGCTGGGCGACGATGTTGCAAGAGCGGCGTGGCAGAAGCAGGCGCTACAACGTGAATGCTCGAGGTCAAGGTCGCGGTGCGCTCAGGCGGTGCAGGTGGGTCGAAAATCTCAGTCGTAGTTGAAACTCCAAAGTGATGACGTTCAGGCGCATATAAAGTATGCGAGGGCAAAGTGGAACCACGTGAACAACCAGAAAACAAGCTGTAGCGGCATTGACCGGAAAGACACCGTCCTCGTGACTTCGATCAAAACGGTTCAACTGTGGATGAGCACGAGTTCCTCTACCTAACACATGAGCTCAAATCGGAGAAGTCATTTATTTTTGCATAATATCCGAGTACTGGGTGATAGTTCGCCTTTGATCTCTCGGCACAGCTGGCCGCAAGCCGCGCATGTGACTTGACAAGTCTACAGTCTGATTACAAGCTTTTCGCGTGCGTAATCCCCCTTTTGCATCAGCTCCAGTGAAGGCCAGACAGCTAATAAAACAAACCGCGTCAGCATCTCGTTCTCCGAGGCGATCATTCTTTGCTCACCATCAAGTCCACCCTCGATGATCCGCAACCTCTGAGTTTTGAACTTCGGGCTTCCCTCCCCCGCAACCCAGCCCTCGACGAGCTTGTCGAAGACGTCCGTCACGTACTTGAGGCTGTATGCGGCGTCCTCGACAGCCTCGCTCTGTGCGCGGTTGAACGGTGCCCCGACAGCACGACCGATAGCGGTGTATGCGAGGGTGAAGGATACTTTGACGTTAGCCCGACGGGCGATATCCTCGTTGGTAAGACGACCAATAACAATGACCCGTCCACCTTCTGAAGAAATCGAATCCTGGGTATCAAGAAAACCTATAAGCTGTCTGCTCGCCTCCTGAGGACGTGAGACTCACGATTGTCCGTGCTATCGTACCATCTCCAGACCAGCAATCCAGCGCCAGCTCAATCCCGTCTTGGGAAGCCTCGCGAATCTGGTCCACGACCTTCTCGCCCCGGTAGTCGAACACGGCATCGGCGCCGAGCCTCTTCGCTTCCTCAAAGAACGATGGCGACGAAGTGGCGAAGACCTTTAAGCCTGCGAGCTTGGCAAGCTGAATAGCGTGCGTTCCTACGGCCGTGCTGGCTCCCCAGATGAGGATGCTCCGGCCGTCGGGAGCAGGCGAAGGGATAGGGAGCGGAATGTCGAGTCGCTGATTAATAGCTTGATACGCAGTAATGTGGGGGATCTTGAAAGATGACATAAGCCATAGTAGTAAAACTAGACGAGAGTTGAAAGGCGGAATGAGACTCACAGGGAACGACGCTCCTTCTTCGTAGCTCATGCCCGCAGGCAGCTTGAGAACTGTTGACTGTTTGAAGCGGGCATACTCAGCAAACACTCCATCGTTCTGGCGCTCCGGCTCCACAGCTCCTCCGCGACTTGAGAGACGAGTTCAGCTATGTTAGTAATCTGGCCGCGAGAAGTTTGAGGCCAACGACGTACGCGAACCCTGCGACCCGATCGCCAACCTGAACGTGCGTTACACGCGAACCGACTTTGACGACGTCTCCCGCGGCATCGCAGCCAACGAGAGCACCTGGTCCACCATGCACAAGAACGTGCTAAAGGAAGCGGATCCGCGGATCAGCCGAGCGTCGGAGATGAACAGTATTGCACACACACCTTGTAATCCGTTGGGTTCAAACCCAGAGTCTTGACGCGTACCTATCGGCGAGAGTCGGCGTGCCCTCAGCTCAAGCTATCTCGGTGCTTCCTGTGACTGTGGACTTACTATGACTTCATCATCTTCCACATCCGCGGAGAACGTCACATCGACGACTTTAGCAGGAGGTTGTTCTCCCTTTGGAGCAGTGCGAACGCCCTTGATGGTTGTTGGAATGACGGAAGAGCTCATATCAGACGGTTGTGTGCGGATTGCTGTCCCGCGAAGGGTGACATTATATACAGAGTGAGGGAACGGTCTTTGTCAGCGTCGGGTTTGCGGAGTCAGCTGACCGTCAGCAGTTCAACCGGTGGCAGCCGAACGGCCATCTAGTAAGCAAAGGACAAAGACCTTTTTGACTCTGGCATGATTTTTAGCGCGGATTTGGCTGCTGCACAAACTGCGGCGAAGTTCGGTTCGAGAGTGTGGTTGCAGGCGGATGTCCGGTTGCTACGTCCGGTCAGGCGGCGAATAAACTCGCACAGAGTCACAGATTATTTACCACTTTGAGCTAGCTGAGCAAAAGCTGTGAAGCACAGGAAAATTTGTATTACTACCGCGTGTCGCAAGACACGGCTGTGGACACTGTAGGCTCGGTGTGGGCCAGGTGGTACCACCTACTCTCGGACATCCAGCACAATAAAGAATTCGTACCATTGTAAGCAGACAGATATAATATTAATTCGACATTCGAGGCTTGCTCACGATTATGACGGGCGGGATAAGCGACCAAGAGGCGCGTTGGAAGTTCGGGGATGAGTTGCGTGAATCACATGTTGCCAAGAACCGCAGGCCGATGAGACGAATTGTTGTAGTAGTAGTAGCTTATTTCAATATGGCAGCACCAAAAACCAGTCGAGGCGCTTGAGACGCCTGATGTTGTTAACCTCGCTCGGCAACCACCAGGCTTATCGCCAAATGTGCATCATCGCGCGTGTCGTATATTCTGATCTACAACACGCGAGCAGCTCGTACATGATTATCCGTGGCTAATAGACGGCCTAGACGGTATACTGGGTGCAGAATCGCTAGGGACGACCACAGAGGGACGGAGGCCCACACCGCTTCCCACAGAGCGTCATACATATCCCATGCTGCCATGCAAACTATCTCAATCAACACGCGAATCGATAGACCGTGAATGCGGCTGCAAAGAATGACACGTCACAGCGTCATTGGATCTGCTACGACAGAACAATGCGTCACGAAGGCCATGACGTCCCACTGCCATTCTGTACCGCAGAGTGCGGTACGGCCATGCCGCATCGTTTCCACTCAGGCTGAGTCACCGCGCCAGGCCTCGTTGCGATACGGCGGTGGTCCTGTAATGGTGTACAAGGTCGCGGGTTGATTCACGTTGTCGAATACGAGGTCGTGTGTGAGATGCCAGTCCAGCGCACGAGCCACAGCTGGTGTGCGCGAAGCGCCCGATGTTCGAACCTTGAAACTATGACGGGATACGCCACTAATAGAATGCCAATAGCGGCGAGCAGCAGCCTAACCGTAGCTGAATTGAGCGGCATCGGGTTAGGGTGTATGGCGCCTAGTTGGCGAAGGACTGTGCGATGTTTGAGGCAACGAGCGACTTGGAGTCGCGGTGAAGTCTCCGTCGTGGACTGAGCGTGCGAATCGAGGGTAAAGGTCCGGCGAGCAGTAATTGATGCTGCAATGCTAGAGTATCTGAGTGACTGCGCGAGGCGTTTCCAAAGTCGTCGTCAGGAACAAGTTGACAAGGGATGCCGCGGCAATACTATACTCTTACGGGAAGCGGCCACTGCAGGGAAGCGGCCAGTCTGCACTGATGGCATCTTTGGTGGTCAAATATGCATGAGGAACCCACAACATTGATGTGAAAAAGGCCCGGAGGCATCTAGCGTAATCTGGAACCAAATGAAGAATGGCCGGCGCACTTCAAGCCTGACAATTGGGTGTGCAAGATGGCAAGTTGCCAACTCGACCCATTCCCTTCGGGTTTTCGACTCATATAGAAAGTGCATAAGTGTGGCGTATGATTCACAATATTGCTGACATTGCTTTACCCCTGACTGGCATTTCTCCGCGAGGGATTGGAGCTGAAGTAAGCGAGATCGAGAAGCGGCCACCTGTCTGGTACACGGATTCAACCGTTTCCACCTTATGACCGCATTTCTCCTTGAGCACGTTCGAATGCCATAGGCGGCTCACTGGGCACATAAAATACTAACCTACCATTATAAATCACCAAGAACATTGTGAAATGTGCCCCAATATGAGCACAATCAAGGCTACTCACGTCTCGGACAAAGTGGCCGCTTCCCTGTTCAGACCTTGAATCTCGGCCACTGCCCTGTACCCGCAATTCCTCTCAGACACATAAACTACTTTCAGATTAATCATTCCATCTTCATGAGATTCTCCTGGTAAGATTTATTTTTGTTCAAATGCAGAGGGTGTAACTCAGTGCAAAAGTGGCCGCTTCTGGTGTGGGTATAGTATCTGAGGACCGTCAGTTCGATTGACAACTCATTTCCTCCTTCACTCGGCCATGACAGCGAGGATGACCTGCTACACAATAAACGGAAAAGATAGAGGTTCGAAAGATCGCAATAGGAAACTCTGAACTCCACTATCCCGAAAGCGCGCTCGCACACGGGGAGAACGATGTACCCCCAAGGGTGCTAACAGCGTAGAGCAAGCGGCCGCAGCTGCTCGTTCATAACGTCGAGTTGGATGACTCCAGGTTTGCACATTTACACACGGCGATCAGAGACGTTAGCGCCGGACGCACTCGATGCCAAACGCAGCCAGCACCACTCGACATGCAAACGGTAACCAGGAGCGGCAGCCCGAGTCACGGGTTCAAGACACCACCACCAAGAAGGTAGAGTATGCACAAGATATAGCGTCTTTCGGCAGCGCTACGTCGGATTCGAAAGCGTGAGAAAGATGGGTCGTAACGTCGAGATGCAGCCAGCCGGTATCGAATCAGACTATCGCCAAATCTCGTCTCATGCATGTCTTGTATTCTGCCCTACACAACCTGAGCAGCACGCGCAAGATCTTCTGCGGCGACCCTAAGGGAGAGCATGTACACCGGACCGAGAAGTGCTGGAATCCACCAGATGGGGACATCCGTCCACGTCGCTGCCCACGCAGCACGATACACATACCACGC
>Ga0247815_10001490_pt1 | contig 17874 bp, 15 predicted proteins | sample UWRJL194509B1_FD_181014 | JGI IMG/M metagenome (GOLD analysis project Ga0247815, IMG submission 181014) | Plant litter microbial communities from Arlington Agricultural Research Station in Wisconsin, United States - UWRJ-L194-509B-1 | ecosystem: Environmental > Terrestrial > Plant litter >...
CTTAATTAATTTATAACCTGTATCATCCATTCTGACAATAATGGCAACGATACCATAAACACCGATTGTAGCCAGTAATGCAACTACTGAAACAGTTATGATCTGAATGGTCAGACTGCTTTCTAAAGCTGTTCCTAATGCAATAATTACAATCTCTACAGACAGAATGAAATCCGTTGTTACGGCCGATTTGATCTTTGCTTTTTCTGCATCACTATCAGACTGTTTAATTTCTTCAACTACTTCATGACCTTCCGTGGGCCGGTGAAACAAATATTCAACGATCTTTTCAACCCCCTCGTAGGCAAGGTAAAACCCTCCCAAAATCAATATAAATTTAATAGCTATCGGAAAAAAAGCATTTAGCAATAATGCGATAGGAACAATAATCACCTTATTCAATAAAGACCCTTTGGTAATTGCCCAAAGTACCGGCAATTCACGGGAAGAAAGAAAGCCGGTAGCTTTTTCCGCATTCACCGCCAGATCATCCCCCAGTATACCAGCAGTTTTTCTTGTTGCCACTTTTGCTGCTACTGCAACATCATCCATCAAAGCAGCTATATCATCTAAAATCGCAAAAAAACCTGAAGCCATATTTATTTCATTAGTAGGCTTGCAAAATATGAATACGATTTCGAATTATAAACTAAACAGCCGTATATATCTATATAAATAGACAAAGAAGACTACTTTTATACAATCCGCGGTTACTTCACTTTTAAGTAGCGATGAAAAAAATCAATCAGTATCACTAAATTAAAAGAAAAAATTACCCTGAACATGAAAAATATACTCCTGGTCCTTTTACTTTTGATTCAATTCAGTACTTACGCGCAAAACAAAAAGTTAAAGGATAATTTTAGTGAACAAGTGAGGGAAGAGGAAGGCGACTTAAATAAAGACGGACGAGCTGACCGGGTAGTGGTAATGATGGATACAAGTGATGCGACGGTTCCATTGAGATTACAGATTTTCTTTGCGCAACCAAATAAGAAATTCAGGTTAGTAGTCTCATCTACCCGACTAATTGAGCCACAGTATCCCGCTCATAAAAAAGGAAAACATAATGGCTATCAGATTCCTGATTTCTCTATAGAAAAAGGCATCTTAATTATGAGATCCGAGGTCAGGGACGGTCATGCTGAACATCATTTCAAATTGCGAAATGGCAATTTCGAGCTAATCTTTGTGTCAATATTCAACTACAATGGTAAAAACACCACGATGGTAAAAAACTTCAACCTGATCACAGGTGAAAGGTATGAGAAAAGCCAATTATTGGGTTCTGATAAATTTTTGATAAAAAACAAATTTAACACTATGATCAGGCCTCTGCCGAAGCTGCAAAATTTCAAACCGTTTGAAAAAGAGTTCTATTAGGATCCGAAAGCCAATCGCGCTATTTCAAACTTGAATTTGTCCGCTTCAGCTATTAATAATGATGTGATAACAGCACAATCATTATATTTACTCATGCCAGAAAAATTACCCTTAAAACGTCTGAGTCGCCTGACCTGGTTACAAACGATCATCATTGGTTTTATTTTTTATCTTGTTGCATCCCATACGGACAGGCCGTCCCATATTATATCATTCACCTTGCTGACTATGTCTGGTATTCTTCTGGTAGGCTTTTCAGATATCAGTATAATGATCATACTGGCCAGGAAACTTTCCATCAGGTCAAATAAATTTTCATTCTTAAGGCGCCTGTTCACCTATCTGGTTAGTATATTTATCTATCTGCTGTTACGACCGGCCTTTGGTTACGTCAGTGGTAAACAATGGTCCTTCTGGGAGATGGGTTCTCTCCTGGCCTTTATCGGATCAGGCATTGTCATCAATACACTCATTACCCTGCTGCATGATTCAGTATTGCTGTATGAACACAAGATGAACAGCGAGCTTGAACTTTCCCGCTTAAAAACTGCTAACGCAGAAGCCATGAACCTGGCGTTGAAACAACAAATTCACCCTCATTTTTTGTTCAATGCACTGAATACACTCAAAGCACTGTACCATAAAGACACGCAGGTTGCAGATGACTATATCGTGCATATGGCCAACTTCTTAAGAGCTTCTATTTATCACCAAAGTGCTAATGTTTCAAAATTGAAAGATGAAATCAACTTATCATACGATTATCTGGAAATGCAGCGCATCAGATTTGGTGCTGCGCTGGACTGCATAATTGAGGTAACAGATGAAGCTCAGGATAGCTACTATCTGCCTGCCTTCTCCTTGCAACCCCTATTGGAAAATGCAATCAAGCACAATTACTTCACTCTTGAAGATCCCTTAAGGGTTGTTATTACTCAGCAGCAGGATTATCTGGTTGTAACCAATAATATTCAGCGTAAAACGCTGAAAGTCCGGTCTACCAATTACGGATTAGCCAATCTTGCTGAAAGGTATAGATTGTGGTCTGGAGATCACATCGTGATCAAAGAAGATGAAAACACATTTTCTGTAAGTATTAAATTATTAAATAATGAACATAGTAATCATTGAAGATGAAGCAATTGTGGCTGATGAGATGGAGAGAAATATCAGAAAACTGATAGAACAGCCTGTAGAAATCGTGCAAATCAGGTCGGTTAAAACGGGTATAGCTTATTTTAAGAACAATGAGGAGCCTGATCTTATTTTCAGTGATATACAATTGGGTGATGGGCTCAGCTTTGAGATATTTATCAGTTGCCCTATGGCAGTCCCTGTAATCTTTTGCACTGCCTATGACGAATATGCTTTGGATGCCTTCAAAGCTAATGGTATAGACTATATTTTGAAGCCCTTTACGACTAAAACCCTGCAGCTTGCGCTACAAAAGTATCAGCAGCTAAAGAAGATATTCTCTGTAGATCAGACTCCCCAATATGATGCCCTGCTTAAATTACTTGCCGGTAAGGATGTTGAAAAAGCTGCATCTATACTCGTCTATCACCGTGATAAGATCATTCCCGTAAACCTGGACGATATCGCCATGTTCTATCTTGAAAATGAAACTATCCATCTGCTGACTTTTTCCGGAAAAACCTTCTATCCAAACAAAAACCTGGATGAACTGGAACGTTTGTCCGGAAGTTCCTTTTTTCGCGTAAACCGACAAAATCTGGTATGCAGAAAGGCAATTGTTGACGTTTCCAGTTTCTTTTCCAGGAAGCTGTCTGTCAACCTAACATTTCCCTTCTCTGAAAAAGTTATTGTAAGTAAGGCAAAAGCACCTCAATTCCTGAAATGGTTATCTGCTGGCTAATGTTCAGGAAATTTGCTTTCTCCTATTATAGGTCAGTCCAGCTTTGGTTTTGCCCGCTTCGGGTGAATTTTGCTTAAAAGCCTTTCTGCAGTAATGCACCTTTGACTTAAATAAACGCTGATTACCAAAAAGCAGCGCGTACAGTCAAATAAAAAAGAAAACATGAGAAAGTTAGTATTTACATTAATCGTATTGGTTGCTGTGTCAATCAAAGGTTTTGGTCAGGAAGCACCAGAAAACCAAAGTTTCGGAAAAAAAATCCTCAGTAAACTGGAATTCGGTATCACCGCAGGTGGTAATGCCAGTAATTTTAACAAAGCAAATTTTGCAACCGACCCACTTCCGGGATTTCAGGCCGGACTAACTATCGCCTACAAGTTTAGTCCTAATTTTATGGTTCAGGAAGAATTCCTGTATGTGATGCAGGGTGCTAAAGTGAAGAATGGCCTACCAGGCGGACAAGAGATTAAACTTTCCTACGCTGCTGTGCCCATCCTTTTTAAATACCGTACCAATTCCGGATTTTTTGTAGAAGCAGGCCCTCAGGCAGGTTTTAAAGTCAAAGAAGATATAGGGGGACTAACCGATACCAAGTTTGCAAAGAAAATTGACTTCGGTATGGCTGGCGGTTTGGGATATAAATCCAGTATAGGTTTAGGCTTCGATGCCCGATATGTTTACGGATTTCAGAAAGTTCAGGAGGTACCCAATCCGGTTTTGGGCGACATCACTAATAACAGTATACAAGCCAGTATCTTTTATACTTTTTAGATCCATATCAAGCTATAACGATCACCCCGTAGTTAACGGCTAATGCAATATTCATTTAGCTTCTACCACTTCAAAACACATCATATCATGATTAAAAGAAATCTTTATACAAACATCTGCCTGCTCATAGGTACGCTGATGATCATTCTTAGTTCTTTTACATTAATTCCGCAGAAAACAGAAATAACCATTACAGGATTAAAGTCTGTTAAAGGAAAAGTCATCATCCAGGTTTTCAAAGACGATAAGGGCTATCAGGATCAAAAACCTTTTAAAAATTTCATTTTTGATAAAAAGGGAATGGCAAACGGAGCACTCCAAGTTCAGCTTGAACTTGAACCGGGCATTTACGGGTTTACCATGGTAGATGATGAAAATGGCAACGGGCATATCGACAAAAATTTTATCGGTATACCAAAAGAAGGTTTTGGATTCTCTAATTTCTTCATGGAAAAAATGAAGAAACCACTATTCAATGAATTCAAAACGGATCTTAAAACACAATCTAAGATCATCATAAAAGTAAAATACATGTAGGCCTTCCTGCAGCCAGAGATGCCTGCAATAAAACCATAAACAGCTAATAACAATTTTAAACAATTACCATGAAAGTACCATCAATGCACATCAATATGCTCGCAGGCCTTGCCCTGATCGTAGCAGCAACATTTTCATCTTGTGAGAAGAATGACGTCGATAATTCCGGACAATTCCGCCTTAAGGTGGTGAACGCGTCACCCACCTCAGGCCCGCAAACCTTTACCCTTGCAGGTACCTTATTGGTGAGCAATGGACTAAACTACAAAGAATCCTCAGATTATATCACCAGTCCATCCGGAACAAGGCTTGTGGGTGAATTCAAAAACTCAACTACAAACAGTATTTTCGCATCCGGAGAAATATGGACAGCAAACAACATTATCCAAACCGTATATCTGGCAGGTCAGGGTTCAAAAGCAAGGGTCAAAGTATTCACAGACGATCTTGGAACACCAAATAACAACCAGGTAAAAGTAAAATTCATCGACTTCAGTGACAACGGTCCCTCTGTAGTGAAGATCAGAAATGGATCGGGAGATGATCTGGTGAGCAGTCTGCCCAGGAATGAAGACAGCGGATATAAATTCATCGCCCCTGGTACTTTTACAGTCCAGATCAGCAGCCTCACCGGAAATAATAATTCGGCTACCTTTAACTTACCCGATTTACAGGCAGGAAAAATCTACACCATTTATTTTACGGATGCAGCAGATGGCAGTATGGTGGCCAATACCGTTCTCCACAACTAAATCAATTTCAACCGTGCAGTTAAACGTGATTTACCTGCATGGTTGAAATTAACATCTGAACAGTTGTTTTTGTCATTAAAACCGTCAACCGGATCAATAATTTTGACAAAAACAAAAACATTATGTCAGTAAATACATTCAAGAAAATAGCCGGGATTACCATTCCTGATAGTAGCATTGCAAGTCAGGCCACAGCGCTTTTGCTGGAGCATGGAACAGAATTCATTTATAACCATTCCCTGAGGGTATTTCTTTTTGCTTCCCTTAACGGACAGCGTCAGCAGCTGAAGTATGACCCGGAATTACTTTATGTAAGCTCGGTATTTCACGATCTGGGTCTTACTAAAAAATACAGCAGTGCAGATTTAAGATTTGAGGTTGACGGCGCAAATGCCGCCCGCGACTTCCTGAAGAGTCATGGTTTACCTAAGGAATCAATACAATTGGTATGGGATACGATTGCATTGCATACTACTATCGGCGTTGCTGAGCATAAAGAACCGGAGGTAGCGATGATGTATTCCGGAGTAGGTCTTGATGTGATGGGTGATGGATATGATCAGCTTACTGAAGCAAACAGACTGGAAATTATCGGTGCATTTCCCCGGACTGATTTTAAGGAAAATATTATTCCAACTTTCTTTAGTGGCTTTGAACATAAAACGGAGACTACATTTGGCAATATTAAAGCAGATGTATGCGCCTACATGATACCTAATTTTCACAGAAAGAATTTCTGTGATTGTATTTTACATTCACCCTGGAGCGAATAACTCAGATATAAACGCAGACGGACAAAATCCTGTCTGCGTTTATCAAATAAAAAAATCATTCCTTTCTAAGGTATTGAAGAGGGGGCAATGCTTGTCACAAACCGCATTCTGTAATCCTGAGGCGACACCATTACATTCTTTTTAAAGAAATGGCTGAACTGATCGGGTGTCGAAAAATTTAGTTCATAAGCTATTTCCTTTACAGGTCTGGAAGAAAACTGAAGAGACCTTTTTGCTTCTGCTATCAGCTGTCCATTGATCAGTTCTTTCGCACCTCTTCCACTGCATCTTTTGGAAAGCGCAGTGAGTTTCCTTGAAGGGATTCCCATCTGTCGCGCATAATCTGAAACTTCATGTGACTGATGGTAATTTACACTGATTAATGCTAAAAACTGCCTGTACAACTGTTTTTCAAAACTGTCAATCCCCTTTGTAAGGGAGGCATTGACATTTGCAACCTTAATCATGATGATCTTGAGGTAGGCTGCCAAAGCATCCAGCTTATTTATATACCCGGCCTTTTCAAACTCCCTGTATAAAGACTGAAAGAAAAATTTAAGTTCTGCACAATCATCAGCTTCCAATGGCAGCAACTGATTGTCTGCAGCATTATTAAACAACACCGCCTTGCAGTTATTGGCACTTGAAGGGGTTCTTTGCCAGAAACAGTCGCCAAAAACAAGGTTGAAACCTTCGAAAACGCTCCCTTCGCCAAATGCTAATATTTGTCCTTTCGAGATCAGAAAAAGCTGATCATCAGCCACTGCATAAGCTACATCATCTATATATACGGAGCCCGTTCCCTTGTTGACCAGCATCATCCTGTTATACCGCAAACGATTTGCCGTATGAATTCCAAAAAGCTCACTGCCATCTTTAAAGGTTATAGAAAAGGAGTCTGAAACTTCCTTTTCCAGGGGTACTGCTATCGATGAATCCATATAAACAGAATCTGATTATTGTGTATCAACAAAAATAACAAAATATAGTGCCCGCATCAGCATTTTCAGGTAAAGCTGGTATCATCTTATTGTTGAAACTATTTCCGCAACCATTTATACGCCAGACAGTAATTTATCCCTCCGGAATTCCGGTATGCTAATCAACATTTTATAGAATCTTTGTATCTTTGAATTCCGTAATTATACCAATGACCGATCGTAACTACCTATTCACTGCAGATCAGTATCTGAAGATATTTGCTCAATCAAGAGAAGCAACTGTTATCTACAGCAGTGAGGAAATGCATATTGGGTTTATCAATAACGCTATGCTGAACCTTTGGAATAAGCAGGACGACATCATTGGTCACGCTCTTTTAGCCGTTGCTCCCGAATTTGAACCTTTTATACCTATCTTAAAAGAAGTATGGATAAGCGGAGAACCTTATATCGCTAAAGATACACCCGCAAATATTGATATTAATGGTAATCTGATCCAGAGATACTTTGATTTTGAGTACCGCCCTGTACTGGATGACACCGGTAAAACCTATGCAATTATCAACACGGCAATAGATGTAACCGATCGGATGAGGGCATGGGAACTGGTTCAGGAAAAAGAGATTTACGAACAAAGGTTAAATGAAGACCTCTCTGCAATTAATGAGGCGCAGGAAACCATGATTGAGGAAATGCGTTCCACCAATGAAGAACTGGCCGAAACGCAATCAAAACTCAGGCTATCGAACGACAGACTGATAGAAAGTGAAGATCGTATCCGGAGTATCTTTGAGCAGGCACCTGTAGGTATAGGTATATTTAGCGGGCCTGAGCATACCATTGAAATGGCCAACAAAAGTATCCTTAGTATATGGGGACGAAGGGAAGAGGATGTAGTAGGCAAACCTCACCATATTGCCAGACCGGAACTGAAAGGTCAGCCTGTTTATCAATGGCTTGATGACGTTTTCAATACAGGTATCACCCGTACCAACAATGAATTCAGGGTGATGCTTTATGATCAGGGCCAACTGCGTGAGGCCTACGTTAATTCGATTTATCAACCCATCAGGAATGCCAGTGGTGAAGTGAATGGCGTGATGGTGATTCTGGATGAAATTACAGATAAGATCAGAACGCAGCATGAAGTGATGCGTGCGCAGGACATGCTCAACCTGGCTATTGAAGCTGGAGAGCTGGGTACTTTTTACTATGATCCGGTGACTAACTTGTTTTCAGGGAATAATTTACTGAAGTCATGGTTCGGATTACAACCGGATGAGAAGATTAATCTTAAACTAGCGATTGACGTTATAGCCGAAACTGATCGGCAACGGGTTGTTTCTGCTATTGGCACGGCCCTCACCTACTCATCAGGAAGTAATTATGATATCGTATATACCATTGTTAATCCCAAAACCAAAATCTCACGCATTGTAAGAGCCAAAGGTAAAGCAACATTTGACCAGGAGCAGCAACCTGTTAGTCTGAACGGAACTTTACAGGACATCACAGAGGGCAAACAGGATGAACAAAGGAAGAATGACTTTATAGGTATGGTAAGCCACGAGCTGAAAACTCCGCTTACCTCGCTGAAGGGATATATACAATTGCTCCAGGGCAAAATGGTTCAAGATAGCTTTGCTGCACTGGCCCTTGATAAAGCCGGGAATCAGGTAAATAAAATGACGACCATGATCAACGGATTCCTGAATTTATCAAGTCTGGAAGCAGGTAAAATTCAGTTAGCTATTCAAAGTTTCGATATAGAAGAACTCATCGCAGAAGTAACATCCGAACTCAGAATTACGACCTCTTCTCATCCTATCATATTTGAGCAAAAAGCACCTGTTTTCATTAATGGAGACCGCAATAAGATAGGTCAGGTAGTGAATAATCTGCTGACTAATGCGCTGAAGTATTCTGCCATAGGGCAACAGATTGAGCTCTCGTCTGCATTAATGAAAGATACAATTGTAATTAGTATCAAAGATAACGGGATCGGTATCAAGCCGGACGATAAGGAGCGGCTTTTTGAACGTTACTATAGAGTAGACAACTCAGCAATGCCGAACATCTCTGGTTTCGGCATCGGACTATATCTTAGTGCAGAGATTATTCATCGCCACAATGGTAAAATTTGGGCAGAAAGCAGTTATGGTCATGGTTCTACATTCTATTTTAGCCTGCCAGTATAAGTTTGTTCCACGCTAATCGTGACATTTAATTCATACTGACCACAGACAATCAGATTTTATCAAACTTTGCTTTTGTGTCTTTTGTTATATTCATAAAAATAAGGTTATGATACTGAAATATTTGATTGAAGAATTCGAACATGAAGTAAGTAGCACACGCAAACTACTGCAGATGGTACCAGAAAAAGATCTGGGCTACCAACCCTCAGAAATTTCCTGGACAATGGGTCAGCTTGCGCAGCACATTGCCACCATTTACTACTGGTATGTGGGGACACTGACTCAAGAGGTGTACGATATGGCTGCTGATCAGCTTAAAGTGGGTGATCCCGGTGACATCAATGCTACTCTGGCTCATTTTGAAAGTAATGTGGAGAAAGCAAGAGTTGCCTTGAAATCTCTCACAGAGGATAAATTAGAAGATGAATGGACAATGAAAATGGGTGATCAGGTAGTGTTGGGTCCCATGAAAAGAAGTAGAGTGACCCGCGGATTTTTATTTAATCATATTTACCACCATCGCGGTGAGCTGATTGTTTACCTCCGCGCTACAGGCAATAAAGTACCTGGTTTGTACGGCCCTACATTTGAGGAAAGTCAAAATCCTTAATGCCGGAGTCTCAATAGCTATTTAGCGTGAAGACCTACCTTGTTTAGCTATTTTTTTTGAATTTCTAAAGTCCGGTCTGGCAACGTGTTCAGCGCCTCATTCTCACTCCTTAGCGCAAGATAAATCGTTTTTATGCTATTTAAATTACCACATATCATTGATAAGTACCTGCTATTATTGTACGGAGGGCGGTGGTGTAGTCGTTCCCCAATTTTTATTGGGCTGATTCCCCATGGTGAAGACAAGCTCGCCACCTTTCATTAACTCCTCACGATATAACCAGCAGTTACTTAATGTCTTTCCATTAAAAGATGCTGATTGTACATAGAAGCTCGAGGCGGAGTTATTTTTGGTGACTATTGTTAAGTTTTTCTTGTTACCTAGAGTGATTACAGCTTTATCAAATAGCGGGCTGCCCAACTGAATGATCGGTTTGGCATCGGTAAGGCCCTTGACATCGAATAAACCAAGTGCGTTCATCACATACCATGAACCCAATTGTCCCTGGTCCTCGTCTTGTCCATAGCCATAACCATGAATAGGCTCCGTGCCGTAAAAGTCCTGCGCAATTAACCGGGTCCATTTCTGTGTTAACCAGGGCTGACCTGAGAAGTTAAATAACCAGCTGATGTGCAGGTTGGGCTGGTTCCCATGGTTGTAAATCGCATTAATCCCCGCAAAGGCATCAATTGTTTTGCCGCCACCAAAGCCAAGTTTTTCTGATACGGTAAAGATGCTATCAAGCTTTTTATTGAAATTATCCTTACCAAGTGCCTGCACCAGGCCAGCGGGATTTTGCGGCACATAGAAAGTATACTGAACGGCATTTCCTTCCTGAAAACCACGCCAGGGCTGGTATGGATCAAATTTTTCCACAAAACTCCCGTCTGCACGTTTTGGCTGGATCAATTTATTCTTTGGGTTCAATAAAGCACGCCAACCGTTTGAATATTTAATGAGCCGTTGATAGTCCTCCGTTTTACCCATCGCTTTAGCCATCTGCGCAGTAGCAAAAGCACTAAAGCTATATTCCAGTGTATGAGAGCCTGAAAAGTTAGAACCTGTAGAATCAGTTACGAAATCGCGGCCTTTTTGCTCCAGATGCGGGACATAGCCGTATTGCAAGAAAGCTTTAGTATCTAATTTACCCGCACCCACTATCCGGTTTTTATAATTCAGGTCGTTAGCTTTAACAGCTTCGTAAGCCAGGTTTACATTGTAATTGCGGATTCCAGAATTATATGCGGCAGCAATGGCAAGGCCAACAAAATTGGTTCCTACTCCGGAAACATATTGGCTATTGGCAATTCCGTCTCCAAACCATCCCCGGTCTTTGTACAATTGTAATTGAGTATTCACAAAGCTGCCATACCATTCCGGATAACTCAATGCCCAAAGCTGGGTAAGGTTCCAGTATCCTCCCCATATCGCATCGGTATTGATAAATTCCGCTTTAAGATGCTCTTCTTTTTGTTCAGGCAGGTGCCCAATGGCCCCCGCATGTTTGGGATAGCTGCCATCTGCATCGCTGGCAATACCTCTGCCGAGCAATGCATGAAAAAGACCCGTATAGAATTTTATTTTATCCTGATCATTAGGGCCTTCTACGCTGATCCTGGTCAACTCCCGCTGCCAGGTTCGCTGTGCATTGAATTTGGCTTGTTCAAAAGTTAAGTCCCGCGCCTCTGCCACAAAATTAGCTCTTGCATTGGCAGTTGAGGTATAAGACAAACCTGTTTTTACTTCGATAGATTCATTATCCCCCGTCTGATAATTGAGCACTAAGCCAGCTCCTGGCCCACGGGCATTTTTTGTATTTGTTAGAATGGTCCTGGCGGTAAATGCGGTAACGCCGGAAGGTTTTTTACTGAGTTCGCCGTAAAAGTATAAGGCTACTTTACCTGCGGGATCATATATTTTCACATATTTCGGGTAGGTAAATATAAAACCTTCAAAGTGGGTATCATCGATCATCCGGATATTGGCGTCGGTTACTTCCCCGCTCTCGCCCTGGGTATTACCAATATCCAGTATAATATGCGATTGCTCGTTTTTTGGAAAGTGGTAACGCTGAAAGCCTACCCGTTTAGTGGCTGTAAGTTCGGCCGTAATACCATAATCATCCAGCAAAACTTTATAGTAACCCGGTTCAGCAAGTTCATTTTTACGGTCGAATGCCGACCGGTAACCGCTGCCCGCTTTATCCAGCTCGCCGGGCTTAACTTTCAGTTCGCCGGTAGTCGGCATATAACTCAGCCCTCCAACCTGCCATTCATGGAAATGCACAAAACCCTCTATAGAGTTTTGACGCGTATCATAGCCTACAGCTTCCCAACCTGAAGGGTTGCCATAATGCCCATTCGTTGAAGGAGCTAATTTTGCCATACCGTAGGGTACAGCTGCAGGAGTATAAAAAAACCAGCGACTATGTGCAGTACCTATATTTGGGTCTACATAACGCAGCACATCTTGATTTTGCGCCTTACAGGAAGTTGCCGCTGCTGCCAGCAGGACAAAAGCGATACTAAACTTTAATTTCATGTTGGTTATTTTTATAGTCATTTTTCCAGTGTGCTTCAATATCTTCTAGCGAGCGTCCTTTGGTTTCGGGTATTACTTTCCAGGTGAGCCACAGTGCAGGAGAACAGCAGAGCGCAAAAAGCCAGAAGGTCCAGGATGAGCCAATGCCATCTAACATCAGCGGCGTCAGTTGTCCCACCAAAAAATTGCCCACCCATAAAGACAAAGTAGCCAGGGCCACTGCTTTACCCCGGATGGCGTTTGGAAAAATCTCTCCCACCACTACCCAGCATACAGGACCGAAAGAAAAGGCAAAACAAGCGATAAACACAAGGATAAAAAGTAAGATCCAGGGGCCTGAAGTGATACCTAAAGCAAATAAAGCACCAATGGTCAGGAGGGAAATGACAGCACCGGAGATCCCCACCAGCAAGAGTGGTCTTCTGCCCCATTTATCCACTGTAAAGATCGCTACAAATGTAAAAACTACATTTACAAGGCCAATCGTCACTTGTCCGCCCATTGCGCTGCTTAAGGTAAAACCGGCCTGTTCCAGTATACGGGGACCGTAATAGATCACTGCATTGATACCACACACCTGGGAAAGGAAAGGCAATAACATACCTATCCACAAAGCTTTACGGTAAACAGGCTTAAACAATTCCTTCACAGAAGTCATATCCTGATCGTCCTGTTTACGGAATCCCTCAATTTCATGTTGTGCAGCTTCAGGTCCGTCTATTTTAATCAGGATGGCCAGTGCCTGTTGCACTTTCCCTTTGAGCAGCAACCATCTTGGCGACTCTGGCACCAGCAGCAGGCTCAATAAAAATATAGCAGAAGGCAAAGCACCAAGCCCCAGCATGGCCCGCCATACCTCAGTAGTAAATATCCTCTTCATCCCCTCAGCAGTATAATGCACGGCGGTATGATCAACCAGCCAGGCATTTGTAAAATAAGCTACCACAATACCGATCGTAAGTGCCAACTGATAAAGAGAAACCATCATACCTCTCAGGCGCGAGGGCGCAAACTCAGAAATATATAAAGGTGATACCATAGAGGCCACGCCGATCCCCAGTCCGCCGATCAGACGGAAGATAATCAGGATGATAAAAGATCCTGAAAACATACAGCCAATAGCAGAGGCCAGGAATAAGATTGCGGAAATGATCAAGACAATCTTACGGCCATAATAGTCGCTCAGTTTTCCTGAGCAACTTACACCGATGATGCAACCCAGGAGTGCACAACTAACGAACCATCCCTCGCTGACAGCATTCAGGCCGAAATCGTTTTTTACCAGACCAATCGTACCAGAGATAACAGCGGTGTCAAAACCAAAAAGGAATCCGCCCAGGGCTGCGACTAAACAGACCAGGTAGAGGTAAACCGTACTTTTACGGACAGGTTGTAGAGGGTTTATTTCAGTATACATCAGCTTATTTTAAGAATGCTTTAATCACCCTGGCACGACCTGTACCCAGGTTAGTTAACTGGTAAGAATTGGCGGCTGCGGGCACCACGAAAGTCTCAGCATAGGCGTATTCGTGGCAGGTACCATCAGCAGTTTCAATACGCAGGGACTCACCCTCAACCAACATGAGTACATGACAGCACTGCCGGGTATCTACTTCGATTTTCCCGTCAAATTCCAGCCGGTGTATCGCATAGAAATGTGCTTCATGTGTAGGAAGATGAACAATCTGCCAGTCATCTCCCTCCTCAATAACAGCGGGCTTAGCAATCAGCTCCTCCTTTACTACCGCACCCTTGCGTGTAAAATCTAGATTATGAAAGGCATGATCAATATTAATAGGTCTCGGATGACCATCCAGGTCGAGCCTTAACCAATCGTACATTTTAAACGTAAAAATATAAGGTGTAGCACTAATTTCAAGTACGAGATTACCTTTGCCTGCGCTATGTACTGTACCATTGGGTATCAGAAACAGATCATGTTTTTGTGCAGGGAGTTCCTGTACATAATCAGTGATCTTCACTTCCTTCCCTTGCAACTGACTTTGTTCCAGGGCAGCTTTAAATTCTGCCGGATCAATGTTATCCTGAAAGCCCAGATAAACAGTAGCCTCCGGTTCACAATCCAGGATATAATAAGTTTCATCCTGTGTGATCGTTTCCCCGAAGTTTTCCTGGATATACTTTAATTGCGGATGGCATTGGATAGAAAGGTTTCCTCCGTCAAAAGTATCCAGAAAGTCGAAGCGGATAGGAAATTCATCCCCATAAATGCAGGCATGTTTACCCAGCACCTGCTGCTGGTTATGAAACATCAGTGTATCAAAAGAAACTTCCAGCAGGTTGCCATCACTTTCAAACACTAAACCATTCTCTGGAACAATCAATTCAAATGACCAGGCATAATTGACCACCTCGGTATTCAATTGTTTAATCTTGTTTTTGATCCATTGTCCGCCCCATGCTCCCGGCTCAAACCAGGGTCTTACGCGAATTACCGAAGTGCTGATTTGATTTAACCCTTTAACCAGATCAGCATTGAACATCCAGTTGATCTGGTCTGGCCACTGACCGTCAGCAATGACAGCAATCTGATTTAATATTGTTTTTTTGTGCTTATTGAGCAGTGCCCAATCTACAAAATAAAAGCGTTTATACATTCGGGAATGTGCGGCCAGCGTTTTAGCGCCTAAGTTATTGATCACCCCTGCCCTCATCCTGAACTGGAGTTCATTCTTTGGGAGATCCACATACAATAAAGCTGCCTGCCAGTTTGCAAGTGCTGCGCCAGTGCCAATGATGATATTTATGGTTGCATTTTGGTCAGGAACTGCAGCAGTTAACTGATCAGTCCGATATAAATCTGCGAGTGTCAGCGTACATTTGGTTCCCCAAACAGCATTTTCTTCCCCAAGAAATGGTTCGATCAGCTGATCAATCACTACGCTTTCCAATAAAAAGTCTGCTGTATAAATCCAATTTGCAGTCAGACCTCTTTCTGTGAGACAATCACTTATCCCTTGCCGTATTTTCTCCCAGAACACCCCCACATAGCCATCTATCACTACATTTTTTTCTGAAATAATCCAGTCAGTAAGGGAGCAATAACCATTAAAAATTTTGTGCTCGTCCAGAGCGCATACCGGATAGATATCATAACCATCGTCTTTTACTAACGGTTTATTGAGTTGGGGAGGCATTAAGTACTGGGAAGTTTTGCGCAGCCTGCTTTCCATATCAAAGGAATAAGATGATAATTTTTCGCTCATATAATTCATTAATGCATCAGCTGATGATTTGGTGTAGCTCATTATAAACAATTGACAGCTAACGGTAAATATTCGGTTATTATGTACAAACATATGAAATAAATAATAGAATTAAAATTAAATAATTCAAGCTAACAATACATATACAGCCTAAAAACACTAAAAACCTACTTAATCATATATTAATGTATATACATATAAGGATTAAACAAATTTCATTATGTTTGTAGCAAACAATATCATGCACTATAGTATAGACCACGAAAGCACTGTTCCCCTGCACACACAGGCAGAAAATCTGCTGCGGCAATTGATTGCAGAAGAACAATATCAAAACGGAAAAAACATTCCTAATGAAGTTGATCTGGCTAACATGCTGTCTATATCCCGTACTACCCTGAGAATTGCGATTAATAAACTGGTACTCGAGGGCTTACTTATCCGAAAGAAAAAGGCCGGCACCAAGGTTGTACAGGGAGCCGTCAGTTCGAAATCTAATAACTGGCTAAGCTTTTCGCAGGAGATGAAGTTAAGGGGGATCCCCATCAAAAACTTTGAATTGCATGTTTCATGGGAACTGCCTGATATGAAACTGGCTGCCTTTTTCAACATTGCTCAAGATCAGCCTGTATTAAAAATGGAAAGGGTTAGAGGTCGGCCTGAAGAACCCTTTGTTTTTTTCGTTTCCTACTTTCATCCATGCGTGGGACTAACACCGGATGATGATTTTAAGAGGCCATTATATGAGCTTTTAGAACAGGAACATGACATTATTGCCACCTTATCGAAAGAAGAAATAATGGCTACTGCGGCAGTTGAACTGGTCGCAAAAAAACTATTGATAGCTGTAGGGAGCCCTATATTGTTTCGAAAACGATTTGTTTATGATCAGAATGAACGTCCGATAGAGTATAATATTGGTTATTACAAAGCGGATAGTTTTATTTATACGCTGGAAAGCACAAGATAAGAAACAAAAAAGACCTGCCATTTGACAGGTCTTTTTAATTTAGCCTCGCCCGCTTGTCGCTCTTTTTAAGGCCAACATGGGATTTTTTCTAAAAAGACTCACAAGATACCAGCTTTTTTCTTTCCAGCGCATGCCTTAAGCCAATCATTGCAAAAGCCAGCAGGCCAAAAACCATTCCTATCCAGGGGTTGTACGCTACCCCTTTCGACATAATCATCCAGCCACCAAGAGTGGTGCCCAGGGTAACACCCAGATTACCAAAAGAAGTAGCCAGACTGTTGGCAAATTCCAGCGACTCCGGCACAGCGGAGATCATATAAGTCGATGCGTTTAAAAAGCTTGGAGAATACAGAAAACCCCAAATCGCTATGACAATAAAAGTGGAGACGGTATTTCCATCTGAAAAATGGAGCAGGACGGGAATTAATATGGTACCAGAGAGAAAAAAGGCAGTAGTTTTAGCCACATTCCTGTTGAGCATCTTACCTGCCACCCAGTTAGACAAGACCCCCATTAGGCCAAATAGCAGCAGCATATAACTCACCATCTTATTATCCATACCCTTCGCTTTATTCAGGTACTCTGCAAAATAGCTGTAAGTGGAAAACCAGGCTACAATCATAAAGAAGTTCATTGCTATGCTGATCACAAAAGCAGGTTTCCCAAATACTTTCAGCTCACTGCCAAACGACTTTTTCTCTTTTACCGGCATGGATGGCAGTACAAAATAAATTCCCGTTAAAGCGAGGAGACTTACTATAAACTGAACAAAAAATGAATATTCCCACGACCACAAGCTGGCTAAATAGGTAGCAAAAGGAACCGTTGTCACCATTGCGATAGCTACTCCGCTGAAAACAATACTCATCAACCCATTCTCATTTTTTTTGTCTGATCCTGAAACTGCTACAGACAAAGCTGTGGCGATATAAACAGGCTGGAGGAATGCAGGCATGATCCTAACCAGCATCAAAAGCCAGAACGGCGGAGAGAATGATGATACTAACCCTGTAATAGCGAATATAGAAATGGCCGTCAGCATTACCTTTTTACGATCGAAACCGGAAGCCAGTAAAGTCATAAAAGGACCGGTTAATGCAATAATCAGGGCAAAGGCACTGAGCAGGTATCCAGCCTGATCAATATCTATTTTATAAAATGTAGCTATCTGTGGCAAAATACCGATCACACCAAATTCTGTAGTAATCACTCCAATAAATCCGAGACAGCCGATGTAGGCATATTTTTTCATAATTATTTGTTATGTTATTTTATTATTAATCAAAATGAGCTGC
>Ga0247815_10001495_pt1 | contig 17849 bp, 19 predicted proteins | sample UWRJL194509B1_FD_181014 | JGI IMG/M metagenome (GOLD analysis project Ga0247815, IMG submission 181014) | Plant litter microbial communities from Arlington Agricultural Research Station in Wisconsin, United States - UWRJ-L194-509B-1 | ecosystem: Environmental > Terrestrial > Plant litter >...
CTGTGTCTGCTTGAAGTTGACATATCATTCAGTCGCGTTGGCCGGATGGAGGCGAAGGGCTGCGCCAAGCCTGCAGTCTGGAGAGAAGCTCGTCGCTTCTTCTATTGGGCTCTCCGTGCTCGCCTTGCACGGTCGGGGGCGCTTGCCCAATTTTCTGAGGCGAACGGACATCTTTCGCTCGAAGAGAGGACGCAACTACTGGAGGCACTCCTGCCATCCGAACAACCGACAGCCATCCGCGAGGTCGCCGAAATGTTCGAGGGGCTTGACCTGTCCACAACACTCGCTCAGATCCGTGGCGACTACCTCGCCCGCCGCTTTGTCGAGCTTGCTTTGGCAGACCGGACCGCCGTTGTCGAAGGCTTAGAGCGTCTGCGTGACAGGCTGACCAGCGATGAGAAGAACGCACTCATCGCTGCACTGTCTGGCTCCACGGTTGAACCGCCAGCTGGTACGGGCCCGGCTTGAGGCGAAGCGATCAAGCATATGCTCACATGTTTCTCACTCCTCGTCAGGTCCGCCTTCATACACCAGCGCCGCGTAATGCCCCATCCATTTCCATTTCCATTTCCATTTGGTTTTCTTCATTGCTATCGCGCTCTCCGTTGTTTCCGTCCTAGTCCCATCTCACTTGTTTTCCCTTAGCATGTCTCAATTCCCTAGCATGGTTCCTTCGCATGGTTTGCCAATTCTGTAGACGCTTCGATGGGATGGCGAGCATGCAAAACGAGGCGCTGCCAGCGTTCCGATGTAACATTAGATCCTCCCATCCTGCCGCACGACTTTTCACACACGATTGTTTGACGATGACCAAGAGCGTGGGTGTGGTACGGAGTTTATTCACGCAAGCGCCACGTGTGATATCAACGTCGCGCATTGGTTCGCAATTATAAGCAACCAATTGGAGCAGCTGCTTAAGATTCGGCTTGCTTGCACACGGCAGATGGCTTTCATTAAGCAAGGAGAGTCCACTGTGTGGCACTGTCGGGCATCACCCGGATCATGCATCTGATGATGGTGCTCAAAGCTTCGATTCTGCATTCCAAGGCCGCTCTCCTCGCCATTGAGCACTTTATAACTGCCAAGAGCTCGGTGTCCTGCTACTTGGTCTCGTCTGTTCGACTTCGAGACAGCTTGTGACCTCGAGACAGCTCCAAACATGCCCCGCCTCGGTTGCTCTCATGTGATTCGAGCTATGATCGAAAGCTGATTGATGAACTGCCACAGTGGCCTAGAGTTGATCTCATCACCAGAGCGCGCTGTCCAGCCTATAAATGCAGGTAACGCGAACTGCGGATGGCTCATTCTCCAATTTTCCCCATTCTTCTTCGTACCGTCACCTCGACACCCCTTTCTACTTTCTTTCTTCTTTCTCAAGTCTCTAATACCACTAGAATACCATGAAGGCTGCCACGCTCGCTACTATTGCGTCGTCTGCTCTCCTCGCCTCGGCGGCTCCTGCTCGCCGTTGGTTCAACTACGACGTAGCCACCGACATGCGGGATGTCATCGAAGGCGAGATTTTTGCGGACTGCAAGGATGTTGGTGTCATCTTTGCGAAGGGTACCTTCGACTCGGCGTGAGTTCTTCGGCGCGTCCGCTCGACGAGTACGAACTGATCAAATCTGCAGCGATATTGGCGTCTGGGTTGGTCCTCAGCTTCGCGAGGCCCTCGAAAAGCGCGTTGGCTCTCTCGCATTTGAGGGCGTCTCGTCGGACGCATACCCCGCCGACCTTGCTGGTTTCCTTGAAGAGGGTGGCAGCGAGAGCGCGGCTCGCTCGCTCGCTCAGACCGTCACAGACTACGTTTCCAACTGCCCGAGATCAACCATCATCATCTCCGGGTGGAGGTATGTCACATGGGAAATATTTATTTTGGCTCAACGCTGACTCATGATTGCAGTCAAGGTGCCGCTGTTGCAGAGAAGGGCTTGCGTTACCTTACCCCCGCGGTCAGGAGCAAGGTTGCAGGCCTGGTGACCTTCGGCGACCCATACAACCTGTTCTACAACGACCCGCTGCCGGAGGGTGTCGCTTTCCACACGGAGTGCCTGACCGGCACGCTGCTGGACCCGCTCTGTGCCAACCTCGGCGCAGACTTCAAGTGGCCGTCTTCCATCGAGGACATCGTCGGCCCATTCTCGCAGCTCCCAGGTCTCGCCGTTGGTGTCGAGCAGACGAAGGCCGCAGCCTCGCTTGTACTGCGGTTCCCGGTTCAACTCTTCAAGGCGCGCGATGCGTTCATTGCGGCTCTGACCGACAAGAGCAAGCTGCAGCGTCTTCTTTTGACGCCGCAGCACTTCACGTACGCCAACAACGGCTATGTTGAGAACGCGGCGAACTGGATCGCGTCCCTTCCCGGTGTTGCGGGCAAGTAAAAAGCTGGTCCTCAGGTTCCAGTGGTAGTTTTAAGTTATCTTGGACAATATTACCCCTTTCGTTTCTCACTACTTCCAGTACTCGGCAACTGGAGGCGATCTGAGTTTGAGCTGACTCATCCTTATTGACACGAGCATCCACTCCGCGGGCGATTATCAAAAGAAGCTTCCGACCCGTTTGAGCCGAGGGACCCGCTAAGCCCAGGTGCAAGCATGTTTTGGGCCGTCGGTGCTTCGCCGTGACGCGTCAGGGACCGATTTGGGAGGTTGATTAGCCCTGGTAGGCGTCAGTCGTGCGGGCTTTCAAGACTGACTTGCGTCTCTTCCTTCTGTGAAATGGAAGTGGTCGAGCTTCAGTGTTCAAGCGCTCAAGTCCGGCGTCTCTAGCCGTATCGAAGTGTTCCACATGACGCACGCAACAGCCACGAAGGATCGGCGCCGTACGGGGTAGCATTTGACTTATACCAAGCCAGGGCTTGCTTCCGCGGAACCGCCGGGTTCCTCATGCATCAACTCTTCGCGCCCCTATCTACACAAACCTGAGTGTCATGTGCTGCTCTCCCGGCCCACTGATCGGCCGAGCAAGGTGGCAGGTCGCGGGCGCCGTGGCTGCCCTTGTCCTCTTCCCACCGCGTTATACCATCGCCTTGCATGACTCTAGCTCATACAGTTCTCGTCATTGCTCCCCAGCACATTCAGCTCACTGCTGAGCTCGCTGGACTTGATGCGCTTCAACCGGACTTTGAGGCTGCAGAGGCCGAGGTCGAGACTTCGCGCAACAAGGCAATCGACGAGGAACTCCGAGTCATCACAGCTCGCCGTAAACTTCAACGCGACTGGAATCGCAAGATCGACCAAATTCAAGCCAATTCTGGCAGTAACAACATAATTGTGCAGAGACTCGTGCCTCCGCCAAAGCCGGACGAGACCCAGGTCGAGGGCTACGCGTGCGCAAGCCACCTATCGCCGCCTTCCCTTACTGATGCCACCTCCCAGCGCGTATATCTCGGCTTTAGGTCAGCTGCTGGTCGAAGAGGAGGCTGTTGAGGTTCTGCGTCGCGACGTTGCCGCTACGACCGATCGCGTGAGTGACGCAATCAGCTAGGTGATGCTGTGTTACTGATGCATTCATGCATATACCCCAGGCGGAGCGTCTGCGCGTTCGAGTGGCCAGCCGTGACCAACTGTTTAGCGACCTGGACAAGCTTTACAAGCTCGTATTCGACGGGCCAACCCCAGGTAAGACTGGCGCTGGTGTCGGTGGCCGCATTGCTGACAGATAACAGATGCTCCCGAGGATGATGCTCTCGAATGGCAGCTCGTTCGCGCTCAGAGCCAGCAGGAGCGTCTTGTCGAAGTTCGAGAATCGCACAAGATTATGCGTTCACATTTGGACAACGCCCTACGGCTGGCCCGCAGGCTTGACGAACAATTCCGCAACGCTGTTCGGTGTGCCGAGATAGCGCGTGCGTGCTTCCCCATCTTGCGCACGCGATCACAATTTGACCTCCCAAGACAGCGAAGCTCATGGCTGGCTTCACTCTGTCAAATGAAGCCAACAGTGCCGAGCTCGCCGAGACGATCGGCAGATGTCGCTTCCTGGCTTCGGAGCTGGAGACCGCCGTCCGCCAGGCAAACACCCCCATCAAAGCGCGCTCGGGCCGCTCCGACAGTCCGACCCTCATCTCTTTATCCCCTGTCGAAATCCCGCAATCTATCAAGAATGGCAAGGTATTCGAGTATATGGGTACCCGGCTTGAATCGCAGATGCCCCTACGCGATTCGCCGGCGTTGATGCAGCGTGCGTCCAACACCGCGGTACGTGCACTGCGCGAGCTCGAGTTCGAGCACCAGCGGGCAGGCGCACAGGCGCTCAAACTTCAATCTGATCTTGCGGAAGCAACATCGGAGGTCAAGACGTTGCGTCTGCAGCTTCATGCTCTGCGGAGACAGATCTTCGAGCGCGTGCTCAAGGAAAACACTCCTGAGGCTCCACCTGCAGCAGTGCCGGCGGAGACGCCTGCTCAGTCAGGCCCGGAGGCAAGCGGTAGCGGTAGCGGCGCTGGAACTAGTACCAGCAGCGGAACTAGTTCGCCACACCCCGAGGCCGAAGTGGCACCCACGCCTGTGGCTGCTGCTCCAGCAGTCGACCTGCCGCCAGAGTACCGCCGCCACTGAGCTTCGCGGCTAACACATTGACGTCGTGCTTGTTTTCGTCTCGAGGGGTTCTTTTGTTTGTTTAGTACGTTGGATTGTAACATTATTTTGTAGGCGCTGAAGCAAAACAGAGACAACGTCTGCAATTTTCTGATTTTCTCAGATGTCTTCACCTTGTCAGTAAGACCAACCGTAGTAAGGAATACAGCATCTGGGAGTCGAGAAGTAGAATGACCTCCGCGGGAGGATGGCATATGCAGTATACTCAACATGCGTCCGAGACCACCCAGTCGAACATCGTCAGTAACTTGAAGAAGCGAAGGTCATTTCCAGCAACTAACTGTGGCTAATATTAATAACTGCACCGCATACCCTATCTTAGAACTACCTGTGGGCGTTGATCCCGCTCACAGCGTGATAGTATCGTCCACGTCCATACGCACCGGCCAGATGTTGACGTTCTGGCAATTGAGCCAGCGATCGACCTCGAGATCGACCGGCATTATGATATCGCTGCCGTCCTCGTTCTCCTGTCTCCGAAGGCCAGTCCATTTGGCTTCGAAGACTGTTCCCCGCATGTAGCCCTCGAATGTACGCCCTGCAACCAACGTCGGTCCGCCAATGAGACCGCCGAAGCACAGCCGTCGTAGCGAAGGGACCGTACGCGCAATTTCAGATATCCGGCCAACTGGTCCCGTCCCATAGTCGGACCACAGTGTGGTGTGATCCGTGGCTTGAAGTACGAGAGAGTTGAGCGTAGGAAAGCACGACGAAAGTCGCGTCAGGAAACCAAGCAGATTCGGCTGTGTAGACATTATTAGCTCGATTCACTGCAGATCGAGAAACAACAAACCCAGTCATCGAGACCACGGGGGCCACGGAGGATCATGAGATGCAACGAGGTCATATTGGGGAACGCGTTGGCGATGAGGTCGCCAAGGCCAACGAAGAGAGGCTCGTAGAGTGCCAAAGATATGCTCACTACGCCATCGGCGATGTCGACGGTGTGCGCCGTCTCGGCGGTCGGCTTATATCGAGCATCGGAAACCTTGCTGAGGAGTGCATTGTCAACCACGCCCAGGTGACGAAGGGGACGCATAGCTTTGCCCTTGAAGATCGCAGCCTGCATGAGCTCGGCGCGGTGGTTTGGCGCGTCCATCGAAAAGTGTCGAAGATTTGGAAGGGCGTGTGTTTTCTGTGAATTGAGTACGTCTAGGGCAATGCTGAGCTGGGCGACAGCGGCTGTGAATTCTCCATTCTCGCTTGATGGGCCAAACCAGTGACTGAGGTCTAGCATCTCGATATTGGGATGTCTAGCGATGAAGTCGCAGAGCCGAGTGTCGTCTGTGTTCTCCATCCAAACGTTCCTCAGTGCGAGCCGACGGAGGTCGGGCCAATTCGCGCCTTCAACTAGTGCACCAAGAGTGACGGGATATGTTCCAACCTGCTCGATGACGAGTGTTTCCAGCGTCTGAAGATCGTGGAGGGCGGTGCAGAACGTGCGCCAATGCAACTCGTGGCCGAATTGGACTAGTTTCGTGACTTGAAGCCGAAGGACCAGCGTCGTGAGGCCATCCACAAGACCGATTCGCGGGAAGAACTTGTCACGAACACGCTCGTCGAAGTGACCGAGTGGTGCAGGAGGCCCAGGTTGGGTGTCGATGAGCTCGAACTTTACGAGTTTTGGATGTTTGCCAATCGCGCGGAGGATGTCCATGGACGGTCGTTCAGGCATCATCCACAATAGCGTGTCGAGATTCGGGAGTCGCCTTAGTGCCGCAGGCAGTTGCGTTAGTACACCGGTAAAGCCGCACTCGCTTGCTGGGCGTGTCTCGCGGATAGTGAGCGCGCAAATATCTGGCGCATAGAACGAGCTCTTTGCTCGTGGAACTGTCGCATCCGTGTCAACTACTATAGAATGACGCGCCTTCTTGGTGTCCTGGAAGATTGCGTCGAGAAGATGACGGGCATGGTCCGCGCGAGTGACCACGACGTGACGATGCGCGACACGGGAGGCAGCTCGACATAGTGACCGGCAGGCCAGCCTCAGACTTGCAAGTGTAGCACGAGCGCGGGGTGAAGCTGGATCATCTCCCGCCGCAACATTGCAGATGTGCTGAAGGAGCTCGGGTGGGAATGCGTCAAACACTCGCGACGCCGAGGACGCGTCCTCGCGATCTTTCCCAGACCGTGATTTTCTGGCACGACCGGTGACTGCTGTAGAACGCGCCTGCGAAAGAACAGCACTCGTTTCGGTGGCACGTGCTGTACGCGTCGCCCGTTGCATGATTGACAGAAAGTGCAAGTGTGGCGAGTGTGGCGTGAGGCAAAGAGGTTGAAAGCGGGTCAACTCCGACGAAGCGCGCTGAACTGGCTGCTTGGTTCGGGTCTAATGACGAGGTTCCCTTTGACGTGTATTCTGATTCGAAGCTGTTGCAAAGCGAAACATCTTCGACAATACATTACAGTCCACAGACTATGCGTTCATCAAATAGCATCGCGGCGTGTTTTGCTGTCCAGCCCTGATGGCCACATTTCCACCCGCTGAGCTATCGAACATTTCATAAATGCGAAGTCCTTCAGTTCCGACCTGTCACCGTTTGACGCAGTTTCCGTGTTGGAGATGAAGCCATTCCAGGTCATTTCGACCACAATCTCGTCCAGATACCTGTCTCGCTGGAAGCCATCTGGCGTACGCATCAGTCTTCCGAGCCTGAGATGCCGAAGGGAAGGCACGTTGCGAGCGAGAGTTTCGGCTTGCAATCTGGCTTCATCCTCTGTCCAACTCGGAATCTGGGTCGTCGCCTGCAGCACTAGGGACCGCAATTGCGGACAGACAGACAGTTTATGCACATCCTCGAGGATATGAGGCTGGGTAAAGAAGGATGAGAATGATAGAGCAACCTGCACAAGCAACAACGGCGTACCCATTCCTGCTGGCTTTGATAGTTGACGCGAAGGTGTAAGCGCTGCAGGCACGCAAACGTGGACTTGATTTCCGCGCAGAAGATAACCCAATCGAGTTCTCTTCTGAATGAGATGCACGTGCTTTCTAAATTGTTGAAGATTTCGAGGTAGCGGATCGATTTTGAAGATGTGTGCCTTTGCGCGTTGAATAGACCGACGACGGTTTCGATGTGAACTACGCCGACGTGTATGAGTGGCCGTTTGATATGAGGGGACATAAATACTGCATCGAAAAGCTGACTATGCAGCTCAGTCACGTCAATTGAGAGGTGCGAGGCGTTTGGGAGGAATATTTCGCCACGGGCGTTGCGGTCGCTGATGACCTTGATGAGCTCGTTCACACACACCAATTCCGGGGTCGGAGGGCCGATTGGAAAGTACCACGGTGCGAAGTCGAAAGTGTTCAGTTTCGAATGCTCCTGAAGGAAGTCGAGAAGTGGTTCTATCTCGACAGCTGCCAGTCCGAGGTTTCGCAGGCAGAATGTCCGAAGTTCTGGCCAGACACCAGGGACGCAGAGTGCGCTGATTTCACTCTGCCATAAACCAGTGATATCGATTACGAGTACCTCCAGCCCGGAGAGTTGGTGAATAGATGAACAAAAAGTGTTCCATGGGCCCAAATCGTACAAAATGGCGCTAATGTTCAGGCGTAAAACCAAATGGGTGAGACGCGACAATTGCGCAACGGCGGGGAAGGCCTTGTCACGAAGTATGGGATCTGAGCGGGGGCGGTCTGGCTCTGGTCCAGGCCGCGTGTCTTGTAGAAGAAGCCGGGTGACCTTGGGAAGCTTGCGCAGGGCGCGAAAGGCCTCCATCGACGGCCTGTCCGGCATTATCCAGACAAACGCTTCCAGGTTGGCTAAGCGGCACAGAGCGAGAGGTAGTCGCAAGAGTAGTCTGTTAAAGTCACGTCCAGCCGGACCCTGAGGTTCGCGAATGGTCAATGCAGAGATGTTGAGTGCAAAGAAAGAAGTCCTGGATGTGGCTCCAGGAAGTGTGGACTTCTTCTTCGAGTCGAGCAGTATAGCTTCCATAACATTTTTGGCGTTGCTCGAGCGAGAGAGGACGAGATGATGATGCGCCACCCGCGAGGCGGCGCGACACCAGGAGCGATCGACCAGACGCACAGTTGCTAGTACTTGCTGAGCATGTGGCGTAGTTGTGTATTCTCCTGCAGCAATTAAACATATGTAGTGCTGGATCTCTGGCGGAAGTGTAATGGTAATTCTGGTTCGCGCGGCGTTCAGTGTATCGGTGGCACCAGATGCTTCCAGAGTGTTGCGACTGCGCCTGCGTGTTATGATTGAGAGAGCCGGAGGCGCAGAGGCTTTAGACGGAATTGTCCTGCGTGCGCGCGCTGAGCGCGTCATCGATTGGGCCGAGGCGGAGGAGGAGGAGGCGTTTAACAAAGCGGAGGGCAAGACGCGTCGGTTCTTGCCGAAACTCCGCGCTCCTTCACCCTCCGGACTCAAATACAGTATTGAGTGATATCCGATCCAAGTTTCATTTCTGGGTGGGAAAGTAAACAAGCAATGAGACAGATAGCGCGCGCAGGCAAACACGACGGGTAAACGCATAATAATAGAGGAGTATGAGTGAGGAGAGCGCGAGTCGAGGATTGCGAAGTAGTTAGTGCAGGAGAAGAGAGAGACAAGCATGCGCTGGGGGTGTGCGAGAGAAGTAGAGCAAAAGTGCCAGTCCGTGCATGCAGAGAAGTACAAGGGAACCGAGAACATGGTCTATGTGGCGCTGCCAGTGCGCAGAGGAGCACGAAGATATCGCATTACAGCTGCGACGAGTCAGTAACTGTCCCGTTGAACGCAAAAAGTACGCACTGGTATATCACCGCCTCCCACCCGCCCGCTGTTGCTGCCACACTGCAAGCGGCAGACTGTCCTCCTCATCCTGCTGCAAACGTCCACCGCCGCCACCGCCGCCGAAGAAGTCACCTTCTTCCTGTTGCCGATCCCACCGTCCCGAACCAGTAGCAGGAGTCGCAATTGCGCTGTTTGTCTTCCGCTTGGGTCTCGGTGGCGTGTTTGAAGGGGCAGTGGCACTTGCACTCAACGACCGCCCGACACCAGACTGCTGAGCAAGTTGCTGTTGTTGCTGTAATTGTTGCTGCTGCTGGCGGTTCGGACTGCTTGATCGCCCACCGCCACCACCGCCAGACCCCAGACCGCCAGCAAGTGACGGCCCAGACACGCTGCCCGGCGAGCGTGGACTCATCGCACCTGGCGGCAGGCCTGCAACGGGCTCCTTCGGATGTTGACCCGTCGATCCGTATGCAGCGGCGCCACTCCCTGAATCACCTTCATCCTGCTCAAAATCGAACGCACCGAGATCCCCACCATTTACACTGCCTCCACCCGCAGCTCCTGGAGCATGTCCAGCCTGGACGTCATTAGCATTGAGCCCAATACCAAGCTGGTCCCATGCCTCCTGTGTGAGCACCCGCTGGCCGCGTCCGCCCGCCTCTGAGGTCACCCGCGACTCGCTACCAGCCCGTGGGCGTGAATCGTAGCCGCCTCGCTGCTGTTGGTTCTGGTGCTCTTCCCATTCCCTCTCGACCTCGCGGCCCTGTTGACCGTACGTAGGTGCACGCACCGGCATCTCCGCGCGCCGCTGGCCAGGTATGATCTTCGTCAATGGACCGCGCTTGCCGGACCTCGAGCGTGTTGGCGGTGGTGGCGGCGGCTCGCTAGTCTTGCCTAATCGCGTGTTGGACGCCGACTTGGACCGGTTCAGCGGGGGCTGCTGCTGCTGCTGCTGCATCCGCTGGTTGTTCTGCAGTTCCGCAATGCGCTGCTGCTCAAGCAATGCGGCAGCCTGTTCCTCCGCACGCCGCTCCATTTCACGTCGTTCAGCCTCCTCCCGCTCTTGCCGCTCGCGCTCCTCTCGCTCCTCCTCCTCTCTACGCCGCTGATCCTCCTGCGTGTGGTCATTATCCTGCGACGATGCGAAGCCGGAGGACTGAGGCGGCTGGCCGTTCAGCTCACCACCGCTTGCGGCCTGTTGTGCTGCCGCCGCTGCCGCCGCGGCTGCCTGCTGCTGCCTATTGATGACGCCGAGGTACCAGAACATGAGGTTCGAGATGAGAACCTGCTCATATAGCGGGCGACGCGGATTGGCGAGCTTGATGTGGCTGAGTCGGTACACCGCGCGCTCAACGTGGATCGGGTATCGCGCATAGTGCCCGGCATACTGAATTTGAGGGTCCAATCCCATCATTTGACTGAAGCTGCCGTTGTTACTACCCTGCGAGCCACGCGAGCCGTGCTGTGGCGGCTGTCCACGCGCCGACTTTGGCGGTCCGAGCGAAGATGAAGCAGCAGTAGGGCCGCCACCATTGCCGGAATTGTCGTCGCCCTTGGACGAGTTCTTCTTTCCGCCGAAGAGCCCGCCAAAGAAACCACTGCTCTGTTTCTCCTTTTCCGGTGGCGGTGTCTTCTCGCGCTCAAGCCCAGGGCCACCAGGGCCAGTCTGATGGTGACTGGTCGATTTGGCCTTGCCACTACCCCATTTGAACAATCCACCCTTCTTCTTGCTCTTTTCGGGCGGTGGCGACGCGGCCATTGAGGGGTGTCCTTCAGACGAGCCAGGACTTGGAGAGCGGTTAGAGCCACTGGGAACGGACAGGCCGCCCTCTGGAGCACTTCCGCGCTGCGGTGTCGGGTGGTGCAGTGTTGGCTGTTGGTGCGGCTGCTGTGGCTGCTGCTGGTAGTACTGTTTGGGATCATAGTCGAACTGCTGCTGCTGCTGCTGCTGTTGCTGCTGTTGCTGTTTGGGATCATAGTCGAACTGCTGCTGCTGCTGTTGCTGCGGCGGCTCGTAGCCGAACTGGGGTTGCGGTTGCGGTTGTTCGAAGCTCTGGCTCTCGTACGACTCCGGTGGCGAGACGAACACGGGCGCAAGCGGCGGGGTCGTATCATCGTCGTCATCCACGCTTGTATACGAGTCAGACCGGTCTGCGTACGAATCAAAGATCATCGACTCCTCGCTGTACGATACGGGCCGGCTGTTTTCCTCATCGAATACAGGCCGTGGATCCTCCTGAGTCGGCGTCGTTCGGCGTGGCAGCACCACGTCATCTTTCGTGTGTTGCAAGTCGGACGCCTGGTGATAATCCTCGGACGAGCTAGTGGCCGAGTCAACGGTGGCTGACCGGTGGGTTCGTCTGGTCGCAGGAAAGCGATGACCACCACCATCGCCCGCCAGCGATGCCTTGCGAATCTTTGTACGAGCGGCCCGGCGGATAATCTGACCAGGCGCCTTAGGTACGATGATGGGAGCGTCTGGGTCCTCGAGCTCTGGTGCGATCGACTCATCGTCGAGCTCTGAGCAGCCAAGTTAGCATAGTGGTATAAACAGTAATAGCAAGTCACATACGTGAAGGCGAGACGTTGAGTGATAAACTGCGTTTGAGGACACTGCGCAGCTTTGAGGGGTCGTCGCTCCGGCTGGCCTCCTCCGCAAGCTGTTCGAGCTTTTGAAGATCTGAAATAGTTAGTTGAGGGCTTTGGTAAGCTCGGGAAGCCTTTCGTTGTAGTGGTGCAAGTGTCGGGCCGTCTATGCTGCTGCTTGGATCGTTCGGGTCGTATTGCCTACTCAGCGTGCTGCGTCTCCGACTGAGGCTCGCCTGACTGCGCAGACTGTTTGAACGGGTAATTCCAACCTCTCCAGCAGCAGCAGCAGCGGGGTCTTGGGTATGCTGATGAACAAATGCTCGAAATTCTGCAGGCGCAAGCTCGGGATGGAGATGCGCAGGAACCCAGAACAGATGTGACGGGTCTGCAAGCACCATTTCCTCATCAACGACCTTCTGCGGTGCCCCGTCATCGATCCATGCTTGCGGGCTGAGTGGCGACGGTGGGCCTGCGGGCGGCGCACTGGGCAGGTCAGGATCGAGCGGTAGCGACCCAGGCCCACCCTGCGCTGTTGAACGCCGCCTGATGTCACGAAGTGCCTCAACTTCGCGGCGCAGGTCCTGCTCGCTCGGTTCCATCGTGGCCAGTTAGAGGCGGCCGGCGTTCCAACGTGGTGGGGGCGTGACGCTCGTTCAGGCGAGCGGAACTGCGATACATCCGTTCTTCTCATGAGCTCAGCTAGTGGTTGCCAGCTTCAGTTTGTTCACGTCAGGGACTGTTTCATACATCTCTGTTATTGGAAGTGAATGTATAATACAGTACAATCCGCAGAAACAGCATTTGTTTAGTTACTTCGAGCAACTACTTTGCTCTTAGACGTGGGTCTGGATTTCAGTGCCAGGCAACGTGATCTAACGAGGTGCCCTGAAATAAAAACAGTGAATTAGTCAGTTATTTTGGTGAGATTCTAGGAGGCGCGATCATTCGAACTGGTGAGCTTTCAAAGCCCTGTGGCGGACATTCCGTTGATGACCGGCCCATATCGATCATTGAGGGTCCCACATGCAAAAGTTTGGTCAAAATCATTTATGCCTCAAAGCACTGCGATGTTTACAGCTTGTGGCTGGACAAGGGCTTTGCCTTGTCAGTGATTGAATGCCTGGGGCAGAGTCCCGGCCTTGTAAACCCGAACCACCTCACTCGGTCTCAGGCAGCAAAGCCACTCTGCCCTGTCTGGCCGATCTTGTGCCTGTGCAGTACCTGGTGGCCCAGGTATGATCCCACCACGGTGACCATCACTTTCGGCAGGGTTGACAGCAACAGACGCTGCAAACGGCACTCGGCGCCCGGAGACATCCAGTTGTCGTCCATATTGACAGAGCACGAACCACAAATGAGAGGTGCTGACAGAGTAGACAACGAAAGCATAAGGGCTCTTCAGTCACTGATTTGCTAAATATAAGACGAGGTTGAGGAAGTCAAAGCTCATTGACAAGGTCAAGTACCAAAGATATACCACTGGCAGACAACAAGTTTGCCAAGCCCCCTGGGCACGACCAGCAACTACCGTACGTCAAAAACAGATGAGAACCGGGAACGCAGAGACGTGGTTGAGCTCGGCGTTCTCTCGTGCCCGGTGTGAAAGCACCGTAAGCGGTGGTCACGTTCGACATGTGAACATGCAGTGATCGCTCTGCAAAGGATCGGACCAAAAACGAGCTCAAAGCTGACAGCGACAGGTAATGTGCGTCCGGTAGACGTAGTGGCGACCTCATTGAGTCCGCCACACGCTCGTTGGCGCGACATTTACGTTGTGGATGTTGACGTTGCACATCAAATACGACTCATGCAGCCGAGCAGTTGTGCGCATGTGTTTTGGGTCAGAATTTGCTCGTGCGGCATATTGCGTAGACACGTGGAGTGGAGGTAGTGGATCAAGTCTAAGCGAAAGGATGATTCGGCTGGTCGCGGTGATTGAGATTCAGGGCTCCTGGACCGATCGTACTCCACTCTCAACACCAAACACGTGGTAAGCACCTCAGGAACTGACAGCAGTTAACAAGACCCGATTCATACAATCTCGATGGTCCCTGAGATTCAAGTTGTACTGAGAGTCCCCTCAAACTTGAGTGCTTTTAAGTACAACGCGGGTGGAACAGCGGTGTCCGGCTATCAGTGCTTCTCAGCCTGTTCATCATCAATCCACTGTGTAGATGATGGATGTATGCGAGCTGAGGGTGGGGTGTACGAGATGCCTGTGGGCTTCTGGGTGGGTTCGGTGAAACGCTGCACGTTCTAGGCCTGCCGAGTTCGGGTGTCACAGATGGGAAGCAGCCGAAGCCGAGTGACGGCTAATTGACCGTTTGTTGAGGGCTTCCATTTGCATGCAGCCGGCTGTTGTCACGACATTCCAGCCATTGTTCTCGTTACAGTACACCTGCTTAGGTGGGAGTAAGAGCGGCCTTCTAGCAGTGGAGCAACGGCAACGAGAGTGCTTTCGGGCTCGCAAGCGGCGGCGAAGTTGCGAATCTGATCAATGCAAGGTAATGGGCACGGACCGGCGAGGATCTTCAAGAGGATGCCGTCGTCACGTCTGGCTCGATTGGGTTGCAGTAGTGAAGATAGAGTCGCTTGTGGGCCTGGGTTGCTTTGTGGAGAGAGTTAAAGGGGCTGCAGGTGTCCCGACCAAGGTACAAGGTGGTGGAATTGCGGCCGATGGATGACTTCAATCGGAACTGCTACCGTTCAAGATCGCGCGACGCTCGCAGCGAGTCGAGTTGATACACAGCAGAAGCCGTTATTCAGGGTAAGCTCTGCGACATGAGACGAGGGGCACACGTGGCTGCGGAACAGGAGAAGGCTCCTAGGGAAAAATGGGATAGGGCGGAGTGCGAAATTGACAGGCTAGCTGGCTTTCGCCATTCGGATGGCGAAACGGGCTTTGTTCAACTCGTGGACAGCCCGATCAGGCTTGTCGTCGACGCCTCCGCCGCAGAACATCCAGCACACCCAGATCACATCTACCAGCAGCTCGAGTAACTATCATCCCTACGCGCCGATGCCTCCTGCGCCAACGCCTGTTGTTTCGCACAAGGACGAGGAGCAGGACTGCCCTGTATGTCTCGAGCCACTTAGCTTCAGCTTTCGACTGCCTGGAGAGAAGCCACACATCGTTCCCGACTGCGGCCATGCGCTGCACGAGGCCTGCTTTACCGCTGTGTACGGGCCCATGCCTGGTCAGCGCGGTAACACTGGCCGCAAGCCGAGCAGTCTCGGCGTCTGCGGCGTATGTCGGCGACCGATGAAGGTCGGCGGCGACAGTGAACCCAAGAGCAACAGTGAGTGAAGGGCTGTGTATTTGTAGCAGCAACTCGAAACACAACTGAACTGTTCTCTAGAAATCGCCGCACTGACTGGGATGGGCGAGCGAGCCACGCCAGCACTGTATCCCGGCCGCGACGCATCTGGCACTTCGCGTGGGAGCCAAAGGTCACCGGCACCAGCTGACCCTAATGATGACGACCCGCTCGAGCATGTGCGACCTTCTGGAGACGTGGTTACACCAGCAATTCAGGTTCGCGCAGATTTCCCAACACTTCAGCGTACTGCAGATGCAGCCCAGCCCCTAACTTGCCTTGTACTGGTCGAGTTGCCCGCACGACGGCAGCCTCCGCCTGTCAACCACGAACCCGCACCATATCGCGCCCCGAGCTCCATGCGGACGGGCGTTAACTCTCCCCATGGTAGCAGCTCGCCAGTTCCTTCTCGCGCCCACACGATACAGAGACAACCCTCTGCCTCGGAAATGTCGATTGGGCAGCGGCCACCATCGCCGCAGGAGTCGATGATGAGCGTCGGCCAGAGCGTATACAATGGAGCCAGCAACGGGGCCACCAATAACGCCGCCTTTGCCGCCATCACAGAGGACCTCCGCTCTCGGATCATCGACTGGAAAGGCCATCCACTATCTGGACCAAATGGGATGGGTCCACTCCAGTTGTTCGACATTCTCAGCCTGCGCCGCGAATCCCAGGTCCGCGAGTTTTATGTCTATCTATTCCGCGAGGCCATTATCTGTGTCCTCGAGGAACGGAAACGTGCTCTTGGCCGTTTGCTATCATCTGGCACTGCCGCAAGTGCCACCGACTACGGCTCAATTTCAAGCGGCATCGGCGCCGGAAGTGCTCAGGGTAAAGGTGTTCTGCGTCTCAAGGGCCGCATCTACATTCGCCACGTCCGCCGCGTTAGCGATACCAGCGCAGCAAGCGAGCTCAGTCTGACCATCGACATGGAAGACGAGCGGCTCGATTCGTTCATCCTCATTTTCAAGAACCGTGCCTCGCTTGAAACATGGCGCGCCACCATCAGCTCTCTTGTTGCCCAATTCCAGCAGACACAGGGCGGACGCAGTGTTGCCATGATGGATATGGACAACGACTTTGGCACAGCGTCTGCCAACGGCGGTGGCAGGCGGCAGGAACCGACGTTCCCGACGGGATATGCACCAAACAGCAAGGCCCAGCGCATCCTCAGCGGCGCAAGCTCGACAGATAGCGCACCAGACTCGCTCATGGGCTCCGGTCGTAGCACGGCACTTTCCAGTGCCACGAGTGCTAATCCATCAGGCTTTCACGGTGGCATGGGCGGCGCGATTCCTGAGGAGACGAGCGTCGATCTCGAGGTACACTCTCACAATGGATACGCACATTCGTCACACTCGCAAGGACGTAGCGAGTACGGCAGCACACCTGTACCTGTACCCGCCGGTCCACCAAGCAACGCGCTCGAGCCACTTCCGCACGCGCCGCTCGACCTCATCCTCGTCATCTCGTTGCCTGGTCCAGGCAACCGCGGTGGCAGCGCCGAACTCAAACTACGCGTGGTCCGCAGCTCGCTTGACTTTGTCGTCGCCAACATGGGCCGCCGCGATCGATTGAGCTTGGTCACGTTCGAAGTTGGTGCCGGCACAAGTGGTCGCGTGCGCAAGACACCGTTCCTCGCCGTCAGTCGACCCAACAGCCGTGCGCGCCTTCTGCGCTTTATCGACTCTATGGGTGATGATGTGGGCGATGGTGGACCGCCGGACGAGTTCACTGTTCGGGGCAACAAGGACGAGAAGACGGATGTCGTCACGGCAGTCAACCATGGTCTGTCCACTGCATTTTAGCGGCGAGTTGCCTTCATTGACGATTCTTTGTGTAGGCCTCGATGTCGTTCTGCAGCGCAAAGCGAAGAACCCGATCAGCGGCATGATCCTCGTCAGCGATGCCGCAGACTCGACACGTCGTGCACAGATGGACCTGGTCCTCGCCCGTGCGGAGGCAGCCAAGTACGTTCTGATCCTCATGAGAAAGAAGAACCTACGCTGACTTTGACGCAGCCTTCCCATTCATTCGTTCGGCTATGGACGTGCCCACGACCCGGCATCGCTATGGCTCATGTCTAACCACACGAATGGAACGTACACGTTCGTCAAGGTACGTGGGTTGATCTCTATCCGAGCTCTGCGCTCACGCAATCACTCAGGATTGGTACGACCTGCGCGACTGCCTGGCCGGCTGCATCGGCGGCATGATGAGCATCGGCTTGACCAGCATGAAGCTTCACATGAAGATTGTCGACGGGCAACGGTTCAGGTACGATAGGCGCCACCAACTCCGAGCTATACTCATGCTTCTGCTACAGAATCCGCAAGGTCAGCGGCGCACCGAACGCTATCCTTTCGAGCGATGGCCGTGACGTCGACGTCGAGCTCGGCGAGCTACGGTACGGCGAGCGCAAGGAGATGCTCGTCGAGCTGGAGCTGGACAACCGCGAAACACCCCGCGGGCAAGGTGGTTTCGGCGGGCGCGGTGGTGCGATGAGTGCGACAGACGAGTTCAATGCTCGGATGGGTCTCGACGGCCTTTCGCTTGGCGACTCGCCCGCTAATCTCATGGACGGCATGATGGACGGCATGATTGATGAAGTGCCCGTGTTT
>Ga0247815_10001496_pt1 | contig 17847 bp, 27 predicted proteins | sample UWRJL194509B1_FD_181014 | JGI IMG/M metagenome (GOLD analysis project Ga0247815, IMG submission 181014) | Plant litter microbial communities from Arlington Agricultural Research Station in Wisconsin, United States - UWRJ-L194-509B-1 | ecosystem: Environmental > Terrestrial > Plant litter >...
AGTCAAAGTTGTCCGAGTACTTCGACATTTTGAGTACTTCGGACCCGGCACTGTGTACTACAGTCACTCTTTGAATTATTTGCAAGTCAAAGTTGTCCGAGTACTTCGATGTTTTGAGTACTTTGAACCTGGCACTGTGTACTACAGTCACCATTTCAACAATTTGCAAGTCACAGTCGTCCGAGTACTTCGACGTTTTGAGTACTTCGGACCCGGCACTGAGTATCGCTTTCACGATTTCAACAATTTGCAGGTCAAAGTTGTCCGAGTACTTCGACATTTTGAGTACTTCGGACCTAGCACTGTGTACCACTGTCACCATTTCAACAACTTGCAAGTCACAGTTGTCCGAGTACTCTGACCTTTTGAGCACTTCCGAACTGGCACTGAGTATTACAGTCACCCATTAAACAAGTTCCAAAAAAAGTCATCCGAGTACTTCAACATTCTGAGTACTTTGGACCTGGCGCTGAGTGGTAAAGTCATTCATTTAACAATTTGCTAATCCATTCTATTCTTTTCTGAGTACCTCCAATCATGCGGACCTCATGTTTTGAGCTATTATCCACTCATGTGAGTATAGGGCTTACTAACCCTCATTGAGTACACAGGCTGGGGCTGCCAACCCTTGTTGAGTACTACGAACTACTGATACTATTGGTTGGAGGAGAGTCTGGCGCAGGAGTCGGAGCAGGCGAGGTGGCGTTGGCAGGCAGCAGTGGGTGACCTGAATATAAGTTAGTAGCGATTCAGCCTTTGAAATGCCGAGGTGTGCGCACTCTCGGTGTTGAACACCCACTAAAATTGGTGTTAGTGGCGTCTCGGTGTAGTATCAAAGAGCCTCACCTTGTCGAGGGAAATGTGCTCTGGATCATCGAAAGTGAGGTATAAATACTTCATGACCTCAGCGAAGAAGAAGGACTGCCTGTCGTGAGCCCAACTGTGCGAAATTGTGTGAGATCGAGACCTACTTCGAGGTCGTCAATGTGATTGTCGGGACCGACATTGCCATTCATTACGTCCTTGAGGGCGGCATAACCATTGTTGCTCTTGCAATATTTCTCGATCGCACGGATTCCGCGCGCGTTGAAATCGTAGTACTTGCTGTCGCCAGTGGCACGCCAAGCGTAGAAAACGCTCTGTGGTTGGTACTTGAGTTGAAACGTTGACAGGCGTATGAATCAAACATACCTCGAAGACCTCGGGGCGCACATTCCAATCCTTTGCGCCAGGGTACCACCCGTTTTGGTCGAAGAAGTCCTGATGTTCTGCAGGTACCTCGCCTCCTCCATCTTCGCCCCTGAATCCCCATGAGCCAACTCCGAGGCCGGTGGCCGTGTTGTACGTTGACATGCAGCCATCGGTAACTTTGAGACCCCAGTCGACGATGTCATCGCGGTCAAGCAGGCGACCACCCATGATAAGATTTCCGCCTGGTATGGCAGTCAGCATGCGGGGTTTGCTTGAGTATAGGAGCTGATATATGCTCACCAGCGAAGCACGCGAGCTCTCCCATCGAATATTTGTTGCCACCTTCCTTGTCGTATGGAGTGATGAACCAAGGTTTGCTTCCGCCAGAACTCTGCTTGATGAGGTGCTGGATCGTGCTCTCGGCAGCGTCGGTCCACGTCTTGGCCCACAAAGGGTCCTCGAAGTTTGTGAGGCGGGCGTACTTGATCAAATACTCCAAGTACGAGTCGCTGCCACCGTCCCAATGCTGTGTAATCGAACGCCAACGTCAGCCCTACGATATGTCATCCAGACAAGAACGCACCACGGAGGACCCGCTACCAGAGCCATCTGAATTGACGCTTGCAGGCGGAAGACCTGGAAAGACAGGTTCCGGGTTCTTGGCAATGGCTCGCATGGTGAGGTCCCCAAACTCGAGGTAGGTCTTGTTGCCTGTGTATTGCGAGAGCTTGTAGAATTCGAGAATATTACTCGCCGCCGCCGCGATTCCGTTGGGCCCACCGTCACCAACGTCAGGAGTGTTGTTGCTGAAGTCTAGAAACCCTACGGGAATAACGTAGCTACGAGGGCGTCAGCATGGAGAAGAGATAATGGACATTAATCGGACTCACTTGCCACCTGGGTATGCATAGAGCAATTTGTCTGCAAGCTTGGCTGCATTGGCCAAAAGGCCGCCATCGCTTTGTCCGTTGAGATCGTATGATGCCAGAAGACCACCGATGTATCTGATAGTGGTCTCGAAGAAGCTAACAGGGGAGCCAGTTAGCGCTGGCGGTTTTGTATCTGAACACATGCCACTGACGAGACGTGATCCGAAGTTCGGGATTGGGAGAAATCAACCTGAGATGCGTAACTGACGGCTTCTTTGAACAGTTCCTGCACAAACTGAATCAATATTCATTCGATGTCAGCAGCAAGCAGCTTGCATACTTCCTCGCCCATGATCTTGAGCGTGCCCATAGCGTCAAAAAGTGATGCGCCCCATCCGTTGCGAGGATCCTACACGGCCATGAGTACTGCGGATGCGTTCAGGCTCAGGCAGAACCTACTTTGAAGGTACCGCTGACTGGTGCGAGATCATCGTGATCCCACGCCTTCTCTTTGTAGGCATTGTACGCGCCAAGGAAGACACTTTTGACGAGGTCACGGTTCGTCCCGGCATCTTCTGGCAGTGTTAGACCTTCCTTGTGAATGTTGCCCGCGGTGACAAGGGCGGCGAACACTGCAGTAGTCGTCGCGAATCGTGTGGAAAGGCCACGAATCATAGTGATAAGTTAGAAGAAGTTGAAGGGACCCGCTTGAAAGGGTATGGGAAGAGAAACTGAGAGGATACTGGATGGTGTCGAAAGGGACGTTGTAAAGTGAAAGAGGAAGGGGAAGGAAGGTCGGACAGTGAGCGTCTTCGATCTTTAAGAATGGTGTTATACTTGGTAGGCGTAGAAGCAAGGCGGTGATCGTCGCACAGCGGGTGACGGCCTGTGCACGTGGTGCGAAACTTGCCGCTCAACAACTGCCACTTGGACGCACCATCGGACCTGCAAGTTTCAACCGACAAAAAGCCAAAGTGACAACACCTTGTTGTGCAAGCAGCATGCAGACGTCTATTAGAGCAGCGAAGCTTCCGATGGAGAGCAAGTGATAGAAAACTTGCTGACAGTCTGTAGAATGATCTTACGGAAAACCGGTGATTAAGTAGCTGTGCTGTGCCGGCTCGAACCTGCTGGCATGCCCAGATAGGGAAGGTGATATTTTGAATCCTTGAGAATCTCCGAGCGGATACAACAGAGTGGGCGGTGCTGGAAATCGCTGGTACTCGGAGCTCAGGCAAGTTGCACAACGTGACATCTGCAATTGTCGCTGTCACTCCGGACCTGCGTATCGTACGTCTGAGTTGGCCTCGAGCCATGCCATCCACTTCTTAAGATAGCTGCCGCCATGAACAATAGTAGAGGAGTCGCCCACGACGCACTAAAAAAATGAAGATGAGAGAGGCTAGGCTCACCAGGTCTCTGAATGGTATCACGCACCAGATGTCGACGAGCGCGGGTCATCGCGACTGCAGACATCCGTAAGTCACGCATCGACAGAAGCTGAGAACTGGTTGAACAAACCATTCAGGCGCCGCTTGTCTTTCAAGAAACCAACCTCTCTCTTAACGCGAGACGTTAGCGTTCGTCGTGGCATTGCGACAGTAGGAGAGGGTTACCTTGTCATTACTTCTCACCAGGCTCAGAACGACTGCCTCCTTTTCCCGTCCTTGCATACCGTCCACGGAGCCGATCTCGAGATCGGGCATCTTGGGCTTTAGCATGGCCGAGAGGAGCGTGACTTGGGCTTGATATCTGGATGCATCAAATCAGCAAACGTTCACCGGTGAACTGAAGTTTACGCACGGGGTGATGACGGCAATCTGGGAGGGCTGAACGCCAGCGTCGACCTTTGATCACCAGTAAGTTGCCCCGCAGTCGTTCAGTTGGTGAAACGCACTAGTTCCTCGACCCATTTCCGCACCACTTCCGCTTCGTTCTCATTACACCTGCTTCCCTCCTCAATCGCTGCGTTCCCGCCTTCTCCATCGCCCTCTAGCCGCTCAAAATACTGACAGCCCGACGTGTCGAAAAATACTACTGGCACATCCAGCACGTCATCCGCGCTACTCTCAGAACATGAAGGCAAGCCGGAGAGTTTGTGATTGGCAACGGACGCGTGCGCGGCGAGTTTGCTCGAGTAGAGCGTCTTGGATGGAAATTGAGCAATTTGCTCGTGCATGCTAGCAATCAATTTATAAGAAGAAGTTGCAGGACCATTTAAAAGTCATAACATACCGGTATTGCACTGTCAGCATGCGTTTGATGTCGGGCCCATACATGCGCTCAAGGCGATCAAAGAGCGTGACCTCAAGAGATTTGGGAATTTGAAGCGACCCCGTCAGTGCTTTTGGTTTCTTGTTCGCAGGGACTGCGGCCTTTGGAGCTGCATGGCTCGGAATATCGTCCCCCTCGACAGAACTGGTGCTCGAATCCGAGTCAGAACCAGGTTCTGGGTCGTCTTCCACAGCAGAATTTGCAACTTGTATCTTCACCGGTGCCGACGACGCTGCAACTTTCTTTGTCGGTTTTGCTGGCGTCCCTTTCTTCCCTTCGGTGAGATGAGTCCATCACGGTAGTGATCATCCGAAGTAATGTGTGCACCTGCTGCCTGCCCGGCTGGTTTGATGGCTTTGACTGGATGACCAGAAGCCTTCGCCTTCTTCTTGCGATCCGTCGAGATCACAGTCGGAGGTAGCTGACAGTTGTCGCCTGCGAGAACCAGTTTGTTTCCCTTGAAGATAGGAACCCAAGAAACCTGCAGCTCTCCGTCAGTTTAGTGACTCGAAACAAAATCGAGACACTCGCCGCTTCAATTGCTTGAGTGGCTTCGTCGATAATTACGACGTCGAATGTGCGGCCATGTAACTGTCGACCCCCAGCACCGTGACAGGTTGCAAGCACAACCTTCGCCTGCTTGATCACGCTTGTCACAACGCCACCTTCACGCTTGCGATACCTGCGCTCAAGATCGCCATCAGTGCTCCCTGCTGCAATCAACAGACCGACAAAAACTCACTCCTTCCTCAACTCCCGTACCTCGTCCCACATCTTCTTCCTCTCCGAGCCCTTCAACCTCCCTTTACCTTTCCCCATCAACGTGCTCATCGCAGTCTCGATATCCTTCTTCACGTCTTGCGCTAACGCAAATGCCTCGCTACGCACAGTCTGCGCATCCAGCGTCTCGTTATGCAAGCTCTCCATCACTCGTGCTGGATGTCCAAGCCGCGTCACTTTGACCTGATGCCGCACGAGCCTCTCCAACAGGTTGTCCACAGCAAGGTTAGAGGCGCCGCAGATGAGTACGCTCTGGTTGCGCTGCACCAGTTGCCGAACGAGTTCGATCAGCGTATGTGTCTTCCCGGTTCCAGGTGGGCCGTGTATGCAGGCTATTTCCGGAGAGGACAGGGCGAACCGGATGGCGGCTTGTTGGCTGGGGTTTAGGGAAGGGTCAAGGAACTGCAGATCGGTGACAGTTTGAGGAGGTGAGCGAGATTGCAGGCCCATCAGAACGCGAACGAGGTTCATGTTAGCCACTGCGCTTGTTGTAGGTGGCTTGGAAGTCTCAGTCGATGCGGAAGTTCCGCTCGAGGCAGGAGCAGGCTGTTGCTGAGTATTCATCAGCAGTCGAATGCTTGCAGTAAGGTCGCGCGCACATTGACAGTACCCAGTAAACTCTTCTCTAACGTGTCGATCGCCTTGTCCATCCTAACGCCTTGAGTCAGAGCTACGGTCAGGTTGACTTGATCACAACTCACCGATCAAACGTCGAAGTGTTCGCCAGTTTGACCCTTACAACAACATCAGAGCGCGAAGAAGTCTCAGAAGAACCATCATTTACAGCTTACACCGTGCAGGTAGCTCCAGATCCGATGAGTTGCGTTCAACGTCTGCCGCGATGATGATGCGAGTGTCTGACACCTGTGCATGCAATGTGGCGCGTCAGTGGTACAAGCTTACGCATGCAAGACGCAAGTGTACCTTGTATACCACGCCTTCGACGGCTGCACCAGCATCCTTGCCTGCGTCAGCGCCAGCTTTCTTGGCTGGCGCCTTGGACCGGGGTTTCGCAGCCGTGGCAGTAGAATGTTCATCGATCTGTGCAAGATCTCCAGGTCTGTAAATCGCTCAAACCGTGTTCAGGAGTATTAGGAGACAAGTGCTAACCTGAAAGTGTGAGGAGGGAGTGTAGGCGAGGTTGAGTACGCGTTCGGTCGTTCCAGTTCGATGAGCCTGAGATAATCGCGGTACGATTGTGGTAAGTATTCCAATTGCGACGTATTGTAGTGATAGCGCGCACATCTTGCCACCGAGACCCAGGCTAGTGCTAGCCACACCGAGGCTCAACAATGCAAGGCCACGCGCCTCGAGCACCTTTGGACTGCAATTCGAAACGAGCAGATGTGCCTGTTCAATCACAGCAGTGCGTTCGCGCTCGAGTAACGTCCTCTGACGTGCAATGAATGCCTCGATGACATTAGAGCCCGGTACGGTGCTTGTCATGGTGTGACAAAAGGTGTAGGTGACAGTGAGAAGCAGAGCGGGACGAACGCATTTCAATCTCAGTCATGCAGTCACGCGTTGACTTCCGGGTGGGGTACCAACTGCGATTCGAGTACAAGGTGTGTAGGTATAGAACAAAGTGCTGCGATTACATCTATCCAGTCTTGTTGCGCGAACGGCGGCCGACTTGGGCCTGGAAACCAGACTTGATCGCTGCGACGGAGCGCCGAGAGCCGCAGGACTCGCAACTCATGAAGAAAATACGGTTCTCCTTCGTGAGCAGTGTGTCAGGGCTTTTGCACGTCTTGCAGGTAACATATTCGACAATGTATCTGCGGGCGAAGAGTGAGCTGGGTTGCGAAGAGCTGAAATGGCACGAAGCTGACGTACCGACGCAAGACGTTTTCGACCTGCTTTTGCAAGAAGCGACCCTTGATGACTAGGCGACCACTACCATCGACGGAGCCCGTTGTACCCATTTCCGCAAACAGAAATTGGATGACATGCTCTGGCTGACGATGCATTCGCTTGCAGATGTCGGCAATGTTCGCAAAGACAGTCTTCTTGTTGCCGTCACGGTGGATGCTGGGTGGCGCGATGGTGTATCGTTTGCCAGCGGAAGAGAGAAGAGCTGGGTTCTGGGCGTGCAACGCGCTGAAGAAGCGGTTGAGGAGCTTGAAGTGGCTCAATCAGCCACCAGTTGGACTTATCGCAATTGCACGGCCTCTTACCTCTTGGTAAGTGTAGTCGCGGTCGCTCCCAAGCCATGCTTCGGCACCAGAGTCGATACCAGCCGGTGCAGATGTTTGCAACGCGAACGGATCGTCCTCAAGTTCTGGTCCTTCGTTGAGATGGTCGCCAGTGGGAATATCCTCGTCCTCATCTGCAGCAGCGTCCTGAAGCTCGCGCTCGAAAGCCTGCATGTCCACTGCCTTGCTCTTCTTCTTCTTCTTCTTTATGTCGCCAAAGTCAAGATCGTCGCCCGCTCCTTTGCCGCCCTCAGCTGGTGCTGGCGCATCCTCCTACAAGGCAGAATGTCAATCAAGACCTCCCACATAGCTCACATATCCGATCCAATGAAACACACCAGATCCATGGGGATTTCCTTCTTCTTCTTTTTCTTCTTGAGGTCGCTGAAGTCAAGATCGTCGCCTGCAGGTGCGACAGGTGCAGGCGCCTCCTCCTGTACACGAGTCAGCCAACTTCCCACCACCCCTTCATCTCGCGCAAAACATCATACAGATGATTTCGCGCGCACCCATAACTACTTACCAGGTCCAGCGGGATCTCCTTCTTCTTCTTCTTTTTCTTCAGGCCTTCAAACATCGCGTCATCGTCGCCAGCAGCTACCTCTGCATCGCGCTGCGCAACCTGCTCGTGTACAGTCGCCGGTGCACCGGTCTCGTCTCCGCCGTCGTCTTGTGCAGGGGTCGTGGGGTCGGCATCCGCACCGAGCGGATCCTCAGTGAACGCAACGGTCTTCTTCTTCTTCTTTTTCTTGAGAGACGGGTCGAATAGAGGCTCTTCGGATGCCATCGTGGATCTAGTTGACTAGGGACGTGGGGTGAACGAAAAAGCGAGTTCGTCGACGATGCGCGAGTGAGTCAAGCCGAGGACGGGAATCTCCGTTGGCGCGCGATTGAACTAGAGGTGACTCCGGAAGGCGCACACTGATTGGAGTCACCCAAGACTTTCAGGATGAAGACGAGACGACGGCTCGCAGCTGATCTATTTCTAAAAGCACTAGCATAATGGGAAACCGCCTAGTTGAGGCATTCACTTGCAGGCTTTGCACTCACGTGCGTCATCGTCCAGCATCTGTCTGTCACATAGACGTTCTCCTTAGGGTAAGAGATTGCGGCGTGAGCTCCCCCGTGTCCGAGTCTGAGCGAGTCTGCTTGGAGTTCGTTACCCGTTATACCACCACCGACGGCAGCAACATGATAAATGCCATTTACGGTAGTCAAGATCTGATGAGAAAGCTGCGGAGTGCGATAAATAGAGGTTCACGTGTACTACAAGAAGGAATACGGATACATTGCAGGTACAATAAAATACACGGCATGAAATACCACAAGATCCGCTGGTCCGAATTGAATGAACTTGTCGCCCTCAGCTCACCGATGACGGGAAACCAAGCTGACCAGAGATAGTTTCAATGTACAAACCTACGTTGATCGTCAGCCCTTGAAGCTTAGCTACCCATGTTCGTGCTTACTTATCTCGTCCCTCGCCTTCCAATAGGCGGTTAACAGCTCATTAAGCTCGGCCTCGTTCTGCTGCACTTGCGCAGCCATCTGCAACAGGATTAGACCTCGAACAGAGCGACAACGCAAATGGTCACATACCTCTGCCTCGATGCTCTCGATCTCAGCCTGCATCTCCGCCACCTCGGCGTCGTTGTCTTTGCGCTCCATCGACATTTGCTGATGTTCGATGCGCAGTCGCTCCAACTTCGCTTGTGCCGCTTCCTTCTTCCGCTGCGTCATCGCATGCGCATCTTTGACCCTCTCCTGCGCGTGCACCAATCTCTGGCCAGTGCGCTGCAGCTTGCCCTCCGCCTCCCTCTCGTCGATCGCCTTCTGTTCCAAGCGGCTGCGCTGCTCCGTAAACGCTTGCGTCGACCGCTGAAGTTCCTGGATCTGCTGTACGGTTTTCTTCAGAACGAGCGTCGCCTGTCGGATATCCTGTTCGATGACTACAGACCGCTCGATCTTGTTGCGCAACTCGCGCGCCTTGCCGTCGAGGTCATTGAGCTGCGCCCTTTGTTTTGAGAGCTGCTGTGAGAGGTCGTCGATCATGCTACGCAGCCGTTCGGGCTCGTCAACGATGCGACTGCGAATGTCGCTGTTGGTTTCGAAAGCGATCCGGCGTTCCTCAGAAATGCTCTCCTGCACCAATCCGTGAGTTTGAGTAGGAACGATGACTGAAATGACGCACAAGTTGGCGACGAAGCAGATGGCGCTGCTCTTTGAGTTCTGCAAGTGTGGACTGTGTTGTTGTCTGCTCAGTGACCAGGTCCTTCAGTTCCTCGTTGAGCACGATAATCTCGTCCTCCAGCGCCCTTACGCGCGGCAACTCCTTTTCGCGTTCCCGCCTGAGACAAATTACGCGTCAGCCATCCTGTTAGATGAATGGCCGGACGACGACGAACTCGATGGTTGCAATTTTGGCCTTCATCTCACCGATTTCTCGCGCGAGCCGGTCACGTTCTTGGAAAGCATTGCGCGACGCGTCCTGCAGCCCGTTCGTGAACGACTCGCGTTCGTTCTTGAACTGCGAAAAGTTGATGAGCGCGCTGAGGATCTTGATTGTGCGGTCCGCGTCAGGTGAATGGATGTCGGACAGCCGCAGATCTTCAAACTTGGCCACTGAGCACACGCGCTTCCTAGTTTGCAGGCGAGTCAGCAGACTACTCAGAGATATATAAATCTCAGAGTGAGGCGCACAGGGTGCGGAATAGAATGGTCAGATCGAGCGTATTGGCAGCAATATCCTGTAAAGGTGCAGGCGCATCAGCCGCAGCGCGACCGTCCGCGCCAATGGGCAGAATACGCACATCACGCTCGCCCGAATTGGACTGTATACGTGCATGAGCATCTTCGACGTCTTGCGGCGTAATGCCGAGACAGTACTCGACAGCGCGTGAGTACAGCAGTGTCACGAATTGCTGGTCCGGTCTCGATAGCTGTTGGCCGGTCACGTTTAGTTCCCAGATCTCTTGTATGGCAGCGGACAGTGCCGGAATCGACATCGTCGGGAAAGAGTAGCTGGTGGACATAGTAGCGAAACCTGGGTATTCAAGCAGGAGGAAAAGGTAGGCCAAGCGGAGTTGCAAGTTCGCGCAAACTCCGCGATTGCCCATTTGCTGCCAGGCGTTGACCGAGACCCCGATATTTTGACAATGTACATGCATAACGCAAATGCATGCCAATCTATAGGCGCGGTGAGAGGATACAAGTGACTTTGGCCGGCACAGAGCGTACGGCAATGAGGGAGTGAGGGAGTTTCAGTCTACATAGCGATGGTGGCAAGTATGATAAAGGCTAAGGATTGGGAGAGCAAGACAGACGGACACAAAAGATCGAAAAGAATCAAGAGGGAGGCGCAGAATGACAAGCAGGGAGCCAAATCAAGATTCGGACCAAATCATGCCAACCTCCTCGCTGTGCTGGTGGCCACCGATGTTTTCCTCCGCTGCTGCTCAGTGTACTCAATAGCCGCATACCATGCACCGCCAGCCACTGTCAAAAAGATGCCCACTCCATTAAATGCCGTGATGTGCAGGTTGAAGATCATAACCGCCAGGCCCATCGTCAACACCTGCTTCACGTTTGCTGCAACCGTCATTGTCAACGGCCCACTCTTCTTGTTGGCCGTAAAGCTGACGACGTTAAGGCCGAATGCAATGATACCGTTGATGAGTAGTGCGAAGGCCCGATTCGACGTCATCTCCAGCGCGCCGAATCGCCGAACACGCTCGAGTTCGCCGGTGTACCAACCGAAGATAACGCATTGGATGAAGGCGAGCGGGCTCATGCGCAAAAGCAGATCGAGCGGATGCAGCTTGATCCCACGTCCGCCAGTTCCAGGCGTTTGAAGCATGCTGGTGATGACGGTTTTGAACGATGCGAGGACGGTGCCAAGCAGGGTGAGGAAAAGGCCCCATGCGGTGAAGTAGTAATCTCCGTAGGTGCTGGCGCTAATGTCAGAACCTGTTGATCACGACCCCGATCGTGGAACTCACGCGAAACCAACGCCGGCCATGACAGGAAGCAGGGTCAAGAGCTTCTGCGTATGAAGCTTGGATCCCATGAGAACGACGGAAAGAAGGATTGTGAAGATGGGCGTTGTTGCGCGAACCACCTGGTGGAACTGGAAGCGAGTCAGGCATGTCCATAATAAAGAGCGCGGCTGCAAAGACATACAGGAACCGTGACAAGCTGCAGCGAAACATTCGAGATAGCGATATTGACGGTGTAGAGGACGCTGAACGCCATGAGCGTCATATTGTCCCGGGACGATGTTCGTGCAGGGACCTGCATCGGTCCGGTAAGCTGCTGTGGATTCTCCAAGAAAAAGTAAACGCACATAGTATCCCTGTTCCAGTAGAACATATCCACCAATAGATCCACACAAGGCATGTAGCGCAGTAAGCGTCCACGGGAAGGGAAATTTGACTAGAACCATCTGTGGTGCGGCGCAGCGACCAACGAGAATACCGCATCAGTAACGCGACATGGCCGCGAGCGCTGCGGCGCCAAACTGGCCCAGCTCGCGCGCAGATAGTGAAAGAGCGCACCTTGTTGTACAGAGTGAGTGAGAGGTTGAAGATGAAGTACATGATGAGCCAGAAGGCCTGGCCATTGAGAAATGTCGAGTATTGTCGCCTGGACGTATCCCTCGCCGAGTACACTCTGGGCGACACGCCAGCCGTCTGGGTCCCTTTGACGTCGAGACCCGCACCGGTTGTCGAGAGCGATAAGCTGACTGGTGGCGAGTACAACTGGCTCTGCTTCGCGCCGGGATGTGTTGGCGGTGCTGCCGGACCGGGTGAAGGCGTGCGCATGTAGTCCGGTACCGAGGAGTAGCCCTCATAGCTGCTGGTTTCGCGTGCCGGAGAGGGCCTTCGTGCGCTGTGGTGTCCACTTATACTCGGCGACCTCAACCGCTCGCGGTCTTTCTCGGGTTCGTCTACAGTCCAGCCTGTTGCAAGGTTATGTGTTTGCGATCTCCCACCACGTGCACTGGCATTGGCACTGGCTGGCGTCGCAGACGCAGGAGATTGAACCCGGTTCAGCTTTGTGTCGACTGCAAGCATCGCAGCAGTCAAGTCGTCGCCAAATGTGCTGGGATTCCGGCGCGTTACTGGCGAGAACGGGATCGCGTCTGCACGAGTCTTTGCTGGGCTCGTTGGCCGAGAACTGCGCGCGACGAAAAGAGGGGAAGAGGGACAGAGTGCGGGCCGGGCGGAGTGTCACAGAGTCAAGGGTGTGTTGCAAGGGCAGCGCCGCAAAGCCAAATACCGACGTCTTAGCGTGAGTTTGAACCGCACTATGGCCCGTGCCGACTCACCGCATTGAGGACGGCACTTCCAGCCGCCCACTGCTGCCCTCGCTCATCGTAAAGCAGTTTCAAGAATAGGATGAGAAAGAGACGAGGCTACGGCTGAGCCAAGCTGATGCCGGCCGCTTGCCTGCGGCCACTGCTGATGCAGATGTGCCGGCGCTGCATGGCGGGACCTCGGCCACCAACCCCACCTTACTTACGCATTCGGTAACTGTAGAGCGCGGTCACCGTTGTCACGCCAAAGACCCCTGGTGGCTGACATTCTGAAGTGTCACACAAAGGCTGGTGCCTGTGCCAAGGAACCTTGAGCGCGTGAATCTTCATCATTACCACCCATGATCAAAAGTGCATTCTGCCTAATGCGCTAGTCCAAAGACTTAGGGTGGACACCAAATCCCAACTAGGAATTCACCGATGACAGAAGGTTACACAAACGCCGGCATGAGCCGACCACATCCCGAATTTCTCAAGGTTTTTCTTCATCTGTGCCGAGGGCTACAAGCCACAACCCGAAAAACGTTTCGCAAGCGACCTGTTCAGAGACAGCAGCGCAGAACCTTCATTCGGCAAGGAATACTTTTGATTCGATAGAAAACAGCATTACAACTCATCGTCAGAGTAATCTGCTTCGGAGCCCTCCAAACTCTCAGCATCGAAGAAGACGCCGCCCTCGCTGCCTCCCGTGCCGCTTCCATCCGTGCCGCTCCCCGTGCCAGAGTCATAGCCGTCAGAGTGGCTCCTATGGTAGCAAGTTGAGAACGTTGAGAACCGGATTATGTAGACAATGCAACTCACAGCCCAGAGCCCCCATCGTCGTCCCCAGACTGCGCATCGTGCATCACCTCGTCTTCTCCCTCTGAGTCCGTGAAGACCATGGGTGCAATTGGTGCAACGCCTCGAACACGATGGACACGCCGTACGGGCTGCGAGTCGTCGCTGTCGAGGTCGGGATCTGAGCCGGGGATTACTTGACGAATTCGCTGTCGAATAGGCCGCGCAGGCCCTTGATCCACCTCGTCCTCTTCCTCTGAGAGATCGTCGTCAACCAGAGCATCGACGACGACTCGGCGGTTTATCCGTCTCTGTACGCTGCGACCGCGTCCGACTGACTCGTCCGCGGTGTCCTCGGCAGTATGGTGATCCTCATCTGACTCGATTTCTTCAATGTGACCACCATCGCCTGCATGACTATCTTCGTCATCGCTATCTTCAAAGTGACGGCCTGGCTGGCCACCCAGGATGTGAAGCAGCTCGCCGAGGTACGGGACGTGGTGGTGGTGGTCATCCTCGATGAAGTCGTTCAAAGAGTGGGCATCTTCAGACTCGGACTCGCTGCCACTGCCGTCATCAAAGTCCCAGTTCCCGCCATCCATGAGCTCGTCGTCGTGGTCCCAGACATGCCCGCATCCCTCGCACTCGCCGTTGTAGATCTCGTGAAAGCAGTTTGGACACCGCAGCACGCCGTCCTGCTCGTCGCGCAGTGGGCCTTCTCCACGTTCAGGTGGAAAGTATTTGGAGAACGGGTCCGAGCCGTGGTCCTGTCCAGCATCTGGAGGAACCGTGCCGTCTCGTAGTGCGGTCTTGTCTAGGAGGTAAGGTGCGCTGACGAGTTTTGCCAGGTTCTTGGCCAAGAACAGCGGCGCGGGAGGGCGAGTAACAGCTTGGCGACAGTGAGGGCAAGTCTTGCGGCGAGCCCACAGCGGACGCTCAAAGCCTGGCTCATCAAGTGCGTCGTGGTGCTGAGGCTGAGGGGCCGAGGAGAACCAAGCCTCGAGACAGCCTTGACAGGTGACATGCCCGCACTTTGGCATTACGAATGGGCGGTCGAGCAGCAGGAGGCAGATCTCGCACTGCAGTGAGTTGTGAACCGCCTCGAGTGTTGCATGTTGTCTGTCGATGATCTGACCGGCGAAAATCTGAGACTCTGATCCGCATGTCATTTGAAAGACGCCACACTTACCGTATTCTTATCTGCGAGTTGAGCCTTGAGTTTTGCGATCTCCTCGCTAAGTGCAGCCAGTTCGGCCGCTGTCGGTGCTGGGTCGGTCTTTGACTTGGATTTGGCGACAGGATCTCTACGCGAAGGGCCAGCCTCATGAGGCGCATCGTCCATCTCGGCATCTTGTACATCGACCACTGTTGTATGAGCCTTCTCTGCAGCTCTGAGCTGTTTCCTAGCGCGCGAACGGCTGCGGTGTCCATTGGTGCGACGGGATACCTGAGCATGCCGTACATGGACCAGCTCAGGTTCCTGTGCTGGCCCATCCTCCTGGGGAACTGCAAGCTCTGCCGCGATTCCCTTCGGTACAGCACCCGATCCTGAGCTGTCACGGCGTCGCCTCTTTCGCGCGCGCTGCGGGGACTCGTGGTCGCTCCCTGGGTCGCCAGCAATCGCTGCCGCTGCCACCTGGTCGTTCACTGCAAATGCCACGCTGTGTCCCGCCTGCTTTGCCATCCCACTCGCACGCTTGGGCTCGACAGCCTGCGCATGCGCGACACGGGAGCTGTGCGCTGTGGAGGGCATCGGTGCGGCGCGAAATGAATCAAGAGGCCAAGAAGCAACGCCGTCGGAGTTTGCGCCCTTACGTCCCTAGAATTGGCTACGCGTCGTACGCGGTTCAGCCACACCTTCGTGTTAAAAGCGTAAAAAATCTCCAATATATTCATCAACAACAGCGGTCCAAGGCCAATCAAAGTCATGTACAAAGCCGCAGGTCTGGACAAATCCCTGCTAACGTTATCATCGCCAACCAGGCTCGCTCTCCTCTCTGTAGAGCTGACCAGGCATCCTCGAGTCTGATACAAAGTCGAACCATTAGACTGTGAATAAAATCGAGTTTAGATGATTGGAAACGTACCAGTCTTTGGCGGCAGCCTTGCAACTCGATCTTCATCCTCCTCGCCTTCGCTGGCACTGTAGTACGCGGTCGCCTCCGTCGCATGCCCACCTCTCCTTCCTGTTGCCGGTGCTCCAGTTCCAAGATAATCTGTTGCCTCCCGGGTGTGCGATGACTCCTTGCGCCGGTGTGGCTCGCCAGCTGGCACACCATAATCCACGACATGAACCGACTCAGGCTCCGGAATCGCTGCGCGAGATGGCGCAGGCGCCATCGTCCCGGGACCATGATAGAAAGTACCCTGAGGAGGAGGCGAACTTGTTCCACGAGCCGTTCGAACGCTCGTCGAGGGTCCCAACTGCCGCAGATCCGTCAGCCACACTTCGCCTCGTACCGTCCGAACATAGCAAAGTACTCACATCAACAGGTCCACTGGTCGGACTGCCCGAAGCGCTACTCGCGAATCTCGGCACATGCCACTCAGAGTGCTCTTGCCCAAACGTATTCCCCTGCTCGTGTCCTGGTGTCTGCCTGGTACGGTACTGATCCGGTGGCGCCGGGTATTTCTGTTGCACCATATTCTTTGGCTGGGCGAATCCGGCACCAGGCGGCGGCTGTTGCGGTCTTTGGAATACGTGTTGCGAGGACGCGTAGCTCTCGGTCGAATGGTCTGTAGCGGAAGGTGCGCCATGGTACGACTCGGAAGGCGGTGTAGGTTGTGGATCGGGTGTGTATCCAGTGGCAACGTATGGGCTGTCGTGTAGGGATTCGGGACGACCAGGCGCTGGGTCAGGTGGCGTGTAGCCTCCCGGTCCACCGCGAGGAGTAACTTCGCGCGAGGCAGGCGGCGGCCGTTGCTGCTGCTGCTGCTGTTGTTGTTGCTGTTGCTGTTGCTGCTGCTGAGGAGGTCGTTTCTGCAACTTGCCCGTCCGCTGGTGAAATTGTGGCGCTGGCACTGGTGCTTTTTGGGCTGAGCGAGGAACAATATCGGCTTCATAGGTCCCGCCATACTGTTGGCCAGGGCTCGAATACCCTTGGTCGGTCGCTCCTTGTGCGTGTACGTACGGCATCTGAGCAGCAAGAGATTATCAGCCTTGACCCTCGACGCGATGTACTCAGTCAAACTCACCCGGTCATCCACGCCTAAATACGGCTTGTACTCGACCTTCATCGGTGGAGCAGAAAGCGGCGTGTCGCTCTCGACGCTGTATTCATCGTCCTTGCCCGCCCTCATGTTAGCAGCGAACCTACGCATCATCGTAATCAACAACATCGTTCAGACGTCAACAGCTAGGAGCAAACGCACTGGTTCTTGTCGACACCCTTCCGGCCTCGGGGCTCGTAGTGTTCCCGCTTGCGATTGTGCATCTCAAACTCGTCGCCCCGGTTGGCGTTGAGAGCATCCATCGAGCCACCGTACCTGAACCTCAGTTCAGCCTCCACCGATCTCACAAACGCATCGAATGATTAACACGTACTTGTCAAACCGCCCAACCTTTGTCGCACTCGTATCAAAATCACCATCGCGTTCTGCAGCGGCCGCAGTCGCAGCATTGAGCTTCGCAAGTCTGCAATATTCGTATCAGCATCGCAGGAAACAGCATATGGAATGGCATACCTCGCCAAGCGGCGTTCGCGGAACACAATGGGCTTGACCCTGACCATTTCCTTGTAAATGTACCAGAGCGCCCAGAAGGTGATGACGATACTGAGCACAGCGACAACGTTGCTAATGATCTTGGTGGTTTTGTTACCGTTCTTCTTCTCGGCTGAAAAGTTATCAGCAACAGCTCGAAAATCTAGGAGGAAGGCAACGTACAAGAGCCATCCTTTGCTTCGGCCGATTCGTCGAGGACGACTCCTGCATATACGACGATAAATTGCTTTGGCAATGAGAGGAAGGCAGCTAGTTCAAGAGTCAGCGGGATATATTCGCTGCGGCGCTCAGCTGCAGGACAGCCTCACCGATTGTAAAGACCCAGATGTTCATGCCGCAGGTGGCGAAGATTGCGGTGGTGAAGTGCCCAGGAATTGCACTGAGGCGCGCCATCAATGCGACCTACGTTCGTTCCTCGTCAAAATCTCGTCAGCCTTGTTGCCAATGTACGCACCTTGAAGCCACCCTCGCGAACAACACGCGCCAGACAATCGTAGTACGGTTTCTCTTTCTCGGCCTTCTCGGCTCGAGCACGACAACAGTACTTGAACGCGCTGCAGAGACGGTCAGCTCACGCCCTGTAAAACCAGCCGTATGCACGACTGACTAGTAATTGCCGATTTCACCGATGAGTGTGCCAGCACAGACGATAGCAAAGCCGATGCCCAACCCCCAAACAAGGCCGCAGATGACCGCGACAATTTCGTGTCCGAAAAGCTGCATG
>Ga0247815_10001498_pt1 | contig 17827 bp, 22 predicted proteins | sample UWRJL194509B1_FD_181014 | JGI IMG/M metagenome (GOLD analysis project Ga0247815, IMG submission 181014) | Plant litter microbial communities from Arlington Agricultural Research Station in Wisconsin, United States - UWRJ-L194-509B-1 | ecosystem: Environmental > Terrestrial > Plant litter >...
TAGCATTGTCATTTTGGTGAGCATAGCTGGTTTCGTTGCATCAGACTCGTGCTAAGCGCTTTGCTTCCAGGACGAGGCGACCAGCAGCGTTGACGTTGAAACCGATGCGAAGCTGCAATCCACCATTCGCCAGGAGCTCGTCAGCTCAACGCTCCTTGTCATTGCACATCGGCTGAACACTATAAGTGCGTCGTTAATTTTACCAGTGAACGAGTTTCTGACGAAGTGGTTGGTGCACAGTCGGTTTTGACCGCATTCTAGTAATGGACGGCGGGCGCTGTGTCGAATTCGACACGCCGCTAGCGCTTTGGGAGAACCCAAACTCGACGTTCCGCAGTCTCTGCGAGGAGGCTTCTGTAGATAGGGAGGCGATTGTGCGAGCGCGTCCAGTCGCCTGAACTCGTTACACGCTTCAGTCCCCGCTTCCCTGCTTCCTCGCATCCGTATTATTGCACTCTCCACTCATCGCATCTCCACTACTCACTTCATCAGCATCTTCACATTAGAATCGAGCTCGCATGTATGTTCCAGACGTTCTGCGGCCTTCATAGTTTGCAAATACATTACCGGTGGATTTCCGGACCTAACGTCAGAATGAATCACAGCGTACGCAATCACTCGGCAACCACTCGAAACAATTGTCGTAACAATCTCGTAAATGAGCTGTACCGGCGGAGGCTCATTGGAATCTCAGGGTAGATACCGGTACCTTGTCTCGCCGACCTACGGAAAGCCCGGTTGAGTCTATTGCGCTCCCGAGAGGCTCCGCAGAGGCGGTGGAACGGATCCGCGACTCTAAGCGGGGAAAGAGTCACAAGTAATGACAGCCGTTTCACAATACAAGCTAGGTCATTATACCGTACGCGCGGACAGGTTGAACTCAAGTGTAGGACCGGCGGCAGCTGACGTCAGCCGAAATGACAGCCGCCCGATGCGACATGGACTGACATTGCCTAAACTAGCCCTGCCAAGCCAGGAGCGAGGGCAACTGAGCAGTTCGCGGAAGGCACGGTGTAAAGTGAAGCAGGTGGGATGCCAGCAGGCAGAAGAACCATGACGATCTCGTCCACTGGAATGGCTACTCATCGCGGTTCCGCGTTCCTTGTGCGTGCCAAGCCGTGCCGTGAGTCAAAACGCGTGTCGAGCGGCAACTTGACTCGCTCACTAAGCGGAAGACTTGCTTGAATTGGAGATGTGCCGTCTGCCAACAAGGCCTGGCTCACAAGTGATTGGCGGATGGACGCGCAGTCGCAACCGGAATCTACTCCGGCGCCCGAACGCCACCCAGGAACAAGAATCGCATAAATACCTTTCGGGCGCCGATGCCGTCTCATTTGCCCGTTGCGCCCTCCACACCTGAGCCTTATTCTGTTCCGCGCTCGCTGCTTGCGCCGACATGTCTGCTCATCCCGTGACCGACTTGCCTGTTTCAAGAACAGATTCCGTTGAGGCTGCGACCCTCAACGAGTCCCAAGCCGACAGGAAGCTCGATGTTGCGACCTCTGACGAAAAGGCGTCTGCTGTTGACATCGAGAAGGATGCTGGTGCCACTGAAGAGGACGACGATTCGAGATACGTGACTGGTCTCAAGCTCGTGCTCATCTTCGCGTGAGTATCCGCCGGTTTTTTTTTTGTGGCTCGCCAGTCTGTGACCTTTGACTCAAACATGTACTAATTCATTAACATAGTGGCCTACTCTCCTCTGTCTTCCTCGTTGCACTGGATAACGTGAGTTCTCCGCTGATGTTCCGCTGCTACTGTGTTGGACCGTGTTCTGACCGGCCTCCGCCGTCGCCTCCACACCACAGACCATCGTCTCCACGGCCCTGCCCCAGATCGTATCCAAATTCAATGCTCTTGATCAGGTTACCTGGGTTGTCTCCGCATACTTCCTCACCCAGGCAGGCTTCATGTTGACGGGTCTGTGCGCGTAGTCCATCTGCTGGTCACTGTCTCAACCCCTTGACATTGCAGGCGGTCAACTCCTTACAATTCTGCCGTCCAAAGTCTTGTTTTTGGTCTCGATCGTCATCTTCGAGGTCGGATCACTTGTCTGCGGTGTTGCACCGAACATCAACGTTTTGATCTTTGGTCGTGCGTTGGCCGGCGTCGGAGGAGCGTGCATCTTTGTGACTGTGCTGTCAATCGTTGCGGAGGTGAGCTCATTTTCGGCCTGCCCCTAACTCAGAAGTCTGACCAGTTCGTGTTTAGATCATTCGTCTCAAGGATAGGCCTGTTGCATTCGGCCTGTTTGGTGCTCTGTTCGCTCTGTCCAGTGTCGTTGGACCGCTTCTGGGTGTATGTGTTGCTTTCGCGTTCCGGTCAAGTTCTACCACTCATCAGGTCCGCATTATTAGGGTGCCTTCACCGATCACGTCAGCTGGCGCTGGTGTTTCTACATCAACCTGCCATTCGGTGGTATCGCCATTGCCGTCGTCGTCTTCTTCCTTCCCAGCAAGCCCGCCAAGCCTCGCGAAGGCCAGGAGAACTTCACCACCTGGCAAAAGTGGCGCAGCGTAGACTTCATCGGCTCCATCCTCTGCCTGGGTCTCGTCACCTCGCTCCTTCTGCCACTGCAGTGGGGTGGTCAGACCAAGCCATGGACAGACAAGTCCGTCATTGCGCTCTTCTGCGTCTTTGCCGTCCTCGTCCCCATCTTTGCGCTCTGGCAATGGCGCCTCAAGGGCGATGCCATCCTCCCGCTGTATCTGCTCAAGAACCGTACCCAGATTGGCTGCATTCTCGAGGCGTTCTTCATCTTCCTTGGGTAAGTGTGGCAATACCCATACAATCATGCGAAATTGTCGAGATCGCTGATATCTTCCTGCAGCCTTCTCCTTGCCATCTTCTACTTGCCGCTCCTTTACCAGGCAAAGGGCCATAGCGCGACCCGCTCAGGCATCGACATCTTGCCATTCCAGTTGGCGACAGTCCTCACTGGTGAGCACTAGCAATAATACGAAGATATCAGAGCTGACTATAGGCTATGAAGCTATGCTGAGCGGCGCATCGATCCAGTTTACCGGTCGCTACTGGCCGTTCCTCGCCGCCAGCCCTCTGCTCATGTCTGTGGGAAGCGGCCTGCTCTACACTATCGACACCGATACCTCCAACGCGCGTCTTATCGGCTACCAGATCTTGCTCGGTGTTGGTGTCGGTGGTGCTCTCCAGAACACGATCATTGCCATTCAGGCAGAGTACGCCGATCGTGAACACATGGTACCACAAACCACAAGTATCGTCAGCTGGGGACAGGTAAATATATTCTACTTTATTCTGTGTACTTGATGCTAACCTCTTTTCCCAGCTGCTTGGCGGAATCATCGGTATTGCTATCGCAGGTAAGCATCAGCGACAGTTGCGACTCCCCGTCTAAATTCTAATCGACGTGATAGGCACCGTCTTCTCGAATGGCCTTCAACACAACTTCCCCGCGGAGCTCTCGCTCGAGGCTCGCATCAAAGTCAGCCAGAGTGTCACGGCCATTTTCACCCTCAGTGAAGCCGAGCAGGCACTTGCCATCAAGGTGCGCGATACCCACTCATGCGCTCTGGTTACATTCACTTACCCCTATGTTATAGGCATACACCAAAGCGATTGACCAGGTCTTCCTCATCGGCGTTCCGGGAGGCGTCCTTGCCACCCTTAGCGCCATGCTCATCCGCAACTGGAATCTGAAGGAGCGCAGCAAGTTGACCTCCGGTGGTGGTGGTGCGATGGCGCACTAAATGCCATCGTCTCTGACTCGCCATTTTCGCTCTCCTTTGGACTCTTGTGCTTGCCGATGTGCAGCTTGTCTCGTTTCGCATCTCTCTCGCTCTCCCCGGATATCGTTGCATTTTAGCACCAGTAAAACCGTCATCAGTCTCGCCACACGCATTGTCTGTAATTGACACACCCGCACTCCATACGACGACCCATCACGATACGTGCTCGCTCTGCGGGCCACTACCCTGTAGACGAGGGCGAAGCATCGCTCTCTCGCGTGTTGGGACGCTGGACAGCGACCCTTCTCGCTGCCGCTCGTTTCACTCGCTCTGCTTTTGCTTGCTATCATCACAACTTCCTTTCTCTTTCGTTCTAGTATAATTGTTACCTTTGTCTCGTGGATCTAATGTCAACCTTGGGTGCGACGCGGGAGTCGCTTACAACTATCGCCTGAATTGAGAGTGCCGATTCAATGAATCACAACGCGATTGAAATTCATATTTGAATATATTTTTGGGATTTGTCTTTCTGACAGCGAGGTAAAAATAACTTGAGTCGTGCAACAAATGATGCCCTGATCGGCACTCCGCGGTGGCCTCACAACTTGGACTTTGGCACATCTGAGTGCGCTACTCTAGCGTGCGACCCCCAGCCGTCCTTGGCGATGAACCCGACTCAGAGCGCTTTTGCATCGCTCGCACACATCCGCGTTCTTCTGCTTCCTGTCGGCGGGATTTCGAAGTCGAAATTCGAGGCATACGCAGACCTCATCCGCGACATCGACCATGTCCGTCTCGTGGATATCCCTGCAGACCCACGCGAAGACAAATGTTAGTCTATGTGCCGCTGTTTCTGTGAACATACGCGCTGAATTTGGGTCTGGCAGCACGATTCATGCCTGCGCCGCTCGCAACTGGCGCGATTCAGCTCGCATATGTGACACGTCCACCGCCAGTCTCACAGGCACCCCTTGCAGTGTTCCGACCTTCTGCATTTCCACTCGGCGTGCTCGGGATCAGTAGTGTTCCATGCAAGCATCCTCCGGAGGCGTTGGTCGGCGAGTTCAACGCCAGTATCGCACGCGCGTTTCCACCAGAATTCGCGCCCTTCCCACTCGCGCGCAATTTGTTTGTTTTCGAAGAACAGGAAGAAGGGGACGCAAGCGCAGCCCCAGCAGTGCCTGGCAGCATCATTATTCCTGCCGTCATGGGCAACAAGAAGCTGTATCTTGGACAGTTGCTGGCGGACCTCTGTTCCAGCATCGTCGGCGAGTTCACCGGGCTGGTACGCCTAATCCTTGATCACCGATGTACTCATAATGGTTGCTGACATGCGCGCGCGAACAGACACGACTACTCGAGTCAGAACACGGCATGAACGCACTTGCAGCGCAGGCACTACCCCCATTTCCTTCAGACGTCCCTCCTGCCCCGCCGCAACGCATGAGTCTACATCACGTCACCGAATCACCGCGCGAATCGCTCGAGATGTCCAACGACAGTCGACGATCGTCTTTCGCGCAACCTCGAACAACGTCTAGCCAGTCTTCATCTACCGTCTTCGACTTAAACAGGCACAAATCGCCTCCCAGTCTAAAGCGGTCGGTCACACAGACGTCTGTTGCGATGAAACAATCACGGAAATCAACAGCCAATCTGTTACCTAATGGGCGAATGTACAAGGTCCTCGCCGACCTGTACCTGCTGGCAGGTCGACTGAGCGATGCCACAGTGTGGTACACAACGGCACAAAACATGTTTAGGAATTCACAAGACATGGTCTGGCACGCGTCTGTGCTGGAAGGTCTGGCAACTCTGGCCGTCCTCGAGGCATACAACGGGCTCGAGACCAAGGCCGAACTCCCAGCCACAACAGGAGATCGAGAACCATGGGAAGAGCTCAACGAGAAGATGAATCTTGCGCTGAGCCTTTATTCGAAGGCCTCGCCTTCAGCAGTGTTCATGGAACTCGAGTACAGCCTGTTTTCGACATTATTGTGCGACGCAGCATTACGACATGCGAATCTGCTCTTCGCAGTGTGGGTTGGGAAAGGCTGGACTGCTACTTCGCTGACCTACATGGTCCGACCTGTTCTCCCGGAGATCTTCACAACTCGCCCTGTTCCAGATGCCCATCTCACCGCGCTCGATTACGCTGCCAAAGGCAAGAACTCAAGGTCACACATCAGCGCAGCCCTTGCCAACGCCCACGGCCCCTTTCTAGTTCACTTGCGGCCTCAAGAGAAGATTAGGGTGCTCTCATCATTGGTGTCGTTGTACTCCAACTTGGGGTACCAGCGCAAAGAAGCATACATTTTGCGCGAACTGCTGAGTGTGCTCCTGGACATGATCGTCTGTGGTCGTGAAGAGCTACGTGGCTCTATCACCTCGCCCACGGCGAACGGCGTTAACGGCAATTCGTCGCCTGTCGTGGAACGCGGCACTGTGGCTATTCGTGCACCAGAAAGTGGAGAAGGCAACGGTAGCATTCTCGCGCTCGTTCGTCGCATTTGCGACGTTTATGGCGTCCCATTGGACGGTATTGACCTCTATGACGATGGCGACGACGGGTTACAAGCTGCTTCAACAGGCTCCGACAATCCGCAGCGCGAGCACTTTGGTTGGCCGGAGCTTCAAGTCGGCGCGGTCCGCGAGGCGATGGCGATTGCAGAGGCTCTGCCAGACCATGTCTCTGTCGCGCAATTCGCTTTTTCTGCATTGAAAGCTCTGCAAACGGCGATGGGCCCAGCAGATCACCATCACCTGTTCACAACAGCACTGAAGGCATTGGCAACGGCCAAAAGGAGAGGCGACGAGCGTAAACTAGAATACTGGGCGGAGAACCCAATTCTGAGCGTGGAGGTGATGCCGTACGTGGTTCGCTTGGCTTTAAGGCCGTCCGTGTTCTGACGTTCTGATGCAGGCTACCGTTCGAGCGCATGCCGATTCAGCATGCTGTGCGAGACCTCTTGCCTCCGAGCGAGGACGACGCTGGCGCAGCTGTCGTTGGCAGAAGAGACCCGTTCATCTACAATCCGCGGTTACTCAAGACCAGCTCTCTGCAGGTTTGCCGGTCATCTTTTCTGCTCTGCATGCTTTAATCTGGGTTGCAGGTCCTTGCCGTACAAGGCGAACCGCTCGAATTTGTTGTTACCCTACAGAATCCCTACAGCTTCGATCTAGAAGTGCAAGGCATCTGTCTAAGGTACGTTATTTTCGCTTGAGCATCCTGCTCTTACCAACCCGTCCATAACCATAGCGCAAACGGCGTCAATCTCGATTCTCAACCCGTCGCGGTGTTCATGCAAGCCGGTACGCTGCAAAATGCCAAAATTACCGTAAATCCACCAGAAGCGGGGCTGGTGATGATTCGCGGGTGCATTGCCCGAGTTCCAGGCAGCATCCGCAAGGAGTTCCTTCTACCATTCTTTACACAAGAAGAAGAGGATCGCCGGGCGAAGAGGCAGAGCATGGCGTTGCTAGAGTTTGGGCGATGCAAGCGGACAGGGCTCAAGGCAAGGGACTCGCAAAGGTTGTCGGGTGACAGTTCGACGCCGTCCGCGCCGTCGACGCTCAAGTTCTTGGAGTGTCGAATCGTCCCAGCCCAGCCATTGGTCAAGATCAGAAGAACGTCGTTAACGAGGAACGCGTTGACATTGTATAGTGGAGAATCGTGCGTGCCGTCTCACCGATTTAGTTTAGCATACCTGACATATCTGCAGGTCGACCGTCCGCCTGACGCTGGAGAATGTGTCCAAGATCGAAGTGGACTTCATCAAAGTCACATTTGACGACTCCACAATTGGCGCTGCGCAGGCTGCCTTAGCGGAAGGCGAGATGTCTGTGTTCGAGGCGTATGAGACCGAGTACGACCTCATCCACCGGCCTGTCTTCACATGGTCCGACTCGGAGAAGCAGCAGTCTGTCGGCGCGTCGAGGAGAGCCGCTGTGGAGGTCAATTGCTTCGGCAAGATTGGGTGGTAGGTCGCGAGTGGTCACCTCGCTAGCGATTGTGGGCTTACATTAGTTTAGCACGAGCGGAACGATACAGGTGTCATATGGCCAAACTAAACCAGTGCTTGCGGCTGGGGACGACACGTTCTATGTCCGCCAGGTGCTATATCCGGTACTCGTGACGGTGTACCACACCCTGGAGTGCCAAGGGATGGACATCGTGCCGTTTGGCAGCCTCGACGTGGACGCCGATGCCCTGTCATCAGATCCCAACTTCAAGTTGTTGACGGACGCTGCGCTCGCTTCGGACGAAGATGACTGGTGTCTCTTCACTGTCGACGTGCGAAATGCGTATGGTCTGCCGTTTGATGTCTTTTTCGAGAGAAAACAGCCAGGAACGCCGGATTGCACTGTCTCGCATACCGTTGCGCCGGGATCAACGACCCGGTAAGTCCATTAAAGAACGTCGCTGCGTACCGGCTAATTTCGGTTATGTCTAGAATACTGCTGCCACTCAAGCGAGCGTACCTGCCTGAATCGATCGCGTCACAACCTATCCCGACATTGTCAAACCGCCAGTTTGTCGTAGCGAAGGAGAAGCTATCTAGTGCAGACGCGGCAGCTCAGCTCGAGCTGTACTGGTACCGCGAAGAGTTATTCAAGTTTGTCACTGCTCGCTGGAAAGAGGTCAGTTCGCTTCGCTGCATGGAGGGCAACCACGCTGATACACGAACAGACAAATCATTCGCGGTTCGGTGAACTGTCACTGCGGCAGCAGAGACTATCCATGCGGATGCTCAACGTATTCAAGACGCCGACAGTGCGGATACGGCTTTCCTTGGTGTCAGAGTCGGGCGAGTCGCTGCCTCTGCGTGCAAGGAGAAGACATGCCTGCGGTGTGAACCAGTTCGTCTCGCTTCGGACACAGGTCGATAACCTCTCGGGTGAGACCCAACGCACCTCTGCATTTCATAGAACTGACAATTATTCTTCTTTCACAGGCGAAACGCTGGTGCTGGCATTGTCGATCGCGCTCAGCCCTGTTGACTACGTGCTCGTTGAAGGCGTGCTGACCGACATTCCGATTGGGAGACTTGGAGCTGGAGAGTCGCACACGCTTGACATGGGCATGTGTTTTGTGGCACAGGGAAAGTTCGACGCTGTGGCGGAAGCGCGGGCGCTGGGTTCTAGCGGGACTGGATTCAGGCTGGTCGGGTCAGGCGAGAGCAGTGTACTGGTTGGACTTGATTCCACCGCGCCATAGAAAGTACTTTCCACAGCACTAAATTATTGCATATACTGCGAGGAACTACCCAGCTACCTTGCTTTCCGATGGCAACTCGTGTGACCCAGAAGGTAAGTTGCGCGCGCCTGTGGAACGGTTTAGAGTCCGCGCCGGATTCGCGCGGTTGACGTACGTTTGTCTTCCTCTTTCGCTCTTGGTCTACGCGACCGGCATGGGCAAACGCAAGTCGAGTAAGAAGCCGTCAGGACCAAAGAAGCGCCTCGCCGTCGGTGCGTAGACACTGCTCTGTGCTTGTTCTGCCGCGCGGTGGCTGAACTGGTGCTTGTGCTGCAGACTCCGTGTTCACGTTCGTTCGAATCTACTAGCATGCACGTTGCAGCCGACACTGAAACAGCGCTCAGGTGTCTTTATTGTCATCATGACAAGGCGGTGACTTGCAAGATCGACCGCAAGGAGGGTCTTGCGTACATGCAATGCAAGATCTGCGGCCAGTCATTCCAGGGCCGCGTTCACCGTACGTTTCTCTCTTATTGGTTGCGCGCATGCTTGGAGCACTTCTGACTTGTTTTGTGTGCTAATGCTGCTCAGACTTGACCGAGCCCATTGATGTATACAGCATGTGGGTGGTGAGTGAATTCGTGCATCGATTCCCAAACTCCCGCTGAAGGTACCAACCTATTAGGATGCCGCAGACGAGGCTGAGAAGACAGGCCCGACCACTTCGAGACGTGTGCTACCAGCTCAACCGGTTGCTGAAGATGACGAGTATTGAGCACACCGTGACTAGACGCTTTGGTCAACGACACCGACGCCGAGCTCGACCTGTACTCACAAACGACCATAATGGCGTGCAAATGGCACGCTCTGTCGTGTCTTCTGCCAAAATTTGATTGTAGCCTTACTCAGTGTCTACCGAAGTGTGTAAGGCTGTTGCCCAGTGGTTGCAGGCCTCGCTTGTTGCGTGACCATACTTACTAACTCGGGCCGTATGAACGCACACTATCACCCATTGCTTGCACCTCCTCGTACCACATCCGCCAGCTCTCATGCACTATTAAATTGCGAATGCGCCAGACAGACAAACGAACCTGATCGAATGCCTATGCAGTTGACAGTGTCACTCAACATTTGCTTTCACGCAGTTTATTTTGACCTTCGAATCTTACCTCACGGATAGAGATGTCTTTGCCGTGGCTTTGATACTCCTGTAGTGTTTCCCACAATGAAATTGGACGGACAATGATTATGATTCAGCTGTAGGTGTAGGTCTCCCATATCAATTGTACAAATCGTTGACTAGGTCCTGATGATTATTTCGATGAGAGGGGCAGTGCTGGGTGGCTTTGGTGGAAACAAGGCCAAGTTGTGGCAAAACTAAAGAGACGACTTAGAGACGGTCTCGCGCTCGAGGTATACGAGTCGTAATATGGAGTGAAGAAATCGGCAAAGTTAGTTTCATACCATAAACGCCGATACCTGCTGCTTACCTTGACACAGTGCCTAAGTGCCGAGACGGGACATGTGGCATGCGGCAGAATATGGAAGCAGTGGAGCGAGTAAGTCAGTAATCTCACGGTGCTGACCGCTAAACTCAAGATTTTCAGCGACTCACATTCATACTGGACCCATTGGCGCGGTTTTTCATGTGTAATTCACGTTGAGCAATAATAAAGTGAGCGGGCGAGTCAGTAATCTGGTTATGGTGCCTGTCGTCCCTGAAAGCTGCAGCGACGTACGTTTATCTTCGTGTCATCACAATTGACACTATCGTTCCATGGGCAGGAATTTGTGGCGTTCGAGTACACTTGAAGAGCCGCGAGCCGCTCTCAAACCCGGTGGCAAATCGTGATCCTAAGGCCGGCGATATAAACCTCCTCCACTACTTCGCATCCGGCGACCCAAACAGATCAAGATGCTGAGACCTGGTTGGAGCCCATCAGTCTGGTGCGGTTCGTGACGACAATTGAAGAAGATGAACATGGCCGCTGTAGTGCTTACCACAATACGTTGATCCGTTCCCACCGGACAAGGCCGTCACGACCTTATAGCCTGTACAAAATATATCAGTGCGCGTGAGGCTTACGAGATCTTAACATACCTTCTACCGCTTTCCACAGACGCCCCACACTATGCCGTCGCCTCACTCAATATCTAAGACTACTACGCTCGCGCCAGCCCCCAAGCAGGGACAGCCGTTAGGGCCTCAATTGAGCTACCCATACGCGCCAATAATAGAGCGCGCAGATCTGAGACGCACCCAGGCCCACGAATGGGAGCCGCACACGTCGCCGCCAAGGACAAGATGCGCAGCCGCTCCTGAACGGACATTTACTCCTGCCACCGAGCCGTTGCCAGCTCGCGACGCCAAAACCCCGGAAATCACAGGGTCCGACTAGACAGACGGAGATCACAGCCATATCAACCTAAGCTTGCACCGCGACGAATCCACCAAGAAGCGTACTTCTCCGAGCGCGACGGCGACAAGCACCGCGGCAACTCGCGCGTCTTGGCTCAGACCAGGCGAGACATGTTCTGATGAGCCGGAGCTACACAGAACCATGCAAGCCACAGGGGCCGCCGCTCATCGTCTGGAGAGACAAGGAGACGGACGACACAACCTGAACGGACGATCTCCTGCGGCGGAGCGGGTGTCAACACTATGTGTCCCCCGGCGCCGCATTTGACGGGTGGTAGTGGCGTGAGACCAGGATTTTGGGACTATCTAATGCGACCCTCTCCATTACCCTCCGGGAGGCATTGTAGGCCTTTTACATGAGGGTAAGAGGGAGAGGGCCACAAGGGATCCGCCGGTGGCAAGGAGGGCTATTTATTAGATTCGGAATTTGCCGCTTGATCGCGACCGAACTCAAGAAACCTTCGAGAGAGCTGTTCGATCCTACTTATCTCTCACTGAAGTGCAGGTTCAGCATGAAAATCAACTCGGAGAGTCTGGGAGGTGAGGGCTGGAACAACTTGTCTCACATCAGACGCATCTCACCAAACGACGACATAATCACGTTCCACGGGGCTACCATACGACGGCTCAACATGCCCTTCGATTTATTCCCACCTCTCTGCCTGTAGAACACTCCTGATGAACGACTCAACTCGGATGACCATGTAAGAACGGCAACTGTAGTCTGAAGGATGCGGCATGGTTTCCTGCAGACTGGCCTCATGGTGATGCAGGGTTGCTGTCTCTCCAGCCCGTGCTGCCGTATACGGGCGTGGGTACGGCCTTGCGAGTCGCTCAGAGTGGCAAGATGATGCGACAGGGTGCAAATCTTGCATGAACGTCTCGATCTGCGGAGTTGGGTCAGTCGCCTCGACCTATTCAAACCTGCAGTTCCATCTGTCTCGCCGAGATTATGCTTGTGTTACGGTCAGATATATTGATCTATAGGTGAATATGCATTGAGTCATCGGAAGAAGCCGGTGGATCAATTATCCGCACTTGTCATCTCTTCGAGTCTGCTCGGCCGACGCGATACAATCATGGGCTATACGATCTGCGTTGTCGGTACGCACCATTGGCTTTGCGAAGAGTATATATACTGTACGCTGATGCTTGACACTGCTGGGCAGGCTGTGGAACGATGGGCGTTGCGATTCTGTCAGGCGTGCTGGCAAGCCTCGAGTCGCGATCGCAGTCCTTCCCACTGTCGCAAATCCCAGAGAAATGGGAAGTTCATACCCCTGGTACCGCAACTCCAATCGGCCAACCCGACGGTGCACTGCCGTCCCGTTTCATTGCGTGCGTGAACCGTGAGGCAACAGCGGCCCACCTGCGCAAGACTTTTATGTCGATTGGAGGACGTGCGACCGAGGTCGAGGTAGTCGCGCGCAAGAACGTCGAGTCTGTCAAGCAGGCCGATCTTGTGCTGCTTTGGTATGTTGAAGGTTTCTCTGTTGTCGGGTGGTACGGATTTTGAAGATAGGGGCAGCTGCAAGCCACAACTCGCGGCGGTTATCGTCGCCGAACAGGGTATGCGCGAGGCGCTTGAAGACAAGCTCCTTGTAAGCATCCTGGCAGGTGTTACTATCTCTCAGCTGCAAAGCTGGGTCCCCTCAAGCACTCGTGTTCTGCGCGCGATGCCAAATACTCCTTGCAAGGCATGTCAGTTTCCACATCAACGTGCACACAATTATCGATTAACACCATGCCGGCGATATAGATTCGCGAAGGCATGACTGTTATCTCGAACTTCCCAACCTCCTTTAACGGCACGACGGCGCAAAATAGCGAGCTCATTGAGCAGACGCGAGTATCGACCATCTTTAGCTCGATCGGCCGATGTCGATTCCTCGACGAGAAGTATTTTGACGCCTGCACGGCGCTCTCTGCGTCCGGACCGGCTTTTGCATGTATATTCTTGGAAGCCATGGCCGATGGCGGTGTCATGATGGGCCTTCCCCGTGCCGAAGCATTGGAATTGGCAGCTCAAGGTGCGCAGTCGGTTCAGTCGGCTCCGGTCTCCGCAGGCCGTTGCTCCACGTTACGCATTGGTATTTTCGCTGACAAAGCTCCGCTCCGCAGCATTGCAAGGTGCAGCTCGCATGGCCCTTCAACCGGGCTCGCACCCGGCCCAGATCAAGGACGCTGTGACTAGTGAGCCTCGGTGCCGGTTGCTGCCGTATACATGCCCTGAGCACACTGTCACGCAGCTCCTGGAGGGTGCACCATTGCAGGTCTTCTCGCCTTGGAAGATGGAAGAGTCCGATCCACAATTGCGCGGGCGATTCAGGTTGCAACTGAGCGGGCGAGCGTGCTCGGACAACCTGCTGGGAAGAAGGACTGAAATTGCCAAAATGCGCTGGTTCTTGTTAGTTGCACAGCCTGGCGACCGGCTGCACTGGTTTAGTGGCCTGTTTGTTTCACCTGTGATCGACGCAAGCAATAGATGGTCTTGCCTGCATGGAATAATGTCTCGTATTAGTGTTGTCTGAGGACGGAGTTGCCGGCGGAATGATCGCCAGACTTGCGAGCGATGCATCATGCCAAGTGTCCCGAGGCGGAGTATTGTGAGCGGGATCGGCGTCCGGTGATTGATCGGCATAGCAGCGTCTGCGTTTGGACACCGGTCGGGCCCGTCAGCATCCGACCTCCCGTCCCTTTCCCTCACGTTTGTCGTTCGCCTTCTCCCTCAGTTCTACTTCTCCTTAGTTTTGTGTTCGTGAATGGCGTACCAGGACCCATTTCAACAGTATCAGTCTCAGTACGGCGCCCAAGGCTATCCCCCACCCTCTCAGCAGGCCGCTGGCGCTGAGTTTGGCCAAGGCAGCCCGCGTGCTACGCCCCAGGATTCCTACACCACCAGTCAATACAACACAGCGCAAGACAGAAACACTCATGCTCAGTGGCAAGGACAAGATGCCCAGGGCAATTATCAGCAACCCTACGACCCTTATATCCCAGCAGGCCAAGCTGCAGGCGCTGGCGCAAGCACCGGGTATCTCAGCCCACCCCAGCAACCGTACTCCCAACCCGACTTTCATGCATCCGCCGACACATTTGTGAACGATCCTTCGAATCCTCAGCGGCCATATCTTGATCGCTATGGTAGCAGCGGCTACGATGGCTCGCCACAGGCGACGCCGCTGATCAAGCCTCAGGCATTCCACGATGACCCGACCATGCGAAACGAAGGCGCCTATGCCTCGCACAACTCGTATGCCTCGGAGGAGCCTATATTCACCGTACCGCCCAAGAAACCCAAGAGCAAGCGGCGTGCGCTCATATTCTGGATCATCCTGGCCATCATCGTGCTCGCGGCTGCCGGTGTCTGCATCTATCTTTTCGTCGTCAAACCCAAGCTCGACAAGGAGGACGGTAAGAAGGACAACTCGAAGCCGGGTGGCACAAAGGGCAACAGCACCGACACCAACAATGGCAGCAAGCCGGCGCCGGCGACGAACGTCGTCCTGATCGGCCGCGATGGCGACACCGTCACGATGGAGGGCGGGAAGACCTTCACCTACAAGAACCCCTTTGGCGGCTACTTCATGGACGCAAGCAAGACCGACAACCCGTACCAAGAAGGCGCTCAGGCACAACAAGACACACCACCGCTCAACCAGACGTGGGATTTCAGCAAGAATGTTATTCGCGGGTGAGTCGGCGCGTTTCGCAAGGCGCTGCTGCGGCCCTGTCCATGCGTCTTGCTTGCTCACACCGCATATATCCCTTCTTTCTCCGTAGAGTCAATCTCGGGTAAGCCGGACAGCAATTTGCTGTGCTGGCGCGTTGTTCTGACGAGATGTCTCACAGTGGCTGGCTGGTCCTCGAACCCTTTATCACGCCGGCGTTCTACCAGAAGTATCAGGACTTCCCTGGATTCGACAGCGCAGAATGGACGCTCAGCCAAGCCATGCGCGCTGACACGGGCCCTGGTGGTGGCATTGAACAGATCTCCAAACACTACGCTGAATTCATCGTGAGTCGGCCTCGTTCAATCTCCACGACGCCGCTGACGCCCATCGCCATCGCCTCGCCGCTCGTGATAACCGCGATAGACCGAACAAGACTTTGCAGATATTGTTGCGGCCGGCCTGAACTGGATCCGTCTCCCGATTCCGTACTGGGCGATCGAAGTCTGGGAGGGTGAACCCTTCTTGGCAAAGGAGTCCTGGTCGTGCGTATTCTTGGCGCGTTGTGTCAAGCGGTTCCTAACAAACTCCCACTGTGATCAGTTACGTCCTGAAAGCTTTCGAATGGGCGCGCAAGTATGGTCTGCGTATCAACCTCGACCTTCATACGATCCCTGGCTCGCAAAACGGATGGAACCACTCCGGAAAGTTGGGCGACATGGGCTGGATGGCGGGCACAATGGGCGTCGCGAATGCACAGCGCTCGCTTGATTACATGCGCATCATCGTGCAGTTCATCTCGCAGCCACAGTATACGAATGTCGTGCCCATGTTCGGCATCGTCAATGAACCCTTCGTTGGCTTTGAGGCGCTTTATCAGTTGTATGTCGTCAGGCAGGCGTTACATCTCGAATCGTTTCGCTGATACGGCTATTCTTACAGCTACCTGGAGGCGTACACTGTGCTTCGTGGCGTTACCGGCATCGGCAAAGGTCCCATCCTCTCAATTCATGACCGCTTCGTTACGGCACGCTGGGCTGGGTTCCTCAGAGGCGCCGATCGCGTCGCTCTTGACGCGCACAAGTACTTCGCCTTCGACAACGCGAACAAGCCGACCATCGACGACTACGTCAACAGGCCGTGTTCGGACTGGACTGGCATGATGGATGAGTCGCGCGCGAACTTCGGTGTGACTACCGGAGGAGAGTGGTCCCTCGGTAAGTGTTGGTCGTCGAAAGAGACAGTCTGCTATGCTGACGCCCTCCCTCACCTTCCCCATCACTTCTCTAACGCCATCGCACCACCACCACACTCTAAAGGTTACAATGACTGTGGTCTCTTCCTCGTCGGTGGCGTTAAGGACTTCCACGTCACGCAGAACTGCGCTTCATTCTGGGACGCTTGGGAAAGCTACACTCCGACAACCAAGGAACAGCTAAGGAATTTCGCGCTTGCCTCGATGGAGGGAATGCACGATTTCTTCTTCTGGACCTGGAAGATTGCTCCTGCGCAGTCTGGTCGTGTCGAGGCGCCGTTGTGGTCATACAAGCTGGGCTACGACAATGACTGGATCCCGAAGGACCCATCCAAGGCAATCGGTCATTGCGCATCCGTCGGCTCTCCAGTAGACCCGGCCCAAGCCTTCAACGGCCAGTACCCGGCGTCTGCGACTGGTGGTGCTGGTGCACCGAGGACGCTCGACCCGGCGGCAACCGCGACCATCCGCCCGTGGCCGCCGACTGCTCTCGAAGGCGTTCCTGGTGCCAATGTCGTTTTCCCGACATACACGGCAACAGGACCCGTGCCGACGCTGCCAGGCCCGACAGTCACGCCCGCCCCAACCCCGCCGATCAACGGGTGGGCATTCCCGCAGGACACCGCGAGCGCGTTCGTGCCCATCCAGGGCTGCACGTACCCAGACCCTTGGACAGGCGTCAATGCGCCTATCCCGGCGCAATGTCCTTAGTCTGGTCTCGTCACTCGTTCTCTGTCGTTGTCCCGCCCATCACGTCTGGTCTCGCACTCGCATAACGGTCTCGCACACATCTTTCATCCTCACGCACACAAAATTCTCAAGGCAACTTTGACGACATCTTCACGAACAACTATGTGCTGGCTGGCTCATTCTGTATTTCGGTCGCTTGGTACACTCTTTCCCGCATTCAACGTTCACACAGCTTGGAATTGCGCTTAATTGGACTTTTGGCTGTCATATTTTTCTCTTGGACACTCACCCTCTCGGACCTTCACTAGGTATATCATTCGTCGAGCTCTTGCCCTCCTGTCAGCTGCACTGCCTGTCTCTTGCTTCCATCCTCCGTTTGTGACGGAGAATATCTTCGCTTGTATTGATCCTTGCTTTCAACCTCGTTCTTTCTGCTTCAATAGTGCATCTCAGTTGTGGCAAAATAGTGTGAACCGCTTCACAGAACCTGGATTCGTTGAAACGGTCGCGGCGTCACCCATTCAAGCAGAACTGACCACCTGCAGCCATGCTTATCGGCTACACATTCTCAGTACGACAGTGAAATCTTATAAGTATGTACCTGCAGGCAGCGGAGCGATTCGGTAGCGGAAGAGCTCTCTCAGGCTCAGAGTGCGGAGTGCAATACTCAGAGTTCGGCGGCAGTCAGATCTGGCCCTGGCATTAACGTTGACGCCAACACAGAGTAAGTGCGAGTCTCGCTGCAACAGGGGCGTCAATGCCACAGATCTGAAGTTTAAGAATGGAAACGAAGCGTCATCATGATCAGCGTGCACAGCGAGCCCGAGATCAGACTGCCCAAGACGCTCAAGGTCCGTTCGCAAACTGACTGGAGATCGGTCAATGACG
>Ga0247815_10001499_pt1 | contig 17827 bp, 25 predicted proteins | sample UWRJL194509B1_FD_181014 | JGI IMG/M metagenome (GOLD analysis project Ga0247815, IMG submission 181014) | Plant litter microbial communities from Arlington Agricultural Research Station in Wisconsin, United States - UWRJ-L194-509B-1 | ecosystem: Environmental > Terrestrial > Plant litter >...
AAGACGATTTGAGGGAGCGAGAGAATACTTTGGATGGCGCGAACCGCGGGATCCGCACGATCAGAACCTTCGAGCAGGTTGCACAGGCGAAGCGAGAGCGTGGAAGTGAGTGGGAAGTTTCCAGCGAGGGCAGGCAGACGGGACAGAACCAGTCGTTGGATACGGTCCAAGGGTAGGCCGTAGAACACGACCTGAGTGAGCCGTGAGGACTTCATTTGCGATCGAAAGAGCAGTACTGACCTTGCCGAGAAGGTCGTAGCCTCTACGACCCGCACGACCAGCGCATTGGCGGTACTGGAAGCAGGTCAGACTGGTGACTCAACAGCACAATGAGGTCCAAGGCTCTCACCATCAACGCCGTCAAATAGGGCGAGTCTCCGCAAAAGACAGTTGTGCGAGCCGGAGCGTTGATACCCAGAGCAAGAGTTCCTTCAGACGACGCGTCAGCCCTGAACCGCAATCGATGCGAACACAATTTACCGGTGGCGATGACTATGCGCACGAACTTGAGACGGAAGAGACGCTCGACCAAGCTTCGGTAATGCTTGTTCATGCCGCTGTGATGAACGGCGACACCGCGTCGCAGAGCCGTGATGGCCCACTGAGGTACCGATGTCCACGCTAGGTCCTCGATGTCTTTCTCAAGCTCACTCTGCGGATAGGCCGCGTTGCCGCCTGCAAAAGAGAAGTGCTCCAACGGGTAATCGGGGTTGAACGAGCTCTGCCACTCGCTGGCTATCTCCGGCAGAGGAGCGGCACCGCGCTCTTCGTCGACGTCGGCACGTTTCGATTTAGCTTTCGTGGCACGCTGCTGTGCCCGCTCGCGATCCTTCGCGCGGGCCTCCCATGCCTCAAAGTCGCGAAGCTTCTGAGCCCACACGGGACTCTTGGCTTTCCAACGCTCCTCTGCTGACCGGAGATCCTGGTCGATACGACGAACCATGACCTCACAATGAGTGCGGTCGAAAGCGAATAAGATGGCAGGCTATGTCGATGAGTTGTCAGTTCAAGGTCATCGGCTACTAGTTACTGTTACGCACTAAATCTCCAGCGACATGAAGGTCGGCCGCGAGATGGATGATGTTCTGCTTGAAGATCTCGACCGTCGGTATGATATTGAGATCGAAATCCTGATCAGCCTTCATCAGCTGCGGGTCCTGAAGTGAGGATATGATGTTGCGCAAGGCCGAGCTTTGTAGGTCACTTGTCTGCTCGGCGAGCAGTGGCTGCAGAGTGCGAAGCAGTGCAGCTTCGTAACCGAGGACGTCTTGTTGGCGAAGAATGCGGGGCTCCTGTTGCGAGAAGAACACGATTGGATCGAGAAGTGGGAGTTCGGCGACCATTTGAGGTGGCAATTGTGCCTTGTGCTGTACGAGTGCTTGATACAGTGTGAGTGCATCCCGTGCCTCGAGGGCGAAGTCTGGAGGCAATGCCGTCGTTCCCCAACCGATCATCGTGATCGGGTGCATGAAGCGAGTTCGATCAGTGCTTGTGTATGCATTCTTAGCAATGCCAGTGAACGCGGAGTGCGGCGTAGCCGACTCCACCTGCGGGAGCAGATAGAAGTGCTTGCGCAGGTGGCTATAGCGATACGGATGATTGATGTAGGTGTGTTTGAACCCGTGGGCACGTTGTACTGCCGCCAGCCAGTCATTGAACTCTCCGGGCTCGCCTACCGTCGCAGAGAGACCGCTGCGTGAGCAAGCTCAATGGTCAGGACTCCGCCAAAGGAGCACAACGCAACGCCGACAGCATGCAACGCTTACATAACTGGGCAAGGCGCCATGAGAAGAATCTGTTCCCACACTGCGCCTCCCGACTGTTCGCCGATGGTATGAATCTCGTCCATGATGATTCTGTAAGTGCACAGTGAGCTTGGCGCTCTCCTGAAGCTCTGATAATGGTGCTCACCGCTTGATGCGAGGCGTCCAAACCCGAGCGAGAGCAGGGGAGAGTAACATGATCGATAGAATCTCGGGAACCGTGATCAGAATTTGACAGTTTTGAGGATCGTTGACGCGGTAGTCGCGCGAGTGAATGGCCCAGAAGTTCTCTGTTGAAGCGCCATGAGTTTCCCATCGCAGGTATACAACCAAGACGTACTGCCGTTGCGGTTCTTGCGGAACCTCGCGTGAACATCTGCCGCGATCTGAGAACTTTTCAATGGCCTGCCTTGAGTACCAGCTTGACGGCTTACCTGATTGACGAGAGCTTTTGTCGGGGCAATGTAGACCAGAATGCCGTTGTCGCTCTCCCGCAGCACCTTCTCCATCGCATAGAACGAGATAAATGTCTTACCAGCACTCGTAGGCGCTGAATGAAATTGTAAACCTTGTTCACATGGGGCTCGTCACTAAGCCCTACTCACCGACCACCAACACGGACTCGTCCGCATCCAAAGCGTTGAGCACCTTTCTCTGCCACGCATCGGGTTCGAAAGGAACTCGCTTGTCCGGGCGACTGTCGAGACTCCGATCCATGTAATCGCCAAAGACGCGGAGCTGCCACAAGATCGGGTCCTCGTTCACGATGTGCATCCACTTGTGCACTGCGCTGCCTGACGACTTGAGCAACTTCTCGAACTTGAACGACAGCCTCCGGTCGACATCCTCTGACGTTGTCGCCGTCGACGAGAGGCCTGGGATGTAGGCCTTGAGACCGATTGCGGTGAGAACAGAGTTGAGAGCGGTGACCGTGGCGGTCGTGTGACCGGGTGCCTTGTACGCTTTCGAGACGAGTAGTAAGAGTTGAACGGTGAACGAGTCGTGCACCGGCTGTCCGCCTTGTCCGTCCGAACCTTGTGCAATCCATGACTGCAGTTGAAGATGGATCATGTAGAGCTGATACTCGAGTGCGATAGCGGGTTCGGCGTCGGCACCGGTGAGTCGTCTGTTCGAGGCAAGGTTCTTCGCCACGACAATACGCTCCTCGGAGGAGGACAGCGCTGCGATATCCTCGAGACGTGCGATCCACCACTTCTGCGAGTCGCTGTACCGTACACTAGCTTTATCGGTCTGGATCTGTTTGAGCATGATCTCCTTTTTGGTGAGTGGCTTGGCTTTGGTCGACTTGGACGACTTGCTATTCGCCTTAACTGCAGACTGCCCGGCAGACGACGACGGCTGCGCCCGTTTCAAGCTGTCGACAGAGCTTCCAATCCCACCGGCCGCAATCACCTGCTGACGTAATCCGACCCCAGTGCCCGCCAGCGACTCGGCAAACCTTTGGAACGACGCCATGAAGCGCTGCTCCTTCCTGAGCATTCTCTTGCGCTGCCACTCTGTCTGGCTAGCATTTCCTTCTCCGCCTTGATGCTTCGGCAAAATGCTGTTCTGATTGTGCCAGTGGTTCTTGTCTGAATAAACAAGACCGGGGCTGAAGCGCGGCGGCAAGGGGCTTGGAGGCTGATGTGTCGCCTGCGTCGCAACGTGAAGGCGACCGAGTGGTGAGTTGTTGAATACAGGATTGTCGAATGGCAACACTCCAACAGTGGAAGTTGGCGCAGGTACCGCGCGGGACACCGGCTGAGATCGTGGGTGGAGCGTCGCGAGCGCGGAGATGCCGGGCAATGTGGTACCGCTGGCGGTGTAGACAGCCTGCAACCTCTCATATGCAGGGCCGACGGCACCTGCGAGACTGCTAAGGTCGACAACGTCACCACACGTGATGAATGCGAGCAAACGAAGAAACACGTGGAGGTCGAGATCGAGGTTGCCGATCTTGCCAGGACGTTGAAGGATAGTCGTGTCGATGCAGTTGAAGAGCCGTGTGACCAGGGCAAAAACTTTTCTTGCGGAGTCCTTATCGTAGACCCGTTCAAATTCCTTGAGGCTCGATGGAACGGCGGAGCTTCCGCGTTGTTGAAGCGACACGAAACCGTCAAGGAGGATACAGTGACCAACGAAGACGAAGAGAACACCACCTTCAACTCCATCGAGACCCTGTGCAGTCAACTCGTTGACAATGAGCGCAAGGAAAGCGTCAAGTGAGATGCCATCTTGAACGTCTGCTGTCGCGGGCAGTTTTAGGGTTGGTTTAGACGGGCATCCGGCCAAAACCTTGTCCGCTTTCTCCATTGCACGCCAGAGCTCTTTGCTGAGTAGAGATTTAGGGCTGCGGTGCCTCTTGCCCTCGAGTACGAAAGAGAATATCTATGGGCGGATTCAGCAAAGTACGGACCAAGAATGACCATGTAAACCTTCGATTGGCGAAACTCGGTGTCACGCAGGAGCGAGATTGTGAGACCAGACGAGAGTAGTTTGAAAACAAAGTGACGCTGGGCCAGGACTGCTGCGTTTCCAATTTCGTTCGATCGCGTATTTGAATGAAAGCCATCGCTGGTCATGACGAACATCGGCTGCAGCATGCTATTCAGCAGCTGTGACACAATCAAATGCAGTCTGCCCACCTTTTGGCGAGCAACATAAGCGAGCCACAAGGGGTCTGCAGTATTTTCAAACGCGTACACCTTGAAGTACTGGCCGATGTTGAAATGTAGGTGGCGGGCAAGCAGAGTGCGAGCAAGCGATGCCGACGCTGTCGTGTGCTCCGACCCACCAGACGCACAGGTCAAGTGGCGATTGCCTGAACGTGTGATCAGTAGTCTTCATTTCTGGGAGTGGATTTGAACATACATTCCCAGAATACAATGTCAAATACGGCCTTGCGGTTGAGAAAGTTGCGCAGGAGTTTCTCAAGTGAGTGCAACGCATGCAGCAGCTGGAATGACAGGTCTGCCGGACTGTCAACCAAAGATACGGATATCGAGAGATGATTTTGTACCATTTTTCTTTGCCATGGCAAGTAGGGGATCTTCTAGCACGCGTTGCACAAGTGCGTCCCCTAACAGAGCTCCGACCTCAGTTCGCCACACCAGATGCGATCACCGGACTGACCATCGATAACAAAGCGTTCCATTCCAGCATAGTCGCCGATTAAGTCCATCCAGCGGGCAGTGCGGCTGCGCCCCACATACCAGGACTCGTCGAAGAGAGTCGCGGCGCCTAGTAGAGAAAGATCCTTGTCGGGGATTTGAACGTGGCGATTGAGGTCTGCATCGGGTGCGACCTCAAAGTTATCCAGATCCATGACAGTTGTGACCGGTCTTGGATGTGCTTTGCAAAGAGGTGCGGTGGATTGTGCAGGATGAGAGGGAGTCCGAGAGACGGATCGGCTCTGTGCCGGTTTGAAGCCACGTCACGTGTGTGACCTTTAGGCTGGTTCAACCGCGCACGGTTGCAAAAGAAACTTGACCAAAGACACATGCGTCCACGCGCTCATCGTATCGCTTCCCAAGCAGCATCTCCGGCGCTATGTGTGTGATGCTGCCGCAGATAACATTATGCTCTGAGGCTGAGCGCAGGCGTGACTTTGGTTTGTCGTATATATCTGTGTCGGCTCGATGGTTACACGGTGCCTATTTGTCAACCAAATCGCCGAGAGAACTGCGGTGGATTTCGAAAACGAGTGCCGGGATGCCGGGACGCCGGGACTGGTCTCGAAGTCGGCGAGCAGGCGTGCGCAGAAGGGCAGGCCGTGTCCGTAGTTGGCGTCACGTATGACTTTGAGCACCTCAAGCTCGTCATGCGCAAGATCCTTGTCCTTGGGCGGGCTGGCTTTGATAGTATAGATGCGGCCGGATTTGTCGTCGGTAAGCGCAGCGGCGAACAGCGTTGCGGACGGGCCGGCCTTGACGACCATCTTGAGGGTCTGATTGAACGAGTCAGTGCTGATATCGGACGGCAGAGCGGAGCGGATATCCTTGTGGACCATCTGGGCGTCCATACGAGGTAACGGGGTGACCTGCGGACGCGGTCGGCAGAGGTTGAAAATGTCCCAAGCGGATGTACCATGGATAAGGTCTCGTAGTCATCGACACGAGCGATGCACGCAGAAGATGAGAGGTGGTTGTTGGGAAGAGACATTGTTGCAGGGAAGGAGGGTGGTAGACTCGAATGCTGACCGAACTTGGGCATTGGAGTACTTATATTTTTCTGACCGACACAGCATTCTGAAGTCTAGCAGGATTTGGGAAGGACCGCACAGATAGAGCGCGCGGTGCGCGCGAATGAGGTAAGGGATGTGAGGAATCCTTCGCGAAGCCTTCGCGGACCTGCACGATCAACCCGATGGAGCCGCAGTTAGAAATAGCGACCCTCTCGCAGCTCCTGCTTGACAGCTCGTTCTACTAGCGAGAGCGCATAATTATTGTGAAATACCGTGACTGAGAGAGCTGGATACATGCTTGGTAGAAGAGGCGCAGACGAGCTGGTGATCGATGACTAGGTGCAGTCGGTCGGGGCATCACCTGGTCGGTCACGCCAGGCAACTCCGGAACGCCCGCACCGCTAACGATGACCGCCCCTTCTAAGCCCCGTATCTTCCAAGCTACTAGAGAAAAGGTACGAATAGAGACGGTGTCTCGTGTGCGCGAGAAGACTCGGAGGACATATCGTGGAACGTTGAGCTAGAGCCACCCTAAAATAACAGTCATATAGAGCACCTGGTGTAGTAGAGACGAGCAACAAGATTTTGATGGGTGACGTGAAGCTTCTGGGGCCAAGCCAGTATGTCTTACGGGAAGACTCGAATCGCCACGAGCGATCGCGGCAGGGAATACGTGCCCATCGGTTGCCGGGCTACTCACACCTCCACGTACAGGGATGATGAGTCCTGTCGAAACTAGCAAAGTTTCACAAGCAGAATGAGTGCTAGTCCCTGGCGCATGCGCATGCGCAGTTGCACCTTGCACTCGGAGTACAGGAACAACTCCGAATAAACCAGAACTAGCAAGCCCGAACAGCATGTCGGTGGATGTTGAATCTGGCGAGAGGGAGCTGCTGGTTTTAGTTGCAAATGCATCGTTCTGCGGGCGTAAGAGAGGTTGTGCGGATCGCTCCCGGCGGCAGATATCCATCGCGGCTTTGTTGTAACATAAATGCCGCGAAAAACACGATGCGAACTCCTGTCAATCTAAGGGTATTCGGCAAAATAATGCAGATTGATCAGCACACAGCCAGACACGGTATGAACCCGCAAAAAGAAGTAAGCGGAAAGACAAGGTGCCAGAGCGGTGTTTAAATCAAGCTCGACCCGTGTTTCCCTCCGCTCTCGGACTCACTTCCCCCTCGAACTTATAAAAATGGTGCGCGCTACTCGCCCCAACTATTGAAGCGTGAAATATCTCAATATGTGGCAACAGGCACGTCTGCCGCTGACGAAACGACCCCTCGACCTGCTCTATGTCGCCTTCTTCATCGTGAGTTCTTCGACAAGCTTGCCGCGTACCGGCACAAGTTACGAGCTTCTGACGAGCATCCTGCTTTTGACTCTAGCTTCACGTTCCGTGCTCGTTGTTGATGGACTTTCAAGCCCTCTATCCGCCCCACCTCGTTCCCTCGTGGATGTCCAACCTTCTCCCCTGGTACCTCGAGTTGACCGGTGATCCTGTGACGGCCGGCGGTGCCGGGCTTTACGGCCGAAGACTCGACACCCTTTGGCTTACATCTCTGTTCTACATTGAGCTGTGAGACACAGCGTCAGCCTATTCTTCTGTGAAATTTACTCACGCGTCAACCAGTACTGTGCAGTTCCCGTGTTTCTTTATCGGCGCATGGGCAGTCTGGAAAGGTGCGTTACCAAAATCCGTGCACCTCGCTTCGCGCTCATGTCATTTATGCTGCCTTCACAGAACGTCGTGCATGGTACCCGCTACTGGTCGCATACGGCGCGTCGACCCTCACAACGATGGTACCAGTCTTGACATACCTGGCGAGCTACCCGAGCGGCAAAGTAAAATCTCCCAAGTTTGAGACCATTACTGAGTCTCAGCGCGCTCTGGTCATCGGTTCTATGATACCGTGGGTCATTATCCCGGCCATGATCACGGTGGATTTCGCATGGCGGGCCTCGCGTGTTTTGAGCTCGGTAGACCGTGCCGCTGCATTGAAGAAAGCACGTTGAAGGGTATAACAAAGCATCGGCTCTGTGATATCTGTACTTCAGACATTACTCATAGACGCGTTGGGTCACGATATATTACTGTGACGGGATGGATGTATCTTTGCAAACCAGAACTTCACGGTTTCGTATTGCGTCCGACTTCTGTCCCCCGTGGGAACTCATTTGGACACGAAAAAGCTTTGCGAGAGATAAACCAATGTTAGTAGACCGGTTTAGCGAAGGGTTAGCGCCAACGTCGTCGTTAGCGGACATGGTGAGCGTGACACCTGCCAGCGGCGTCTGAACGCTCCTTGTCCTCTCTGCTCCCAATTTCGCGATCAGGGTCGTTGTCGGACTGATAAAAGCTCACGATGGTGCGCCCAGCGTTCGCAACCAGCCTGTTGTCCGTGTCTTGACGCATGCTTTCCGTTTCAGCCTGTAAAGCCACTCCTCTCTCGACCCCTCGACACGTTCTACTTTGCCTTCTTCATTGTAAGCCGGTCATCGTATATTAAAACCTCAGTGCTGATGTCGGCGCGTTTGGATAGGTCCATATCCCGATCTTCCTCCTGATTGACTTCCAAGTGTTCTGCTTCCCACTCAGTTTCATGCCAAAGTTCATCACCGACTTTCCGGCGTGGTACCTTTCCACATCTGGCGACCCAATGTTAGCCGGTGCTCTAGCTCTTCATGGACAACCGCAAGAAGTTGCTTGGCTCAATTCACTATTCATGATTCAGGTGTCAGTGTTTTTTTGACTCGCGGCATTGGAGCTACAGCTGTCACATTCGCGTGACAACAAGGACGACAATACTAATGCGCTCATTCAGGTTATTCCAGTTTCCAACCTTCTTCATCGCCGCATGGGCGTTGTACAACGGTGCGCTGTCTGGCCTCTTGACTCATGGCCGACATTAAACCAGACCGCTTCTAGATCGCCGAGCGTTCTACCCACTGATTCTCGTGTACGGCGCATCAACTCTGACGACTCTCGCTCCATCTATTGCATATTTGAAGAATTATCCTACCGCCATCGCAGCGACAACGACCTTTGCCACGATCACCGAGGTGCAGAAGAAGCAGATCGTCAACTCCCTCATCCCGTGGGTGATAATCCCGGCGGGAATCACTGTTGACTTTGGACTCCGTATCGCGCGTATCATCAGTGATGCAAGTGCACGGGACTCTCTGGTGAGGGCCAAAACCAAGGCGGCGAAGGGGTTGTAGCAGCACCTGCTATGCGTTGCGTGTTCGGAGAATGGTGCCTACATTATTAGAGTCGCGATAGGTAGCATTTTCCTTCAAGCCATACGTTCACTGTCATACTGTGACCAGTGGGTGAATGAATCTTATTTTGCCTCGAAGAACCAGCGCTTACAGCTTCATTCTCCGCTCCTTTGGTACACAATCTGTGTTCATCATGACGCCCTTTGCGCATCCGCATGTGAGTCGCGCTGGCCCGAACATGGTGCCTGCGCGACGCGTGCCGTCTTTCCGCCACGGCCGACGTCATGTGGCGCCAACTCCAAGCCCTTCAAATGGAGCCCGCCCGTCGCCGCGAATCACTCCAAACACCTTCGTCTCTTGACCAGAGACACTCATGAGCTTAACGACCTCTAACGAAGCATTGCCCACCGATAGCCATGCACTCGCCGCTGCTGGCGAGGGCGAGGTTCTCACCCTCGAAACCGAGGCGGGCAACCTCGGTTGGCACATGCACCCGGACGAGATGGCGAATCCTATTATCGAAGGAATTGACAACGAGGAACTGTGGATGCTGTTGCGACGGTTCAACAAGCAGATGTTTCACGTCAAGGCGGTAGACGATGTGCCAGGAGACCTCGACCTACATATCCGGACGGACGAGGAATTCGAGCCAGACAAGATGCGCGCCAACATCGAGAGATTATACATGACAGTGGTACGTAAATTCAGACTGCTGAAGATCAAGTGGAAGGCTGAGGTCTGGCGTAGATCGTCGGCATGATGAACGTTGCGAAACATGTCGCTCGCCTGCGCTCCTGGAACGAACGCCGGCGAACTACGACGTTCTGCATAGTACGTTAGCTCGTCACTTTACATTTCTGACACTCAAGTACTGCTTCAGACTTACTTCGCCGCGTGGTGGTTCGACCTACTCGTCCCGCTCATACTCTCCGTCATCCTCGTCATGATTCTCTATCCACCTTCCCGGTCGATCCTGTTTCCGCCCATGCCACTGGCACTGGTCGATGTCAACACCGGCACCATTCAGCGACCGCGCGCTGGCAAGCTCGCCAGTGGCGACAGCATTACGGGCGCGCCGGAGAAACATCCTGGCGAGGCCGTCGAACAAGAGGCGAGCAACTTCGTCACTGGCGTCGCATCAATCGCACTGTCCAGCGCAACGGAGGCCAAGACCCGTGACCTCGATAACGCATCTGCCACGTCTTCTACTTCCGACGGTGTTCCTGGAGCCTTCGAAAATGTCATTCCTGCTGCCAGCGACGTAGCCACGACGGCTGCCGAGGCGCAGAGTGCGGCTGCTGGAGATACAAGCGATGTCAAACATGACAAGACGAAGATTCCGATGCAACAAATGATGTGGGAGCAGACGCGCCCCTTCATGCATGTCCTCGCGGAAATTTGTGATACTTGGGAACGCTTCGGCAAGTGAGTACTTCCTGTTGGCTCAGTTGCAGCGTTGTACTGACGTGGTCTCAGTGCCTTGTCTCCGCGGCCACCGTTTCCCAAGGACAAGCCGCGATACAAGCTCGCCAGCGCCATAGCGCCTATCCTCTTGGTTTCGCTCTTCCTGAATGCTGCAGCATTTGTAAAAGGCAGCATGTTCGCATTTGGGGCAGGCTTCTTCGGATGGCCGATCATTTGGCGTGCTCTCGATTGGCTTAATCTCCACTATCCCAAATGGCAGCGGGTGCTCGAGCTTCGCAAGTACGTCGCGTTATGCAAGTTCGGCTCGATGCACGACTTACGCATTGTATAGCACACTTCTCCGTGGCATTCCGACCAATGCTCAGCTCACGATCACACTCCTGCGTATTGGTGAAGCCAGAAAGCTGCCAATCCCGCCTCCGCCAATTGCGACAACCCCACCCTCAAGTGACACCGAGCACATCGCGGCTGAGGACCTCCCGCTCGACGTGTCTCAGACGGAATTGGATGCGACGCTTCGCCGTCAATCAACAGCCAGCTTATCCCAGGAGCCTGCACCAAAGAAGTCGAGCAAGAAAGCCAAACTCGTGAGTTTCGCCCGGTTCGCGGCCAAGGCTGGTGTCGAGAGCCTGCTCGGTGCAGATCGCTTCAAAGCCGTTGTCGGTCGCGAACACGCCCTGAATCGACTTGGCATTTTGCCACGGAGCGCCAATCTACCAATGGGGCCAGTCGACTTCAACGCCCGATATAAGGGCAAACGCGGTCGTTTGTTCGTCCTGACGAGTGCAACTACTCCATGCATCGCATTCTCGCCGTCAATCAATCCACGAAACGGCACATCTTTTACACCGCTATGGACAGTAGCCATCGAGGACATTGTCAACTTGTGCAAGGTCGGCGGCCTGGGATGGAAGGCGAAGCTCGTTGTCGGGTGGGCGATGGATACACATGTCGCCGATGCATTGGCTGTGACAGACAGGCTGGGAAACCGCTATGTGTTGACTGCGATGCAGATGCGTGATGAGCTGTTCAATCGGCTTATTGCGATGGGCACGCAGAAGTGGGAGGTTCAGTAGCTTTGTCGATATACCTAGCTTTGTAGTTTAGGGTAAAATTTGTGCATACAGCAACCTATTATCGCAACTATGTTTACCACTCGTACGTGAGATTAACCTTTGGGTTTGGCTGTAATCTCTCCACCTCATCTTTGTCTCTCTTGTGTCCTAACAAGGAGAAATCGTAACGGATGTTCTGGCCAATCTGGAGCCGCATCACTCGTGGGAAGTACTTGAGTACGATGTGCTTGGCTTTGTTCAACGCGCGCCGCTTGCTATCGTTGTAAACCTCGTCCTGTTGTTTTTCTCGTTCAAGCTTCGCGGCCCGCTCTTCCTCGGACATCCTTTGCAACAGCCGCCGTCTGCCAGTGCCACAGATGCGTGGTGGGGATTCTACGCCCAGGTTGAGGCCCATGAGTGTGCTCTCTACTTGCAGATCTTCAAGTTGGCCGAACCCAGAAAGTGATCGGAGGAGAATCTGAGGGGAAAACAAAGTAAGTGCGTTGATCAACGAAGTCGAGTTATCGTCGCACCTCCAACTTTCTGTCGCAATCCTCGAGATACAGGACCTTGACGTTTGAAAAAGCCTTTGTAATGACTGTAGTCCCAATATCAATATCCTGCCGCTCCGTCGCGCAGAATACAAATGGTAGAGGATGCTGCTTGTACTGACCTGGTCCACGATTCAAGTTGGCTTGGGGCTGCTGTGGATCGTCCTCAGATACCGGAGGCACATAGCTGGAGTAGTCGGGTTCTTCGGCGTGGCAGCACGAGGTATTATGTAGCATTAGCTTGCGTACTTTAGGGGCAGTCTGCCATTCAACGGGACCGTCCTGGTAACCAAGGTACAGGGTGAGGTCGTCGACATTTGGGCAAATGCGTAGCCAGTGCATTGCCGTATCCTCGATGCAAAGCCGCCGGACATTGGGAAGCTGTAATCCATCAAAGGCATGCAGAATCGCCGTTTCCAAAGGTGGGCGCAAGGCAGAGTACGAGCCCAGGCCAAAGATGAGGTCGGTAATATTGTCAAACTTGAGCAGGAGATCGCGGAGAGCTGCTGCTTCTTTGGCAACGCTGGCATGAACGCCGCCTTCTATTTTGGAAAATGGCACGTAGGCGGTATCTGGGCTAGAAGAATAAAACAAGGCGTGTTAGTAACTCATATTGAGAGCAGAGGACCAACTAACAGCACCGTAGGGTCCTCGTACGAGTTGTAGTATCGAGACGAATTGGTTCGCAAGTGCACGCCAGCCTTAGGAAGATCTATGTCGTTCCATTTTGCATCATAGTGTGACTGGTTGACTAATGGACGATGCAGTATGAGGGTCACGCGAAATTGTCTGCGCGAAGTTGTCAATCGCTTAGACTCGCTATTATGAAGGAGGCGACGTGCTTACCTCGTATAGCGCATAGCTAGTGGTGACTGTAGTATTGCCTGGGTGGTTTCGACGAGCGTATCCCAGTTCCATATCGAGAGCGAGTGGAATATGATCGGTGCCGTAACCGCACGCAAAAGTTTACAAGTCACGCAGAATGCATCTAAGGACGATCGTGACTCATTGCCGATCTCATCGCAGATGATTGCGAGTATGTCTTGTGGAAGGCTGCACAGACTCGGGGTGGAGGACATGGCGGTGAGAAGGCAAGCCACGAGCCGCCCAGTCACAACTTGAACATCAGCGAGAGCAGCCAAGAAGTAACCAGTTTTAGCATCCTGACCCGCCGGAAACCCATTTGGGCAAGATAAGAGCCCTACAGGCAAACGCGCGAGTGGACCTGGCAGAAGGCAAAGGACAAGATCAAGTGGGATGAAGACGGTATCCCCTCGCTGGATCGCGCAAGCCTCCGTAAACTCACCACTCGCGCAGCGGTTGATTCCGAGCGTTCATTTGGGTGAATGAAGGGGCTTGACTTGGAAAATCGGAAGCGGAGCGCGTGCACGGCAGATCCCGACTCCGCCAAACCTGGCTTTGTCTCTCAAATGGCGGCTCTCGGCGCTGCGCGCTTCACGTCACCTTCCGCCGGCCCTGCTGCAGCACGCATTGATCATTTAAACCGGCAGGTTTCCGAGCTCGTGTCGCGCAACAAAGATCTGGATGCGCGGAACACATCCATTACGCGCGAACTGGCAGACTCGAACGCGCGCACCCAGCAGGCCCTTGAAGAGCAGGCTGCCAAGTTTGCGGTAGAACGCGCGGATTTGCATGATTTTGTTCTGTACGTTCAAGGCGCTGGACGGATTGCAGCACTGCAGACCGAGGACCAACTCTATGCAACACGAATCGAGGTCCTCAAGGGGCAAGATCTTGTCAGAAAGGAGAAGATTCGTACGAGCGAACGCGACACAAGAGGACTTCAAAGAGACTGGGACCTGCTACTGCTAACGCAGGAGAATAGTCGGCTGACGGTGAGTCAACTCTACCACTTGTGCATGTTGAGAAGTCATTGACCTACATCTCATCCCAGCACGAGCTTGAGATCGAGAAGGAGGAACGCGCATTCGACAAGGCCGAATTTGAGTTGACCGTCGGGCAACAGCTGCGTCAGGCCAGGAACAAGGTTGCCAAGTTGGAGGAGCAGCGCCGGACCGTGCTCGAACACTCGCGCACGCAAGAAGAAGCTAAAGCATCGTTTGAGGTATGGTCTCTTATTTTATATCCAGCCTGCCATCTTACTTGTTCGCAGGAAGAAACCAACAAGCTTCGTATTGCGCTCGAGACTGCGCAGACCAAGGTTGAGCGTCTCACGCTCAAACTCGATGGTGGCGACACTGCGCGCGGCGACCTCGAGCGCAAGGTCACTGAGCTGAAGCTCACCAACAAGGACCTACGCCAGCAACTTGAAAAATGGCAGAGCCTTGAGAAGAAAGGCGGAAGCGAGGTCGAGGAGCTTCGGAGAGCGAAGATTGAGCTCGAAAGTCAGTTGAGAGAGGCAGAAGGACGTGTCAAGGAGGGCGAACAAGAAGCAAAAGTCAACGCAAAGGCACTCTACAAGGAGCAGAAGGCGAAGGCACAGCTGATCGTCGAGCGCGAGGAGTTGCAGGTGAGAACATATCTAGATGGTGGGCTTTGACTGACTCGCTCGACACAGGACAAGGTTGACGCACTGCAGTCTGAACTCGACCAGGCAAAACGTGCAGCCAAGCGTGCCCTCTCGTTAGATGAATCTGTTCGGCCATCATCTTCGTCGCATGCGTCGTCATCCAAGCCAAAGGCGCGACCGCCACCTCCCCCACCAGAGAATGACAACGAGAGCGAAGTCGAGGTGCAGAAGCCTCCCTCGGCCAAAGCAAGGAAGCCTGTAGGTCCCAATTGTCACATGTACCTTGCATGGCTGACTTGTTTTCCTAGAAATCAGCATCGATTGAACCAGCGGCGGCATCTAAAGGCAAGGGCAAGGCTAAAGCGACCGACCGCGACCGTTCGGCGTCCCATGGAGCAAATTCCGAAGACGAGGACGATGGGAAACGCGGGAAGAAACGGCCGCGGCCTCAGGCTGACTCAGATGAGTCGGAGATCGAGGAAGTAGAGGCGCCAAAGCCAAAGAAGGCCAAGGCCTCCAGTCTGAAGCCCGGGGGCAACGATGGCGCGGCGACCAAAACGAAACGCGACAAGCCACCCAGCTCAAACAAGCAAGCCTCCAGTTCGAGTAAGCCGGCGAGTTCCGATGCCGCGAGCAAGAAACCATCGAGCAAGTCATCGAACACGGGTGTTGGCTCAAAATCCAAGGTGGCATTCTCTAAGCCTGTAGCAACAATTCGTGAGGAGTCCGAGGAGGAGCAAGAGGCCGCGGTGCAGCCGAAGAAGAAGCGTAAGGTGCTGTTACCAGCGGCGGAGCCGACATCATTCGTTTTCCAGACACCGGTAGCAGGCGGGAGCAAGAAGCTGGGCATCCCGACGCAACTGTCGCCGACAAAGCCAGGTCAGGCCGCGCAGCCGAAAGGCTTCTTTGCGAAAATGGGTGGGTTTCTAGGGTAGTGTGAGGGCCATCATGCATTTATGTTTGTCTTTGAACATGTATGTACATGTGTCTTTCTGTCAGCGAATCTCATTCAGCGGGACATCAAACACCATCGGCAACGTGTCCAACTCCCCTAGATCAGTTCTCGACTGCAGTTGTGTTAAGTCATATGCAATCTTGTTTCCAACTTTGAGGCCCTGCAATCGCGGGAACTTATTTAGCGCGATCCGCTTGACCACGTTGAGCGCAGCCTGGGTCCTGTCGTTGTGCCTCTGCTTCTCCGCCTGGGACCTGGCCTCTGCCTCAAGTCTGCTTCTTACTAGTTCAGCGGCTCGCTCTTCATCGTTCATGGCCGGTGGTGGTGTCCCGGTCATGTTGCAATGTGACAGTGATGATGGCAATTCGAACCCGACGCCGAGACCCATGAGGTCTGCGTGAATGTGTAGGTGTTGTACATGAGCGAATTCCTTGAGCGAGTCCAGTAGCGCCTGTAGCAGTATAATAAAATCATAAACAGGACCTTGTTATCAGTAATCGCACCTCGAGGTCACCTGCGCAGTCCAATAGGTCGAGAGAAGTTGCGTTGGGTGGTGCTTTGGTGAGCGCTGCAGAGCCAACATCTCAGTGTTCGTGCGACGGGCCAGGACAAGACAGCACTTACCAGACCCGCACGCATGGCCTCTCCTCTCAATACCAAACCACCCATATCTCACCTGGCTCGACTGCGCGCAGTGTGCGGTCCCAGACACCCTCAGACTCCGGATCGATTCCACCACCGGCCAAAGATCCAATTTCGCTCCGTCGGATGAGTAACCGAGGCGCAGGGTGAGATCTTGGACGCTTGGACAAACAGCCGTCCAAAACAGGGCGGTGTCCTCGATGTCAAGCCGAGTGACAGTGGAGAAGACACTCGTTTCAAGCTTGCCGACGCGTAATGCCGAAATTAGGCTGTCCTCGAATAGTGGACGTGCTGAGGGATCTTGCCCAAGCCCAAATACCAAGCCAGTGAGGTTTTCAAAGCTCAGAAGTAGATCGACGAGGGCGACAGCATGCTCTTTGACACAGATATTTGGTCCGTTATCGATATTTGCCAGCGGCATGTACGCGGTCTTAGGCCTGAAAATAGCAGGTTAAAACTGGATGTGGGGGTAAGGAAAGCCAGCTGAGCTCACTGAATGACGCCGGGAGTCGGTGTTCCGTAGTGCAACTGCGAGTTCGTATGGACGCGACTGCCAGCCTTGGGTAGCGATGCATCAAAACGTGTCGCCCGTAGTCCAGCCGTGCCGTACTTCTCGTTAGAAGGCGGTAGTGGTCGTTCAACGATAGGTGTAACGTGTAATGTCCTGTGGCGCAGTGTCACTGGTGACTGAATCCGCGCCACCTTCAGTTCTTTTAACTTCAACGTACCTAGTAGACCGGCGGACGTGTGAACACGCGCGCATCATGCGCACAGTCTCACAAAACGAGTCCCAGTCCCATAACACTAGTGTGTTGAAGATGATGGGTGCAGCGACGACACGAAGGAGCTTGCACGTCGCTGAAAATGCAAGGACAGACGGCCTGTCGAACGGACGGCCCTGAACAGATTGGCGGTAAATAGCACTGCAGATGAGCGTGAGAATGTCCTCGTTAAGGTTGCAGATGGAGGATGGGGTGGTCATCGAGGTGGTGGTAAGCGATCAAGAGGCGCCTGTCTGCGTGCGAAGTCACCCGTTCGCTGTCAATACCGTATCGCCGCGGGGTCAATTGAGATACCCTCGGCTCGTTCTCCACACTGACACAACATATCCTCCAAATTAACACCATAGGATCATCCTTAGCTATTTTGCGGCATGACCTTGTAAGTTTGTAGGAAAAATGAGAGGTGAAGCAACGGAGTTTTCCGATCTCGGGGGATCAAGCCTCTACCCGACCCAGACGCTGTTCTAATAAATACGTGCATAGTGAGCAGCCCGCCAAATCGAATCCTGACGATCTTCATCCTTGCACGCCGGTAAACATCGTTCAGGCCTTACAGGACGGTACTCTTCGAACTGCCGCCGTCTTTAGCTTGAGCTCATGCCAGATTATGATTACAAATAAAAAGAATGACCTATGCTTGTTTACAATTATTTGACAGTCTCGTGTCTGATTTGACAGTTGTAAAAGCGTTTGGACACGAACCAGCTGCATTTGTACTCCGCAACTAGCTATCCAGCTATAGCTACTTGTTCCCGTCC
>Ga0247815_10001500_pt1 | contig 17825 bp, 14 predicted proteins | sample UWRJL194509B1_FD_181014 | JGI IMG/M metagenome (GOLD analysis project Ga0247815, IMG submission 181014) | Plant litter microbial communities from Arlington Agricultural Research Station in Wisconsin, United States - UWRJ-L194-509B-1 | ecosystem: Environmental > Terrestrial > Plant litter >...
GAATAATATTTTAATAAATAAGCCAAATGATCTACATCAAGCAGGTCGTTAATAGCCACTACTTCAACATTATCTCTGTTGAAGGTTTCGCGGAAAACGATTCGGCCAATCCTACCGAAACCGTTAATCCCTAATTTAACTGTTGCCATTCTTCTAAATTGTTTTTTTATTTGTTTAATACTAATCGTGCAAGATTCTTAAATAGAAACGATGTCAGAAACCCTTATAAGTTCCTTATCTACATGCGTTTTTCCTTTTACGGCATTTTCTAACGGGGTAAGTACAACCTCATCCCTAATTAAACCTACCATATAATTTGAGTTGCCTTCAAGCAGCGTCTCTACCGCTTTAACTCCCAGCCTGCTGGCAAGAACCCTGTCAAAACATGATGGAGAACCACCACGCTGCATATGGCCGAGGATAGATACACGAACATCATATTCGGGTAAATTCTGGTCTACATAATCTTTAAGTTCAAAGGCACTTTTGCCTATTTTATCGCCTTCGGCAATAACAACTATACTTGATGATTTGCCCGATGCTTTACTTTTTCTTAAAGACTCTAAAAGCCTGTCAAGACCCATATCTTCTTCAGGGATAAGTATCTCCTCTGCACCTGCACCTATACCGGCATTAAGTGCAATGTGGCCTGCATCGCGACCCATAACCTCTACAAAGAAAAGCCTGTTATGAGAGCTTGCCGTATCGCGAATTTTATCTATAACATCTACCACTGTGTTAAGTGCGGTATCATAGCCTAATGTGAAGCTTGTACCATAAATATCATTATCTATAGTACCCGGTATACCTATTACAGGAAAACCATATTCTTTATTAAATAAAAGGCCACCGGTAAAACTACCGTTACCACCTATTACTACAAAGGCATCAATTTTATTTTTTACAAGATTATCGTAAGCTTTTTTACGGCCTTCCGGAGTCATAAACTCTTTAGATCGTGCCGATTTAAGAATAGTACCGCCTTTGTTTATAATGTTGTTTACACTACGCGGGCCCATTTCTTTAAAATCGCCTTCTATCATTCCCTGGTAACCTCTATATATACCAGTACATTCTATATTATGGAAAGCACAGGTACGTACAACGGCCCTGATTGCAGCGTTCATACCCGGAGAGTCACCACCGGATGTAAGCACACCTATTTTTTTAATATTAACTGACATTTTTTAGTATTTGATTGTAAAATTAATAATTTAATATGATTAATACATTTGTTTTTAGCTTATAATATAAAAATCGCAGTTTTTCAATCGATTTCGTTAATAAGTTTTTTGTAAACGATTGTTAAGAATTATAAAAAAAGCAGGAGTATCATCAAAAATATCCCTGCTTTTTTTCACATTATAAAATTTTAATGTATGATAATTTAAAACTTAATCGGTTTCGGGAATCCGGTCCTTTTCTTTTTGCTCTGCAGCCTTCTTCTTATTCCTGCTTTCTGTAAATTTTATATAATCCGGCGAAATTTCAGAGTCAGGATAATCACTGCTCGAGTTATTATTTACCTCTTCTTTCTTAACGTTTTTAAACACCTTCCAGATAAGCTCATCAAAAGTATCAAAATCTACCTCCCATGTTAAGCCTACCCCCTGTGTGTAGCCTATACCCTCTCCCAGAAAGTTAATATCATTTTCACGGTTAAATACACGGGCTTTAAGGGTTCCGTCATTATTAATACGCAACTGGAGTTCTACATTACCCACAACAGCACTTTGGTTTACACCGCCTACCGGCACACCCACAACACCATTAAAAGTTATTCTGTCGTTTATTTGAGATGACAGCGTTAACCCTACCTGAGAGTTTGTTTCTATATAAGGATTTCTATTAGCCTGAACGTAATTAACACCTACATTTACCTTGCTTTCACCATCTGTAAACAAGTCATTAAACAGTGAACTTGCCCTTTCAAACAAGCTTCCATACACAGCTGTATTGGCATTTGTAGGGCTTATAAAGCTGCCTGTGCCTAATAGCGACAATGCCTGGGTTTGGCGGGTATCCATATCGCTAAGCCTGTAATCAAGGTCTGACTTTAATACAGAACTTACACCCGGGAAATTGATGGTGAAATCGGGCTCCGGTGTGGTAATTGTACCATTCAGTACTATATTTACCTCTACCGGTATATTACGATTAAAGGTTGCCGTTTCTAATAGTACCGACGGATTTGCCTGAGTTTTATAAATTGCCTCAAGGTTTAACCTTGCCCGTGTAGGGTCGCCCTCCCAGTTTATGGCTCCTCCTTTTTTAAGCGTAAACTTTTTATCGAAAAGCCCTCCGTATCTAAAGTTATAGATACCCTGCTCTACAACAAAATCGCCAAACATATTAAACTTGCCCAGGGTATTAATGTTAAGCAGCATGGTACCAAACCCTGTAGCATTAAGGCTATGCCCCGTATTTTTATCTATAATAACCTCTAATTTTGCAACAGGGGTTACGTTAAGATCAAAGTTTAGCTCTAATCCTTTGTAAGTTTTTGTATTCTGGGCTACAATACCTTTTGCAATATTTTCTTTTTCTTTAGGGCTTAAAAAATGAATAAATGCAGCATTGGTAGTGCTTGTGGCACCGGTATTACCAAGGTTAAGCTTGATATCTGTACCCTCTGCCGATTCTGCATTTACATTAATTACAAGTTCTGTGGTAGGCCCTTTCAGTTCGGCATTACCTTTTATAAAAGCGGTGCCGTAATATATGGCATCGTCAGAATCCTGCGTGTTTAAAACCAGCATCCTGTCGGATGTTATATTAAGGTCGAGTGCCCAGTTTTTAAACAGCTTGTGTTGCACCGTACCGTTGATCCTGCCTTTAGTATTAAACTTAGTATCTGTAAGTTCTATATTCCTAAAGAGAATCCGCTCCTGCGTAATATCGACTGTGGCGTTTTCTTCAAAATTATAATCTGCATTAAGGTACCCCACTTTTAAACCGCCGCCTTTTATATATACAATACCATCTAACTGCGGGTCTTTAGCATTACCTACAATTGCGGCACGGCCGGATGCTTTGCCCCTAATTTCAGGAAAAATAGATTTTAAGAATACCTGTAGCGGACTTATATCAAAATCAGAAAAAATAGCATCCAGCGACAATAATGTTTGCTTATCTACAATTTCTATATTACCTATGGTAGAAAACGTTTCTTTATCGTCTTTAACAATAGATGTATTTACATTGAATTTTCTAAGCGATTTATCGCCTGTTACCTGCAGGCTCATGTTGCCCAGGTTATATTTATTCATTTGCAGGCTATCTATAGTTATAGACGAAGCCGGTGCAAATTCGTTTTTGTTTTGCTTAAGGCTAACTTCCCCGTTTAGCCTGCCGCCAAAGTTAAGGCTGTCTAAAGAAGGGGTAACCTTGGCAAGGTCTACATCATTAAAAGACAGGTGTAAATCTTTATAATTTTTCCCCTTTAGGTCGCCATTAAGCTCTACACGCTGGTTGTTGTGCGACATAGACAGGTTATCTATAGAAAAATCGGTTAGTTTTTTATTAAACGTTACCTTATTATCTTTAGCATCCTGCTCGTTAATAAACCACAGGTAATTTTTAAAATTAATTTCTGATTTTTTAAACCCTACTACCGAGTTTTTTTTCTCGTCTATAGTATGGTATAGGTTTAGGCTAAAGGCATCTTTTGCCTGCTTGCCACCTTTAAATTCTGTACGTACATATAAAGTATCGTTCTGGGTAATATTAATAAGGCTAAAATCAGATACCTTATAGCTTTTCATCCGCACGCTGTCCATGCTTACATAGGCATTGTATAGTGGGTTCTTATTATCAATATCAATATTTATATTGTCAAAATAATTATCGTATGCCGTTATATTTGGCGAATTAAAAGCAAGTTTAAAATCGCCCTTGTCGCCATTTACGCGGCCACGCAGCTTTGTGTTTTGCCCCACAACAACCTCGGGCACTACAATTTCGAGGATTTTATTATAAATTGTAAAATCAAAATCAAGGTATTGCCCTTTTTTAATTTTATTGGGAGAATAATTGGTATACAGGCTACCCACGGCATTCTCCATTAGCTTGGGCAATTGCGCTATGTCAAATTTTCCGGTAACACGGCCTTCTATAATATCGGTAGAATTTATGGTTAACGTTCTCACATTAGCCTCATCAAAAACAGACTCCACAACAAAATCTTCAAAGTAATAACTATCCCTGCTGTTTTGGTACGACAGCCTCGATATTTCTACCTTACCTGCTATATCGTTAATATTGGTTCCTTTGGCGTTAAAAAGTAAATCACCTTTAAAGATAGACAGCGTATCTTTTTTCATAAGCTTAAGCGCAGCAAGATCGGCATAATCAACCTGGGCATGAAAATCGTACTCCTTTTTCTTCTGGCCCATATCTATAAGCCCGTCAAAGCTCATAAGCAGGTTAGGGTCGTTACTGTTTATGCTACCTTTAAAATAAGGCCATTTAAAACGTCCGTCGATATTTATCTTCTTATAATTATAGCCATTAAAAGCAAGCCCGGTAATATTCCCCTTCACAGTAGTATTAAGCGACTGCTTGTTAAAGCCGCGCCCGTCTATGTCAAGGTGCAGGGTAGTATTACCCACAGCCTTAGCTTCGGCAATAGCCCCTAAGTTAAAATTATCAAGATCTATTGTACCTGTATAAATAGCGTCTGACGGAGTATTATATCCTTTAACCGAAAGATTTGCCTGTGCCTCCCCAAGCCCTGACATGATATACATCTCTGTGTCTATATCCTGTTTGGTAAGTGTTGCATGGCCCACCATATCTACACGCCCAAATTTTTCTAAAACTTTAGGCAGGCTTTTGCCCAATATGCGCGGCATGATAGCAGTAAGGTTACTGTAGTTTGAAGCGATCCTGTCAAAGTCGCCATTCATGTAAAAGCCGGGCCCTTTTTTGTCGAAGAGGTTCCTGAAGTTTATAGAGCCTATAATTTCTGAATCCCGGCCATCAAGCAATTTTAAATCGTGTAATACAAAGTTGTTAAGAGGGCCTTTTAGAGTAGTAGAAAGATAATATTTTTGGTCTTTACCAAATTCGTTAAAAAAGATATTAAGCTCGTTAGATGATATTGTAGCTCGCTCTACCTTAAAATCAAAATCGACAAGGTTTACAAAATCCTTCATCTTTTCCTTACTATAGGTAAGCGTAACATCGCCCGTTAATGCCGACTCTGCCGTTGCCAATTCAATATCATGAAGCTGGATTTTTGTTTTGGTATACTCAAAATTGCCTTTAAGGTTATTTACAAACAGGCCGTGATGATCCAGCAAAGACAGTTTTTGTATATCGCCTTTTATATCGCCCCCTTTAAGAAAAAAGCTTTTTACATTACCGTTAAGTTTTTTAAGATCTAATATCTTGGCAGTTACAGCGTTCTCATTAGTAAGCCTGAACCTGCCATTGGTTACATATATATATCCTGCCCTAACTTTAAAAGGATTATTTGGGTCGGGCTTTTTACCATTATCAAACGATCGAGTAAATACATCAAAGTTAGATAGTGTTTCGCCCTTGTATGCCTTCATGTGAAAGTTAAGCTTCTCCATACGAACGGTACCAAACTGCAATCCGTTCTTGGCGAACTCCCTTATACCTAAAACATTGGTTTGCAACTTATCGGCAGATATTAGCGTATCATTATGGTGGTCCATAATAAGCACGCCCTTAAGCTTTACACTGCCAAAAATGGTTATGGCAACTTTATCTACATTTATATGCGTACCAAACTGTTTATTAAGGTAGTTTGTACCATAGTGTGCAATGCCCGTTTGTACAAAAGGCAGCGATAAGGCTATAGCCAGCAGTAGCAAAAAAAGGAGCAACCCCACGAGGGTGCGTATAACTATTTTTTTAAATTTTTTGATACTGCTATTTGTTTTAAATTTGCACAACCGCGGTTACTGCGAAATGATTAGCAAAAGTAGGAATTTTTACTGTCGCTGCTTACTGCTTTAACCGTTTTTTATAACTCAAAATCCGTGCCTTAAACTATGGCTAACCAGCCCATTTACATACTATCTATAGAAAGTTCGTGCGATGATACCGCCGCAGCCGTGCTACAAAACGGCAAAGTGCTTAGCAATGTTGTTGCAAGGCAGGAAATTCATGAGCAATATGGCGGCGTGGTGCCAGAGCTGGCATCGCGTGCGCACCAGCAAAATATTGTGCCAGTTATAGACGTTGCCATGACAAAAGCAGGCATAGATAAAAGCCAGCTTAGTGCTATTGCCTTTACTCAGGGCCCCGGATTGATGGGGTCGTTACTTGTAGGGAGCTCTTTTGCAAAATCGCTGGCACTGGCGCTTAACGTTCCGCTGGTGGCTGTAAACCACATGCAGGCACACATACTTGCCCACTTTATAGACGAAGAAGGCTTTGATAAGCCTCAATTCCCTTTCCTGGCAATGACCATAAGTGGTGGCCACACCCAAATTGTAAAAGTGAATAGCTTTTTTGATATGGAAGTTATTGGCGAAACTACCGATGATGCCGTGGGCGAAGCGTATGACAAGAGTGCCAAAATTCTCGGACTGCCCTATCCCGGCGGGCCATTAGTAGATAAATTTGCCCAACTTGGCAACCCAAAGGCTTTTGCATTTACCAAACCACAGGTGCCAGGGCTTAACTTTAGCTTTAGCGGGCTTAAAACGCAGATATTGTATTTTATACAAAAAAACGTGGCAATAAACCCTAACTTCGTAGCAGAGAACATGAACGATATTTGTGCCTCTATACAATATACCATTATTAATATTTTAATGGATAAGCTTAAACTGGCTGTAAAGGAAACCGGCATTAAGCAGGTAGCCATAGGCGGTGGCGTATCGGCAAACAGCGGTATCCGCACTACGCTTAAGGAAGCCGAGAAAAAATATGGCTGGAAAACCTTTATACCTAAGTTTGAATATACTACAGATAATGCTGCCATGATAGGCATAGTGGGTTACCACAAATATTTAGAGCAGCAATTTAGCGATGCCGCTACAACATCTAAAGCAAGAATAGAACTATAATGCAGTTATTTTATAACCCAGATATTACTCCCGGCACTACCCTGTTTTTATTTGACAAAGAAGAAAGCCGACACATTGTAAAAGTGCTTCGCAAAAAAGAAGGCGACTTTATACAGATAACCAACGGCATAGGCGCATTGTTTACTGCCGAAATTACATTTGCCAACGAAAAAAAATGTGAGGTTACAATCAGCACCGAGGAGTTTTTTGAACCTGCCCCTTACGAGCTTCACCTTGCGGTTGCCCCTACAAAGCTTAACGACCGTTACGAATGGTTTTTAGAAAAGGCTGTAGAGATAGGCATTACACAAATTACACCTATTATATGCGAACATAGTGAACGCATTGCCTTTAAAGCCGACCGTTTTGAAAAAATAATTCAGGCAGCTATGAAGCAATCGCTGCAATATTATTTACCTATTTTGCATGAGCCTGTACCATTCAATACCTTTGTAAATGAAACTCATGAAGGTGATTTGTTTATTGCCCACTGCGAGGAAACCGACAAAAAACTGCTTAAACATGCTTTGCAGCCCAATAAAAAAACTACCATTCTTATAGGCCCCGAAGGTGATTTTTCTACTAAAGAAATCACGACTGCGTTAGGCTTGGGTTATATACCCGTTTCGCTTGGCAACACCCGCCTGCGTACAGAGACTGCTGCCATTGTTGCGGCACACAGTGTAGCGTTTGTTAATGAGGGGTAGATTTAAATTAAATGTATGAGTATACCCTTACATTTTTTGTTTAAATTTGAATAATATCAAAACAACACACAACATGGAAATTATTTACCATTATGCCACTGTTCTTAAAGCAATAACTGAATTAAGGGAAAAAGGCTATACCGAAGATTTTAACCTGAAAGAAAACAGCATTACCTTTAACACAGGTAGTTTTGGCGAAGACGAGTTTGAAATTAGCGATGTTTACTTTTACGAAGGTGAATCAGACCCTGATGAAAAAGCAACCGTATATGGTATAGAATCTAAATTTGGCCACAAAGGGGTTTTAGTTACCGGCAACGATGCTTTTCCTGAAAGCGTTTCGCGTAAAATTGTAGACAAGCTTTTGGTACACAGAAAAGACAAATAGGCTCATGAGAGCCTTCTGGAACTACTACTTTACTATAAATGCAGTTAATGTATTAGCCAGTATATTAATAGCGATAATGAACGGCCCGGTGTGGCTGCCATTATCGCTTTGCTCATTTGGGCCGGGCATCGGCCTGTTAGCCTATTATATTTTTTACAAAGACCAGTATTACTTTTATTACAATCTTGGTTACACAAAGATGAGGCTTGCCTTAATGGTATTTACATGTAATGTTATAGTTGCCCTGCCCTTTTTACTGATATACCTTATACTACAATCGTGCACAAACTAACAGTAACAGGGCTAACCAAATCTTTCGGCATTAAAAAGGTGCTTGATAATGTAACCCTTAATTTGCAAACGGGCGACATACTGGGAGTTTTTGGGCGTAATGGCTGCGGTAAATCTACCATGCTAAAAATGTTGTTTGGCACAATTAAAGCTGATGCCATTACCATGCTTTTTGATGATAACCCATTAAAGGCTGAACACGTAATCCCTAACGGAGTAATAGGTCACTTACCACAAGACCCATTTTTACCCAATAGCCTAAAAGTGCGGAATGTGATACCTATGTATTTTAGCGATAGTGATTTGCAGGACAAAATTTTTTATGCTCCGGGAATCCATAAAATTACCGACACCAAAGTTGGCAGCCTGTCTATGGGAGAACTCCGTTATTTAGAACTACTCCTTGTGGGCAACCTTAACCACCCGTTCCTAATGCTCGATGAACCCTTTTCTATGGTTGAACCGTTATATAAAGAACGTATTAAAGAATTCCTTAACCAGCTTAAAACATCTAAAGGCATTATCATAACAGACCATTATTACAAAGATGTACTTTCTGTTAGCACATCAAATATTATATTAAAGAACGGCAATGCCATAGCTGTAAATAATGAAACTGACCTCAGGGCAGAAGGCTACCTCCCGGAATAAAACATAAAAAAACCATCAGGACATGATGGCTTTATTAGTAATATAGTTTCCGGGACTAATCCTCGGCAATATACGGGCTCTTTACAAACTCCACTTTTTTAGATTTAGATATAGTAGCAATACAGTAAGGCTGAGTTATAGCCATTGTAGCCATATCCTGTGGTGCAGTTTCTACAATTTGCACAGTGGCAGTATTGGTTTCTCCTTCAAGGATAACTTTACCCACACTAATACTAAAACCTCCGGTATTTTTTTGCCCCATAAACAGCGCTACAACATTATGAGCTGTAAAATCTATGGTGGGTACATCGCTAATATTAAGTTCGGTATAAAGCGTATTAAGCTCCTCCTGAGATTTTACAAGCACATTGGCAGCTTTTTCCCTGCCTCCATTGGTTTCCTGTTTCAAAATTTCGAAAGTACCCACACCGCCAATGGTTGGTGCAGTAGTTTTACATGCCACAAAAAATGCTAACAATAAACTAAGCGTAATTATCTTTTTCATACAAATTGTTGTTTTAATGCCCTGCGGTAAATTTGCTCATATAACGGAATTACTTTCTGGATATCAAATTCCTGAGCTACCTTAAGTGCGTTTTGTTTAAATTCTGCAAGCTTTACTTCGTCTGATAATATTGATATAGCCTTTGCTGCCATATCATCTGTGTCTCCCACATTACCCATATAGCCCGAATATCCGTCACGGTTTACTTCCGGCAGTCCACCGGCATTGGTAGATATTACCGGTACACCCACAGCCATAGCCTCTAACGCTGCAAGGCCAAAACTTTCGGTTTCCGATGGTAAAAGGAACAAATCAGAAAAGCAAAGGATCTCATTAATTTCATGGCTGTTGCCAAAAAACACCACTTTATCTGACAGGCCAAAATATTCAACCTGTTTTTCGGCAGCGGCTTTTTCGGGGCCATCCCCTACCATCATTAAACGGGCAGGTATTCTTTTCTGTATCCCGTTAAATATCTTAATCACGTCAGGTATGCGTTTTACCTCCCTAAAGTTACTTATGTGTGTAATTATCTTTTGGTTATCGGGTGCCATCATAGAACGCTTGCATGGGTTTCCGGCAAGTTTATCCTGGCTTACCTCAATAAAATTAGGTATTACAAAAATTTCACGTTTAATATCAAACAACCTGTACGTTGCATCTTTAAGATCCTGAGAAACAGAAGTTACCACATCGCTGTGGTTAATACTAAAGCTAACGGCAGGCTTATAGAACGGGTGGTTGCCCACAAGGGTAATATCTGTACCGTGCAGCGTGGTTACCATTGGTATTTTAATACCCTGCTCTTTCAGCATTTTTTTGGCCATATAGCCCGCATAAGCATGTGGTATGGCATAATGAACGTGCAGCAGCTCTATACCATGCAACTTTACCATATCTACCAGCTTGCTGCTTAGTGCCAGTTCGTAAGGCTGGTAATGGAACAGCGGATATTCCGGTACGTGTACTTCGTGGTAGTGTATATTGGGGTTTAGCGTGGCCAAACGTACAGGCTGCCTGTACGTTATAAAATGTATTTCATGTCCGCGGCGTGCCAGTTCAAGTCCTAATTCGGTGGCAACAACGCCGCTACCACCAAAGGTGGGGTAACATACTATTGCGATTTTCATAATCAATCTTTAATAAGGTAACGAAATTAACTAAAAAAAACGGTCGGGACCGTTTTTAAGTTGAAATTAACGTACTACTTGCCTTGCTAAAATTACTTAGTTTTTAAGTTAGATTCGTAAATATCTATCCATTCCTGTACCGTCATTTTGCTTACTAACTGCCCAATAAGCTCATACGGAATTGTGGTTACATTTTTAAACCGTACACAACCCTTGCCCATATCAAGCCTGGTCTTTACATAGTTAGGATATTCTGCTACAAACCAGTCATGAATGCTTTTATCTGCATAAATTGACATGGTGTACAGTGCTATAAAATTCTTCTGGCTGGCTATACTTAAAAATGGCAATGGCAATTCCGGCGTGCAATGATAACCTGCCGGATATGTTTCGTGCGGTACCACCCATCCTAACATGCCATAAGTCATACGCTCGCTAAAACCCGGCGGCAGGTTTTCCACAATAACTTCACGAAGTTTTGTCATTGCAGCTTTTCTGTCATCGGGCAATTCCTCTAAATATTGTTGTGGCGATGTAGCGGCTGATTGCATAATTAAAACTAATAAAATTACAGATACCGTTCTTTAAACACTTTTATATGATGGTTTTGATGGCCTATGATTATAAACCCTAATGCCCTTACCGAAGCACTATTGCCAGATGCTATCCCGGTTTTAAGCAGGTCTTCATTACTGAAAGATTTAAACAGCATAATCGTGCTTTGGCGTACCAAAGCAAGTTCGGTTAACATTTCCTGCAGCTTTCTTTCAGAGCCATTTGCTACAAGCCCATATTGTGTTTCATCAAATCCCGGTAACTCAGTTTTATCATTTCGTGCAAAGCGTAATGCCCTGTACGAAAATATCCTTTCGGTATCTATAAGGTGCTGTATGATATCTTTTATGGTCCATTTACCCTCCGCATAACGATAGTTATACTTATCCATAGGGATATCCTGTACAAAGCGGATAAAGTTGTGTACGCTAACTTCAAGCTCTTCTGCAAGCGTCCATTCATCACTTACCAATTGCAGGTAATTATTGTAATATGCCGCATATTCATTGGGCAGTAAATCGATAATTTTCATATTTTAAGCAGAATTCCGCGCAGCATTAATGTTGCCAAAAAGCGAACGGGTTACTATTTTTTCATATACTTCAAGCAGGGCATCGTCTTTTTTGCCATTTTTAATCTGCCTTATACTGTTAAGCGCATATTGCTGAATGGTAAGCAATGGCACAACTATATGCTCACGTATTTTTATAGAGGCACGGCCATCTGGATAATTTTCCATCAGTTCTTTGTAGCCTGATATTTTTAAAAGCAGGCGCTCAGTCTCTAAAAATTCGTTGTAAATAATCTCCCAAAACGCGCCAAACTCAGGATCATCTTTCATATAAGCAGTTAAAGGAAAGAATGACTTAGTAAGCGACATCATACTGTTTTCGAGCAACGTCCTAAAGAACAAAGAGTCATGATACAGATCACTTACCTTATCCCACTCCCCTTTTTTCTCATAAGCAGCAAGTGCTGTACCCAGACCAAAAAATCCGGGAACATTTTGTTTTAACTGGCTCCATGACCCTACAAACGGTATGGCCCTAAGATCGTTAAAATCAAGTTTACTATCGGTATTACGCTTAGACGGTCGGCTGCCTATGTTAGTTTTCGCATAATAATTAAGCGTGCTCATTTTATCCAGGTAGGGTAAAAATTTATCATGCCCTTTAAAAGCCATGTACTTTTCATAGCTTATTTTACCCAGGTCTTCAAGTAAGGCATGTTGCTCGTTAGTAAACGGTTTGTTGTTTTTATTAAACACACCATTAGTAACACCGGCACTTAAAAGATTTTCGAGGTTAAAACGGCAGGAATCGAGCGTACCAAAATTAGAGCTTATGGTTTGCCCTTGTATAGTAACCTGTATTTCCCTGTTTTCTATTTTAGGCCCTAATGATGCATAAAACTTGTGTGTTTTACCACCACCACGTGCAGGTGGACCGCCACGACCATCAAAGAACACCACTTTTACATCGTGCTCACGTGCCATTGTAGTAAGATTCTCCTTAGCCTTATAAATACCCCAGTTAGCCATAAGGTAGCCACCATCCTTAGTACCGTCGCTAAAGCCAAGCATAATCGTTTGGCGGTTGCCGCGTGACTTTAAGTGTGCTGCATAACGCTCATTTTCATACAGCAATTTCATAACGTGCCCTGCATCCTCAAGATCATCCACTGTTTCAAAAAGCGGAACGATATCTACAGGAGGGTTTTTCCACCCCAACAGGCTAAACATAGTAAGCAGCTCCAGCACATTGCGGGCACTCTCATTATTGCTTATTATATAACGGTTACAGCCACGCTCGCCATTATTATCCTGTATGGTTTTTATAGCAAGTATAGACTCTAATGTTTTACGGGTTTCTTCCTCATCAAACTGGTCCGGAGTAATAGATGCTTTAAGATTGCCCAATACTTCCAGTTTTGCCTTCTCTTCTAAATCAGCATAACCGGCAACACTTTTATTTTCTGACTCAATGTGCTTAAGCACATCGGCAAAAACCGTATTGTGTATCTTACTGTTTTGCCTTATATCCAGCGATGCAAAGTAAAACCCAAAAAGGTTTACTTTATTTATAGTACAGTCTATAACATCAAGGTATAACGACTGGTGTTTGGCTATTATAATTTCCCTCACTTCAGCAAGCGTTTGTTTTAACTCGTCAAGGGTAATAAATAACTCCCCTTTAGAATAAAATACAGAACGGTACAGCTTATTTTCAAGGTCGGCAATTTTATCGTGCACACCGTCAAACGTAAGTTTACGCTTTAGTGCCTTTACATCCTGATAGTAACATTTTAATATTGTAGTGCGCAGCTTGTCGGCTACGCTAAGAGTAATCTCTGTAGTAACAAACGGGTTACCGTCGCGGTCGCCTCCCGGCCAGAAACCAAAAGAAATTACCGGGCTTGCAGGCAATTCGCCATTGTAAACGGTATCCTGCAGGTACGATGTTATATCTCCGGCTGCTTTATAAAACACATTTTCTAAATACCATAACAGGCTTATAGCCTCATCATAAGGCGTTGGCTTTTCCTTTTTTATAAAAGGCGTTTTGCCAAGCTGCGCTAACAGGGTTTTTACATCGCCCAGGCTGTTGTCTTTTATTGCCTGTGTTAAATCGGTAATGATGCCCAGTACAGAGCCCGGATAGAATTGCGTAGGGTGAGCAGTAAGTACGGGGCGTATGCTAAAATCTTCGAGAAAATCGCGTAGTTCCTGCATTTGCCCGTGACTTTCGGCCTTTTCGCGGCTTTCACGCAGCGAGCCACTCCCTTCAAGATTATTCAGGTTGCTAAATGCAGCATCTTCTATAGCATCAAACAGCACTATCTGGCGCTCTACATACTGTATAAAGCGAAACATAAGGTCTATCTTTTCCTTCTCGGTAGCATCGGCAAGGTATTTATCGGCAAATTCGTTAAAAATCCCTTCCGGGCTTTTGCCGTTTTTAAAACCCTCGTCGCAAATTTCAGAAAACAGCGGCAGCAACACCCCCGTATTGTCTATAGCCCTAAATGGCAGTGTAATAAATATACTGTTAAAAAGCTGGTATTTAAGCTGAACATCTTCATTAAAACGTTCTATTCTGGTTGCAGGATACATGTATGGTATTTTTTTGTTGAATTTAATAAAAAACCCCCATGTGTAAAACATGAGGGTCTTAATATTTTGATAAAAAATCTTACAAGTCTTTAAAGATAGTGTGCATTAGCCTTTTCTTGTCGTTAATGCTTTCTTCAAGAGATATCATGGTTTCTGTCCTGTAAACGCCTTCAATATCGTCAATCATAAAAATAACTTCTTTAGCATGCTTTGTATCTTTTGCCCTTATTTTACAAAAGATATTAAACTTACCTGTAGTTACATGTGCAACGGTTACAAAAGGTATTTCGTTTATCCTTTCTAATACAAACTTGGTTTGAGATGTATTATGAAGGAACACACCTACATAAGCTATAAAAGAATATCCAAGTTTTTCATAATCAAGAGTAAGCGAAGAACCCATTATGATACCTGCATCTTCCATTTTTTTAACCCTAACATGGACAGTACCCGCAGAGATCAAAAGTTTTTTTGCAATATCAGTAAACGGCACCCTTGTGTTGTCAATCAGCATGTCTAATATTTGGTGATCAACTTCATCTAAACGAAATTTGCTCATAAATGTGTGTTTTTTAAGGTTTATGTATCTGGTCGAGGTCTTGTATAATGTTAAATTTTACATTTATAAGAAATATGCTGCTTAAACCTCCTGTCCGTTAACAAATTTTCTGCTATTATCAAGAAAAAAATCTGCTTTTTCATCTAATTTAGGGAATTTTGCGCCATCTGTTCCAATAAATTCTGCGTCATTACAGTCGATTTCTGCGTGACCAAACTTACCTTCCAGATTACCTATTTCGCTAATAATAGCTTGAAATATTACAGAATTATCAATTAACTCTTCCTTATATTGTGATGCAAAATTCGTGAATTTTTCTTTATTTTCATAATTAATTTTAACTTTTTTGTATATGATATCATAAAATATAATCTTATTTTGAGGAATATTAAAATAATCATCGTTTTTCGCATTCCCTACAACGTTTTCGTAAATTGATTTAAATCCCGAAAATAATGCAAAAAATATAAATTTTCTCGTTTCCTCTCTTTCGTAATCCTTTTCGTAGTGTCCGGCCTCAAAAAGTATGGTAGGAACGTTAAGCGACTGAAACATATCGCCAATGCAGTTTATATTAAAAGAATCGTCAAACCTGCCCACCTGCCCCGGTATATAACCCTGCAGAACAGCATTCATTGCAATAATAACATCTATAGCCTTCTGGCGTACGGTATTTATGTCTCTGACATCATTATATGACGGTGCCAAAAAAGATACCGTGGCAGGCTTAGGAGCGTCTCCTACACCGAATATGGTGCGCTGGTCGTGCATGTTGTAACAATAGTCCGGCTTAAAATCTTCAAAGGCTTTTCTTAATATCCTGCTTTCGGGCTGAGTAAGATTTACCGAGTCCCTGTTAAGATCTATAGAGTTTGCGTTGGCGCGCGTATAAAGTACTGCGCCATCAGGGTTAACTATTGGCAATATATAAAATGTAAAGTGGCTTAAAAGCTGTTTTGCATAGGTGTCATCACTTTGCAGGTAATTCAAAAAATCGAATACTGCTTTTGTAGTGGTCGATTCGTTACCGTGCATTTGCGACCAGATAAATATCCGTACGTTTCCTGTGCCTGCTTCTACAAAATATATTGGCCGCTCCTGAACAGAAGTACCAAGTGTACCAACCTTAAAATCTCTTTTTAATTTATTAAGCAAAGGCTCTATATGAGCATTAGTAATATAACGGCCGCCCAGCTGTACAGCTTTATGTGTATTAAAAATTATATTTAAATCCATACTTGTTTTATTGAATTACAAAAGTAAACATTGTACTTATTACATTTGTAAACAGAATCTAAAATTGAATATATTACAAATGTAAACTATTATTTGGCTTATTGATTAGGTTGTTAAAAAAACATTACAAACACATGTTTAATACACAAACAATCAGTATTTTAAGTATGATTATGTATAGTCTTAATTAAATATGTGTATCGATACTAAGCACATGTTTGTTTACATCGAATTTATTGTTTACATTTGTAATAATAAAATCAGTTTACAATGCTAAACATAGATGACTTTACAAAACGGCTCGAAATTCTATTAGATTATTACTCTATTTCAGCATCGGTATTTGCCGATAAATTAGGTGTACAACGTTCCGGCCTTTCACACTTAATGTCGGGGCGTAATAAACCAAGCCTTGATTTTATAATGAAAATTACAGAGAGCTTTCCTGAAGTAGATCTTTACTGGCTGCTAAACGGCGCAGGAGATTTTCCTAAAAAAGAAGGTGCCGCGCAAATAATATCGCAACCTGTTGTACAGCCTGACCCTGCTCCTGCGCAACCTAAAACAGAGCCTGTGGAGGTTGTACAGGATCTGTTTTCGGCAGCTGCCGAAGTGCCGCAGCAAGTCACCGAAAATAAAAAGCCGAATGAAGTACTTGAGAAAATTATAAGTGCACCCGGAGATATTGAGCGCATTGTAGTGTTTTATAAAAACGGGGTTTTTAAAAGCTATAACCCCGAAAATTAAAAAACCCCGATTGCTTTATAAAAAGCAGCCGGGGCCATTAACCAATAAAACAAACACAAATTATCTTTAAAACCCTTCTAAAAGTATATCGTTGTAGTGATATTGTTTTACCGGTTAGATATCTTTGCTTTTATAAAATTACAACCCTTAATTGTTAATTATTAAGAAGGTAACGTTAAACTGTTCTTAATGTTGAATTTTATAGTTTGTTACAGTACTTATTTTTCCTGCATAATTTTGTGTTCCTCAAAAAGCAGCTTAATATTCTCGTAAGAATTTTTAAGTGCCTCTTTTATCTCTTCCGGATTTAGCCACGCCACTTTAGTAATACCCTCGTTTTCCTGGCCTTCAAGCACGCCGCTGTAATTGGTCTTCATTTCATACCAGTGTGTAACTTTAAGCTTAAACTGACCATGACGTTTAAACACATGGTAGGTTTTTTGCAGCTTATCTATAATTTTAAGTCCGCTCACGCCGGTTTCCTCCTCTACCTCGCGCATGGCGGTATCTTCTATCTCCTCGCCTTTTTCTATACCACCTTTAGGCAGGTCCCATTTACCATTCCTGAATATAAAAAGCACATTACCGTCCTTATTATACACAAGCCCGCCGCCTGCCTTTGCCACCGGAATTTTTTCCTTTAGCATCTTAAGGGCAAGTTTTTCATCAGGATGGTATAAAAAAGCTTTATCAATCTTATTATTAAACATCTTAATAATAAGTTGCTCAAAATCAACCGTCTCCAATAAAAACATTTGGAAATCGGTTTCTTTTTCAACAGTATTTGTCAAAAAAAGAGGCTTATCGTTTATAAAAACTTTATACATTTGCAATATGATTTTTAATACAGACACCGCTAAAAAAACAGCCGAATTGCTTTTACAAATAAACGCAATTA
>Ga0247815_10001501_pt1 | contig 17821 bp, 19 predicted proteins | sample UWRJL194509B1_FD_181014 | JGI IMG/M metagenome (GOLD analysis project Ga0247815, IMG submission 181014) | Plant litter microbial communities from Arlington Agricultural Research Station in Wisconsin, United States - UWRJ-L194-509B-1 | ecosystem: Environmental > Terrestrial > Plant litter >...
AAAACGGCTATAATGCTGTTTATGCTTGCCTTTGCGGTAATGACACCGCTGGGCACGCTGGTTTCCGGTCAGTTGCAGTTTGTAAGCAATTACCATACAGAGATATCTGCCGTTGTGGTAGGTATCCTTTTCCACATATCGTCTACCATAATATTTGAGAGTGGCGAGAACCATAAATTTAATCTTGCTAAACTTATGGTTATCATATTAGGTGTAATTATGGCCTATTATCTTTAACTTTAAATAAAAGCCTTAACCAATGTCTTTTACAAGAACTACCGAACAAGCTTCTAAATATGAACATCTGGAAAAGATGTCGGTGCACGATTTACTTTTAAACATAAATAACGAAGATAAAACCGTACCGTTGGCTGTAGAGAAAGCGCTTCCGCAGATAGAAATTTTTGTACAGCAACTCGTTGAGCGCATGAAAAACGGCGGCCGCTTGTTTTATATAGGCGCGGGTACGAGTGGCAGGCTTGGCATTGTAGATGCATCAGAATGCCCTCCTACATTTGGTGTTCCATTCGATATGGTTATTGGCCTAATAGCCGGTGGTGATACCGCCATTCGCCGTGCGGTAGAGTTTGCAGAAGATGACCGCGAACAGGCCTGGAAAGACCTTTGTGACTATAATATTAATGATAAAGATGTTGTTGTAGGCATTGCGGCATCGGGCAGTACGCCATACGTTATAGGTGGTTTAGAGCAATGCAATACCAACAATATACTTACAGGCTGTATTACCTGCAATGTGGGCAGTCCGCTTGCAGCTACTGCAAAATTCCCCATAGAGGTGGTTGTAGGCCCTGAGTTTGTAACCGGAAGCTCGCGCATGAAAGCCGGCACGGCACAAAAACTGGTGCTTAACATGATAACTACAGCCACAATGATTCAGCTTGGGCGCATAAAAGGCAACAAAATGGTAGATATGCAACTTAGCAACCACAAGCTTGTGGGCCGTGGTGTACAAATGATCGTAGATGAGCTTAATATACCTACAGAAGAAGCTGCCAAATTATTAGACGAACATAAAAACGTACGCAAAGCGATAGAAGCCTATGCCAACAAATAAAAAAGTATTAATGAAGGGTATTAAATACCTAAGCATAGCATTGCCCCTGTTTTTTATGGGACCTGTAATTATACACAGCTCTTTTAAAAACCAGGGACACCCTATGTACATACCCGTGCTTGGCGGTGGCATTATTTTTTGCATTGCGGCAATTGTGTTTGTTTTTTTAGGGTTACGAACTATTATGAGAAGCATGTTTAATAAATAATTATGGAAGCAGCACAATCGTACATTGAGAGCTCTAAAAAGCAGTTTTTGTATTACAAAACCCTTGCCGAAAAGGCTATGGCACAATTAGAACCGCAGCAATTGTTTTATGCCGCTAACGACGATACTAATAGTATTGCCCTTATTGTAAAGCACATGGTGGGCAATATGCTATCGCGATGGACTGACTTCCTGACTACCGACGGCGAAAAGGAATGGCGCAACCGCGATGACGAATTTCAGGATCCGTATGTGGATGTAGAAATCATGATGCAAAAATGGGAAGAAGCATGGGCGGTACTTTTTACTGCGCTTGACACGGTTACCCCGCAAAACCTCAACACTATAGTATATATTCGTAACGAAGGTCACACGGTTACAGAGGCTATAAACAGGCAACTTGCGCACTACCCTTACCACGTGGGCCAAATTGTTTTTTACGCAAAATTGCTTAAGCAATCTGCATGGCAAAGCTTATCTATCCCAAAAAATAATTCGGCACAATACAACAACGGCAAGTTTGCTCAGGAAAAGCAAACCCGTAATTTTACCGACTCTGAACTTAACAGGCTTAACGATTTACAATAATGAAACGATTAATTTTTATACTTCCTCTACTGCTTTTATTAGCTTCATGTTACGACCAGGAACGCAACTGCGCCGACTTTAAAACCGGTAAATTTAAATCGGAATACAGTACAGGCGGAAAAACATTTACATCGACGTTTGAACGCACTAACGATTTTGAAATAGCGAATGTAAACGGTAAGACAGATACTACAGCAATACGCTGGATAAATGATTGTGAGTATATTGGTACTAAAGCAAATCCTAAAAACATGCAGGAGAAAAAAGCTGTAAACATAAAAATGCTTACCACTAAAGGAAATTCGTATACTTTTGAGTTTTCGCTGGTAGGCGACACCCAAAAGCAAAAGGGAACTGTAACTAAAATTGATTAAATAAAAGCATGGAATTTTTAAGTAACCCCGATGCCTGGATAGCACTGCTTACCCTTACGTTTTTAGAAATCGTATTAGGAGTAGATAATATTATATTTATATCTATTGTAACCGGTAAATTACCTGTAGAAGAGCGTAAAAGAGCAACACGTATAGGCTTGTTCCTTGCCATGTTTTTACGCATTGGCCTGCTGTTTGGCATTACCCTGCTTACGCGCATGAAGAAGGCTTTCCTCACTATAGACTGGGGCTGGTTTAGCGCCGGATTTACGGGGCAGGCTATTATACTATTTATAGGCGGATTATTCCTTATTTACAAAAGTACCAAAGAGATACATGAAAAAGTTGACGTAAAAGGCGAGCATGAAACCAATCTTGGCAAAGGTTCAAGCAAATCGTTTGCGGGTACTATTGCACAAATATTAATGATCGACCTTATTTTCTCTATAGATTCTATACTAACTGCCGTGGGTATGACCAATGGCCTTGAAGGTGCCCTGTATGTAATGATTACTGCCGTGGTAATATCTGTTGGTATCATGATGCTGTTTGCAGTGCCTGTAGGTAACTTTGTGAACAAAAACCCATCCATCCAAATACTTGGCCTTGCATTTCTTATCCTGATAGGCTTTATGCTGATAACAGAAAGTATGCACCTTTCCGGCGCACAACTGGGTGGCCAGCATGTAGGCGAAGTACCCAAGGGTTATTTGTATTTTGCCATAGCATTCTCACTCGGCGTAGAAATGCTGAACATGAAAATGAGGAAGGCGAAAAAAGAAGATTAAAAACAAAAGCGGGTGCAAAAATATTTGCACCCGCTTTCATATTATTTAAAAGTTTTAAAACAAAGGTATCTGTCCGTCGTCATCCGGTAATACTTCACCCTCCGGTAAATCATCCAGTGGAGTTTCAATAATTTCTTCAGGCTCCGGTTCGGGCTCTTCATAAGGTAATGGGTCGAGCAGGCTTATCTGCCTTATTTTATCCGATGTCAATACGTTACCTAATGCCTTAATACCTTTTACGGCTATATAGTTTTCCATATCTATTACCAGGGTATCTTTTTGCACACCTTTTATTTTGGCAAAAACAACCTCGGCAACAGGGCGGTAATCGGTAGCAACAATTTCAAGTTGCGACTTAGGATGCTCTGTAATAAACGTTTCTTCTTTCGTGCTGCTGTCAACCAAAAAGCGTTTTATAAAATAGCGTTCTTTTTCACCATCAAAATAAATCGCCGAAATGGGCTTTTTAGGGTTCCACTTTTCAAGCACGATCATGCCGTCTTCAAAGTGTGTTGTAAGTTCGGGTATAATGGTTTTTAGCTTACCGTTCTGGTTGATTACAAGCAGCCTGTCGTTAGGCCTGAATTCGCCCAACAGCTCTCCCCTTGCATCTACATTAAGGCGGTGCACGGTATCGTCAAACCAGATGCGTCGTGGTTTAAGTGTGGAAATACCTTTCTCTTTAAGCTCGATTTTTTTGATAGGATATTTGGCAACGGTGTTACCACGTGAAGCACGTCCTTTAATGGCTATGTTAGCAAAATCAAGGTCGAATTTAAGCTTCTTAACGCTGCCCACCTGGCGTAACAGTACAGTTACAACCTCTGCCTCCCCGTTAGGGTTATCAGAGAAGTATAGTACCATCGAGTTTTCTGTACCTGCAGTAAGGTCATACGGTTTATCGCGCGTAATACCCGATACGTTGAAACGTTTTATATACGATGGCCCACTCTTGCCATCGCGGTATATCATGTTATAAATGGTGCGCTTGTCGTTCTTGTCAAACACTGCAATATGAATGATGTCTTTGCCTACAAAAGTTTTTACATCAACTTTGGTCACCATCATGCTGCCATCGCGCAGGAATACGATAACATCATCAATATCACTACAGTCGGCTACATACTCGTCTTTTTTAAGCCCGGTACCTATAAAGCCTTCCTCGCGGTTTACGTATAATTTTGTGTTACGCAATACAACCTTGGTAGCCTCGATAGTATCAAAACTACGTATCTCAGTTTTACGTTCGCGCCCTTTGCCATAACGCTCTTTTAGGCCTGTAAAATAATCTATGGCAAGCTCGATCAGGTTTTCTAAATGATGTTTAACCTGTGCGATTTCGCCTTCCAAAGCCTCGATTTTTTCTTCTGCTTTATTGATGTCAAATTTAGAGATACGTTTAATTCGTATTTCCGTTAGGCGCACAATATCTTCTTCGGTAACAGCTCTTTTCAGGTGGCCAGTGAAAGGTTTCAGCCCTTCGTCGATAGCGCGGATAACACCCTCCCAAGTTTCCTCTTCCTCCATGGCGCGGTACACCCTGTTCTCTATGAAGATTCGTTCGAGCGACTGAAAGTGCCAGCTTTCTTCCAATTCATCAAGCTGAATTTCGAGTTCGCGCTTAAGCAAATCTACCGTTCTTTCTGTAGATATTTTAAGCATGTGGCTCACGCCTACAAACAATGGCCTATGGTCTTCGATAACGCAGCCCAGTGGCGCAACAGATGTTTCGCAGCCTGTAAAGGCAAACAGCGCATCGATAGTTTTATCAGGAGATACTCCCGGCGGAAGATGGATCAATATCTCAACTTCGGCGGCAGTATTGTCCTCAATTTTTTTGATCTTGATCTTGCCCTTTTCATTAGCTTTCAGTATACTGTCTATTAAAGTTCCGGTATTGGTACTAAACGGTATCTGGGTAATAACCAGCGTACTTTTATCAAGTTGTGCGATCTTGGCCCGCACACGGATACGCCCACCACGCATACCATCATTATACGCCGAAACATCGGCAATACCGGCGGTAGGAAAATCGGGGTATATGTTAAAAGGCTTGCCTTTAAGTATTTTTACCGAGGCATCAATCAGCTCATTAAAGTTGTGCGGAAGCACTTTTGTAGACAACCCTACGGCAATACCCTCTGCCCCCTGAGCGAGTAGCAATGGGAATTTTACAGGCAGGTTTATAGGTTCATTTCGGCGGCCATCATAAGATGCCTGCCATGGTGTTATCTTTGGGCTATACAGCACCTCAAGCGCAAACTTAGAAAGTCGCGCCTCTATGTAACGTGATGCCGCTGCACCATCGCCCGTAAGTATGTTACCCCAGTTACCCTGGGTATCAATAAGTAATTCTTTCTGGCCTATTTGTACCATGGCGTCGCCTATACTGGCATCACCATGCGGGTGGTACTGCATGGTATGCCCCACTACGTTAGCAACCTTATTATAACGGCCATCGTCCAGCTCCCTGAGCGAGTGCATGATACGGCGTTGTACGGGCTTAAAGCCATCCTCAATAGCGGGTACGGCACGCTCCAGGATTACGTATGATGCATAATCCAGGAACCACTCCTTGTACATACCTGTTACCTTGGTAATGGTATCGCCCGAGTCGTTACTGTCGTCCCTATTATAAAAATGTTCTCCTTCTTTTAAAGGCTCTAAATTGTCTTCGTCCATTTATTTCCTTCCAAAAAATATATTTGCTTATCTTGTAACACACCCTTAACTCCTCTCAAGAGGGGAACCAGCTTCACTCAAGCCTGCTCAATCAAACTATAGCTGATTGCTTAGTTCTTTACAATAAAATTTATCTTTTAAGATTTTTAGACGCTGCAGCGCAACGTCTCTACAGCAATCGCGTAGCTCAATCTGAAATCTGAAATCATCAATCTGAAATCCCCTTACCCCACCTCTACATCAAGCTCTACCTTCAGGTTATTGATGATAAATTCCTGCCTGTCAGGTGTGTTCTTGCCCATGTAAAATTCGAGCAGACTTTGTATTGATGTTGCGCTATCAAGCATTACAGGATCAAGGCGAATATCCTGCCCTATAAAGTGTTTAAACTCATCGGGCGATATCTCACCAAGACCTTTAAATCGGGTTATCTCCGGTTTACCTTTTAGCTTTTCCATCGCAGCTTTACGCTCGTCTTCGCTATAGCAATATATTGTTTCTTTCTTGTTTCGCACACGGAACAACGGCGTTTGCAGTATGTACAAATGTCCTTCTTTTATTAGCTCCGGGAAAAATTGCAGGAAAAATGTAATCAGCAGCAAGCGAATGTGCATACCATCAACGTCGGCATCGGTAGCGATAACTATATTGTTGTAACGCAGGTTTTCCATTTCATCCTCAATATCAAGCGCAGCCTGCAGGAGGTTAAATTCCTCGTTCTCATACACAATTTTCTTGGTCATACCATACGAGTTAAGCGGCTTACCACGAAGGCTGAATACCGCCTGGGTGTTCACATCCCTCGATTTGGTTATAGACCCCGAAGCCGAGTCGCCCTCTGTAATGAACATAGTGCTCTCTAAACTGCGCGGATTTTTAGAATCTGTTAAATGCACACGGCAGTCGCGTAGCTTTTTATTATGGAGGCTGGCTTTTTTAGCCCTGTCCTTAGCCAGTTTACGTATGCCCGAAAGCTCTTTACGCTCACGTTCGGCCTGTAATATTTTTTTAAGGAGCGCATCTGCCGTTTCCGGGTTCTGGTGTAAAAAATTGTCAAGTTTATTCTTAACAAAATCGTTTACAAACGTACGTACCGATGGAGCATCCGGGCCCATATCTGTAGAGCCCAGCTTGGTTTTGGTTTGCGATTCGAATACCGGCTCCTCTACCTTAACGCTAATGGCGCTCACGATAGATTTACGAATGTCTGACGCTTCAAAATTCTTGTTATAAAATTCTTTAACCGTGCGCACAATAGCCTCTCTAAAAGCCCCTAAGTGGGTACCGCCCTGAGTGGTGTTTTGCCCGTTAACAAAAGAATAATATTCCTCACTGTATTGCGATTTACTGTGCGTCATGGCAATCTCTATGTCTTCATCCTTAAGGTGGATGATGTCATAAATACGATCATCTTCGGCAATGGTTTCGCCAAGAAGGTCTTTAAGGCCGTTATCGCTGTGGTATTTTTCGCCATTATAAATTATGGTTAACCCCGTATTGAGGTAACAATAATTTTTAAGCATTTTTATAATGTACTCGTTACGGTACTTGTAGTTTTTAAAAATAGCTTCATCTGCGGTAAAGGTCACTTTCGTACCCTTGCGCCTGGTGGTTTCGGCAACTGGCTCTTCGAGGGTAAGCTCTCCTGCAGAAAACTCGGCAGCCTTAATCTGGTTATCCCTGACCGACTCTACCCTGAAATAATTAGACAGTGCATTAACCGCCTTTGTACCTACACCGTTTAGACCAACTGATTTTTTAAATGCCTTGCTATCGTACTTACCACCGGTATTCATTTTAGACACTACGTCTACCACTTTACCCAGCGGAATTCCCCGGCCAAAATCGCGTACGCTTACCGTTTTGTCTTTTAGCGTAACCTCTATAGTTTTGCCTGTGCCCATTACAAACTCATCGATACAGTTATCAATAACCTCTTTTATAAGGATATAGATACCATCGTCGGCAGATGAACCGTCGCCCAACTTACCAATGTACATACCGGGGCGCATACGGATATGCTCTTTCCAGTCGAGTGATCGTATGTTGTCTTCGGTATACTGATTTTGTTCGGACATAAAGTTTAGGCAGATTTTCTGCTAATGTACCATTTCTGCGGAAAAAAACAAAAGCCGGAAGCAAGAAAAGTTTTAATTTCCTTAACAAATCCGGCTTAAAATCGTTGTAGTATGTATTACCTGTTTATCCTGTATGCCGCTACTGATTTTTGGTTAATGTAAATGGTAAGTGTACCGTTTGAAGCATTATATAAAGGTACATCAAATTCGGTTATACCATTGTTTAAAGTAGGTTTAGCTTCTATTATTTTCCTGTCTTTGCTAAACGCGTAATGCACTACATCGCCCTGTTTTAAATTTTTAATTTTAAAGGGGATAACATTATATTTCTTATCGGTAAATGAACCTGTGTTAGGTGCCAAAAACTGATAACCGCCCATAAGGTAATTGCCGTAATACAATGGCAGGTTAGCAAAATCGTCGCCTGTTTTTTTGGTCAGCAGCCATTGCTTATCGTCCGGATAATGGTTTAAGAAAAACACATCGGGTTCAGCAAAAAAGTAACCATCGTTAAATTTACAAGCAAAGGCTGGTTTTTCCCCTGTAACTACGCCCGACGCCCACGTGGTATCGAGAAGTTTCCACTCGCCATTAATTTTCACAGCGTTCCAGGCATGGTCGCTGGCACCGGGTCCTTTACCTATGTGCGCGGGGTGCGACTTAGACGTTCCGGGAATGATAACGGCCTCTAGCCCTGCTTTATCTGCCACAACAGCAAAGAGTGTAGAGTAACCTTCACATACCCCCTTTTTAGATTTAATAGTTTTAAGGGCAAGATCTTCGCGCATTATTTTTTGCTTGGCTATTTTCTCCTCTTGAGTTGAATAGGAGAAACCTACCGGCTGCCTGTTGATGCCGTAAGCAGCCAAATCGTACTTAACATTAAGCGCTATCCATGTAAAAATAGCGCGGGCTTTAAGGTCGTCCTGCTTAAAATCAGCACTAACCTGTGCGGCAAGCTTATCAGGGTCGGAAAATTTAGGGTACGCTTTAACGGTGTTATCTACTTTTGTAAAATCCTGGGCTTGTGCAAAGCCAAAGGTTAGCAACAAAAGCGCTATGTATAAGGTTTTAGATATGTATTTCATGGTAAATAACTATCCAAGAACGATGCCAAAATTAGGTTCTGAGTTGCTAAGTAGCTTAGAAACTGAGAATTTAAGAAATTGAGATTCTTAGATAATTAGGGTAGTTCTATCTAAGAACCTAAGCCTCTAAGGTCTCTTAGAACCTTTTATTTATAATGACAAAATATCCCCTTATCATAGGGTGTCCATAACGCCGCACGCTGATGTGCTGCTTTTAAAGCATTGTTAGCCCATGTATTACAGGTATAAAATAAGCTATACTTGCGGTTGGCTTCATAAAAGGCATCATATTGTCCGTAACTTTGGTCTTTTATCCATAGTACTTTTTTACCATTATCGTACTGAAAGCTATTAGTAATATAGGCAACAAGATCGGCGTAATCCTTTTGCGTGATCATGATCTTTACACACTCGTCATCTTCCTTTACGTTCTTGTAAAATTTCGTATGCATTGCAGATGTTCCTAAATAAAACGCTGCCTTAAAAGCAGTGCTGGCTTTAAGGTCGCTCCACTCAGGCGTATCAAGGTAAAAGCCTTTATCACCCCAGCCAAAAGCCATGTAGGTAGCTATGCTGTCTTTAGCTTTGGTCTGGCTATAAAGAATATCTTTTGTCCAGTCTTTTACATCGTTTTTAAGAGGCACTAAAATATCAGTATGTACTCCGTTAGAGTTTATGTAAATGGGCACATCGCCGCCTTTTTCGGGTTCGCTGTTAACTGTAATGTGCGACAACCCAACTGCAGAGAGTAAATAAATTACAACAAAAGCAACAACACTAAGCACTACCCTGCCGGTGATTCTCAACCCCTTTCTAAGCCTTCTGTTCATAATCAAAGCCTGCTATAATTTGTTTTAACGCAGCATCAAACTCTTTATTGGATATCGTATTGGTTTCTTCATCAAAATTCTCTGCAAAGCTGGGTAACGAGAATGTAGCACGAATGTTACCACCATACCAGGCCAGGCTTATTTTGGCAGCTTCAAGGGCATTTTTCCCTCCATGCTTGCCCGGAGAGGTAGACATAAGTAATAAGGGCTTATTGTCGTAAACCAACTTTTTTTGGCGCGAAGCCCAATCGTAAATATTTTTAAAGGCAGCGGTTAATCCGGCGTTATGCTCTGCAACAGAAATTACCAAAACATCAGCTTGCTCTATTTTATCCAGAAATGTTCTCGCAATTGGCGGCTGGCCGATTAGTTTTTCGCGGTCTACACTAAACAACGGAAGTTCGTAATCGTTAAGGTCGATTATCTCAACCTCTGTATTTTCGAAAAGTCCGGCTGCATATGTTGCCAGTTTTTTATTTATAGAGTGCTTGCTGCTACTTCCTGCAAAGGCTAGTAATTTCATAATATGTATTTATTGGCTTTAAAAGTACAGAAAATTATAGAATATCATCAATTGCAACCTCTAAGAAACTTACTTATATTTGACGCTCATAATTATTACATGAAAACGAAGGACCCTATAAAAAGATCCGAAGAAAAAGGATGATAATACGCATATTTGCCTGGATATTTCTTGCTATGCAATTGCTTGCTTACATTGGCAATGCCAATGAAGCACCCTACAAAAGCGACGATCTCTCTGAGGAAGTGGGACACCACATTGGCTACAATTTATTTCTGATAATTTCGGCTATCCTGTTTTACAGGTTGTATAAAATCACGAAAAGCTTAAAAAAGGTTAGCTACGAAAATAGTATTGATGCTATAGGGCAAAGCGAATAATTATTTTATTTTTCTATACTTTAGTTCCCAACCCAATGTTTTAATTTCTAAAATTTTTTTGAATTCGGCGCGGGTAGGATTGATATGCACTACAGAAGTATCTCTATTTGTGTGGATGTTTTTTACCAATGGTTTTAGAATAAGATAATCAGCAACAGAATTAAAGTTCCTTATCTTTAAACTGTCCTTAATTTTAGATATAATTTTAGTTTTCCAAAATATTGAATCTTTGTAACTAAGAACCAGATCTCCATTTATACGTTTTGCTTTGTTAACAGCCGAGATTCTGAAAATAGTATCTCTTAAATCATTTTTACTAATATAAACAGAATCTCCTTTTATAACAGCATCAAAAATATCGTGTGTATCATTAGTAATTAACTTCCCATTGTTGTAAATGCCTATAGAGTCAATTATCGATTTATGAAAAGCTGCATTAAATGAATCCTCTGTAAAAATTACTAAGTCCGTAATATTTAAAGTGCTGTTTGCACCTGAATATCTACCTCTAAATTTAACAGGTATAACTTGTAGTTCAGAATCATCAACAGGCTGTGGCTCATCAAAATAATAATCAATTCCGTCCCTCATAATTTCTTCGTGCTTTACGCAGGAGGCTAAAATTATTCCGATTAATAAAACAACCAAACATTTCTTCATAAGAATTTATTTACTTTAAATATAACAAAAAAGCCTGCAAATTATTATCCGCAGGCCTTCTTAATACTAAAATCTTAGTACTCAATACTATTTACACGTTAAACCTAAAGTGCATAACGTCGCCGTCTTTTACAATATATTCTTTGCCTTCTACACGAAGTTTTCCGGCTTCTTTTACTTTAGCTTCGGTACCGTAAGTAACGTAGTCTTCATAAGCAATAACCTCTGCACGTATAAAACCTTTTTCAAAATCAGTGTGGATAACACCTGCAGCCTGCGGCCCTGTATCGCCTACATTAATAGTCCATGCCCTTACCTCTTTAACGCCTGCTGTAAAGTATGTTTGCAGATTAAGCAGCTTGTAAGCCGAACGTATAAGTGCCGATGAACCCGGCTCTTTAAGGCCAAGATCTTCAAGGAACATCTGGCGCTCCTCGTAGGTTTCAAGTTCTGTAATATCAGCCTCTGTACCTACAGCAAGAAACATAACCTGTGCATTTTCATCTTTAACCAGTTCGCGAACCTGCTCTACATAAGCATTACCTGTTGCAGCAGCATTTTCGTCTACATTACAAACATACAATACCGGTTTTGTAGTAATAAGCTGGAAGCTCTCTAAAAGCTCTATTTCATCGGCATTTTGAGGAACAACTGTACGTGCAGATTTTGCCTGTAGCAATGTTTCCCTTATCCTGTCAAGCAAAGCCTCTTCGGTCTGAGCTTCTTTATTACCAGTCTTGGCAGCGCGGCGCACTTTTTCAAGGCGTTTTTCTACTGTTTCAAGGTCTTTAAGCTGTAGCTCTATATCTATAGTCTCTTTATCGCGAATGGGGTTTACACTCCCGTCTACGTGAATAATATTATCGTTATCAAAACAGCGCAGTACGTGAATGATGGCATTACACTCCCTTATGTTACCAAGAAACTGGTTACCCAATCCTTCTCCACGGCTGGCACCTTTTACAAGGCCGGCAATATCTACAATATCCACCGTTGCAGGCTGTACACGCTCCGGGTTTACCAGTTGCTCCAGTTTTTCAAGCCTTGGGTCGGGCACGTTTACCACACCTATATTAGGCTCTATGGTACAAAACGGAAAGTTGGCACTCTGCGCCTTAGCGTTAGACAAACAATTAAAAAGTGTTGATTTACCCACGTTTGGCAATCCTACTATCCCTGCTTTCATGTATATACTTATTTTTTGAGGGTGCAAATATAGGAGTTTGAAGCTGAGTTACAAAGTATCAAAGTGTAAAGTTAGAGTTGCAGAGTTACAGAATGGCAAAGTATCTGTCATTTTATACTCTATTTTAATTTAAGTATGAGTTATTGAATTAGCAACTAAAAGACAACTCTGGCCTTTAAGACTTGCAACTTTGTTACTATGCCACTTTGCTACTACTTTAAAAAATCAACTTTACCAATACATTATGTTTTTGTAAGAACTTATTTAACATTGCGGGGTTACCTTTGTGAAAGTTAACAACTTAAATAAACAATCATGAAAAATTTTGCAATGGCAATACTACTTGCTCTGGGCCTTTCGGCAACTGCGCAGGTAAACCAAAACGTTACTAAGGAGAGTACGACAACTACGGTAAAAGTAAACGATGGTACAGGTACACCGAAAAAACTGGTTAAAACACAAAACACAGAGTCGGTAAACCAAATAGAAATTAAGGATGCCAACTCCAAAAAACTAAATAAAGAATCGGTAGAGACTACGCCACAGGTCGTATCTTCAACATCTGTTGAAAGAGATAATGGCTTTAATGCACGTGTAGGCCAGATAAGTAATTACCAAATGGCTGGAAAAGACTATATTTTTGTATCAGAAAAAGCAGGTTACCGGATTGCTACACCCGATAATAAGGATTATGCCAAAGTAAGAAGAACATCTAACGGGCAGTACATATATAAAACACCTACTGCTACGTCTATAGGATATTTTAATCCTGAAGGAAATTTTGTGGTAGAAACCTATGATGATAAAACAGATGGTGTAACTGTAGAAACATACACTAAGGTGCAGAAATAATTTGAGTAAGCTATCTTAAGCAAATAAATAACCCCGAAAATTAGTGATAATTTTCGGGGTTTTACTTTTTTAACATTCTCAGTTTCGAAGGTTTTATTTCTTAGCCTCTTCGATAGAAACTTTTCTGTATTCTTTAAAAAGTTTTTCAAGCTCTAAAGTTGCTTTACGGGCACGGGCACCGGCAGCTTTAGTTCCACCAAGGTGCGATTGAGATTCTTTTTGGAAAGCTTCAATTCCTGCGGTAATCTTTTCTACTAATTCGTTCATGGTAATGTGTTTTTTTAAATGAGGGTGCAAAAATAAGATTTTACATCAATTTAGCCTACATATAGTACCTATATTATCTACCAATCGCAGAATTTCACTACTACTATTAAAAAGGATTACACCAACTCTTTAAAATATTGCAGCAATATTTTATCGTTCTCTAACATGGGTGTAAAAACCTCTAACAATTTTGGCTTACCTGCACTTTGCATAAATGTGGTGAGTTCCTGTTTAAGTTCGCTTTCGTTATGGGCAGTCTGGTATTCAAAACCATACATTTTAGCCAGATGCTCTGCCGTTAACTTATGAGCGGTTTCAAAATAGGTATTAAATACAGGCGTTTCGTTATGACCAGGCAATATCCTAAAAATACCTCCACCGCCATTATTAATTACTACTATCTTAAAATCTTTAGGTATGTAGTTATTCCACAGTGCATTGCTGTCATATAAAAAGCTTACATCGCCAGTTATTACCACTGTTTCTTTATGGCTGCCCACTGCCGCACCTGCCGCTGTAGATGTACTACCATCTATACCGCTGGTACCACGGTTACAAAATACTTCTACCGTTGGCTTAATGTCAAATAACTGGGCATAACGTATGGCAGAGCTATTACCTATTTGTAACTGTGAGTTATCCGGTAGGGTTGGAAATATCAGTTCAAAAGCTTTAAAATCTGTAAATGGTATTTTAGCCAGATACTCGTCGTGTTTTATCTTCCTAAAAGCATTTAACTGTTGTGCCATAACACTGTAATTGCTTTCTACCTGTTTTGTTTGCTTTAAAAAAGATAATAAAAAAGTATTAGGATCCTCTTTAAAATGCTGTGTAAGTACCCCAAAAGTATTATAGGCACGAAGGGTATCTATGTGCCAGTGCTCCTGTGGCTGATATTTTCTTAAAAAGGCTTTAACCCTTTTAGATACCACCATACCACCAAAGGTAATAAGTATCTCCGGCCTGTAAGCTTCAAAATCTTCGGGCGTAAAGGGAGTGATTATAGTATCTATGCTATTAAGAAATGTAGGATGGTGCAGGTTAGAGGTTGTCTCTGTCATTACTACTACCGACGGGTCATTGGCAAGCTGCTCGATAACTGATTTATCTATAGCATTAGGATAATTTACCCCTACCAGTACCAGTTTCTTTTTTGCGGTATTCCATTTCTCTGTATGTGGCTTAATATCACCATCAAAAGTAACCGGATCCATAGTTGTATAATGTACCTGAACATTTACTGTAGGCTCAGTTACGGTTTCATATAGCGGCTCTTCAAACGGGGCATTAATATGTGTTGGCCCTTTTTTAAAACGCGCTACGGCGATAGCTTCGTTAATCATTGCATCATTTTGTTCAGATGCTTCCTCCTGTAAATTAGCGCTGTATAAAATATGATTGGCATATACATTTTCCTGTCGAATGGTTTGCCCGTCGCCTATATCTATTTTATCATGCGGCCTGTCGGCAGAAATTACAATGAGCGGTATCTGGCTGTAAAAAGCTTCAGCCACTGCCGGATAATAATTTAATAGTGCCGATCCTGATGTACATACTACCGCAACCGGGGTTTGTAATTGCTGGGCTAATCCCAACGCAAAAAAAGCCGCACAACGCTCATCGGCAATACTATAACAGGTAAAATTAGGGTTGTTGGCAAAGCCTATGGTAAGTGGTGCATTTCGCGATCCCGGAGATATTACAATGTGATTAACAGACTTGCACTGGCATATTTCTATGATGCTTTGTGCCAAAGGTATTTTAGGGTAGGTCATTTATCTTGATGTGAAATTACAGGTTTTGCAATAATACCAAAACCCGACACTACAAATTTACCACTACGGCAAGGAAATGCATAATAAAAAATGTAAAAGTTTGCCTAATTATCTGCACAAAAAAGAGGCTGTTAAACCTCTTCTTTTGTTATCCATTTACCGTTTGCAGGCGCTTTATAGTTGTGCATTTTTTCTAAAAGACCTTCGATGTCTTCGCTTACCAGCACCATATCATGGTTAGCCTGTTTAAGCAGCCCTTTGTTTACCATGGTTTGCATCATCTCTAAAAGAGGATTATAAAAACCATTAACGTTTAATATTGCAATTGGCTTTTTATGAAGCCCTAATTGTGCCCATGTAAGCATTTCAAAAAACTCTTCAAGTGTACCAAAACCACCCGGAAGCGCAATTACGCCATCGCAAAGGTCGTTCATTTTAGTTTTTCGCTCGTGCATGGTTTCTACCAAAATTAATTCGGTTAATCCTATATGTGCTATTTCTTTTGAGCTTAAAAAATCGGGCAATACGCCTATAACTTCGCCGCCATTTTCAAGGGCGCCATTTGCCACAGCTCCCATAAGGCCTACATTGGCACCGCCATAAACAAGGCCTATATTTTTAGAGGCTAATGTTTTACCCAGTAAATAAGCCTGCTCTTCAAAAATTACATCGGTACCAAAGCTCGAACCGCAAAAAACCGTAATCCTTTTCATTATTGTATTATATTAAAAGTAATCATCATTGTGGCAATAAATAATGAAATAAGACCCGATAGAAAAACTACATCGGCCAAACGCTCGTAAGCCGGACTCGATGGTTTATTACTTCGCATAGACAGGTAAGACAGTATACTGCTTACCATAAACAGCATAATCGCAATTGCCGTACACTCGTCTATATAAGATGCCTCTTTATAGTTATTTACCTTTAATGATGTTAATACCACAAAACACAGCCCCACCAGTGTTGATGAGGCTGAAAGTATATGCGGAAAATTGTTGTTATTGTTAGCAGACATAAATTATGCCTTTACCCAATCCATAACTTCAGGATCTGTAACAAGGGTTTTAGGGCTTATTACTTTTACAAGCTCCCCTTTTTCATTAATTAGGTATTTCTGGAAATTCCATTGTACCTCGCTGTCTTCAAGTCCGTTTTTGCTTTTTTGGGTCAGGAATTTATAAACCGGCGACATATCTTCTCCTTTTACAGATACTTTATCCATCATAGGAAAAGATACTCCATAATTCTTTTGGCAAAAAGCAGCAATATCTTCTTTAGTTCCCGGCTCCTGCTCAGCAAAGTTGTTAGCAGGAAAACCCACTATTACAAGTCCTTTATCTTTATACTGTTCATACAAGGCTTCAAGGTCTTTGTATTGAGGCGTAAGTCCGCATTTAGATGCCGTATTTACCACAATTACTTTTTTGCCTTTAAGCGATGCAAAATCAAAGGTATTACCGTAAAGGTCCTGAACTTTAAACTGGTATATATTTTCTGCTGCCATAGTTTTTGTTTTACTTTTTGCCGTATCTGTTTTTGCTGTTTGTGCCTGATTTTGGCAACTAATTAACATTAAAAGTCCACAGGCAAGTATCGCGGATTTTTTCATTTGTTTTATTTTTATATAAATGTACAAAAATTACTTTTTTAAATGCTTTCGGTATTGCATTAATGCAAAACCGCCCAGTATACACACACCCAGTGCCATATAAAAGAAATACATTGGTGTACGTAACTCTCCGCTGGCGTAACTGTGTAAACCGGTAAGGTAAAAGTTTACCCCAAAATACGTCATTAAGATAGATGCATAGGCAAGTACACTAAAAAAGTTATAGATCCACGTACCTCTAAGCGACGGTACAAAACGCATGTGTATTACAAAAGCATAGATCATAATACTTACCAATGCCCATGTTTCTTTAGGATCCCAACCCCAGTAACGGCCCCAGCTCTCGTTAGCCCACTGCCCGCCCAAAAAGTTACCTATAGACAACATAACAAGCCCTACGGTAAGTGCCATTTCGTTAATATAGGTTAACTCTTTAATGGTAAGTTCCATTTTTAATTTGTTGTTTTTATTGGTAAACAACATAAGTATAAGTGCCACAAGCCCTAAAATCATGCCCAGTGTAAGCGGGCCATAACTGCCTACAATTACCGCAACATGAATCATTAACCAGTAAGAGTTTAATACCGGTACAAGATTAGCGATTTCAGGATCGGTCCAGTTCCAGTGAGCAACCGTAAGTACCATAGCTGCAACAAGTGCTGTAGATGCAACCGTAAGTTGTGACTTGCGGCCAAAGGCGAGGCCGAAAAACATGGTTGCCCATCCAACATAAATAACCGACTCATAAGCATTACTCCACGGGGCATGACCTGATACATACCAGCGTACAGCCAGCCAAAGTGTATGCAGTGCAAATAAAAATATAATTACACCATGAAAAAACGTAACGCTATAC
>Ga0247815_10001505_pt1 | contig 17802 bp, 23 predicted proteins | sample UWRJL194509B1_FD_181014 | JGI IMG/M metagenome (GOLD analysis project Ga0247815, IMG submission 181014) | Plant litter microbial communities from Arlington Agricultural Research Station in Wisconsin, United States - UWRJ-L194-509B-1 | ecosystem: Environmental > Terrestrial > Plant litter >...
AGACGTCATTGGGCGAGAACAGAATGTGAATGGGTAAGAGGACGACCATGGTGGTGAAACAGTGCAGGAGAACGAAGTAGACTATGGATATAATTAGCGGGAGCGAGCGAGTGCAAGACGAGTGATGAGCACGCACGACTGCCACGCAAGAACCTGCAGTAGAGAGTGGCGTCTGTGCCAACGAGGTCGAGCATCTTATCTTCGGGGAACCAGATAGCCTGCCAGACCCATCCCAGTAGCCAGGGCGAATGGGGCGGCGAGGGGCGTTCTGCCCAGCAACGGCCCTGGTACAAATACCCAAACTCCCAGGTCTCGACGCTGCCGAGTGGGTCGTCACCTGGCTTGCGCTTGAGTCCACGCCCACGCCTCTTCCTCCACATCACCTCGAACAGCCCGACACAAAGCGTGAGAATGCCACCCGCCGCGATCGCCTGGTTCACAAGGCCATCAAAGTCGCGCACCGCCGCCCGGTCGTAGATCGTGGCCATTATGACAAGCTATGGCAGGCTGGGACTTGACCCGGCGTGCTTGACAACGGCGGCGAGCAAGGACGGAAGAAGAGGGCGGCAGTCTGCCCACAAAGCGGACTTCGAGCTGCTGATCATTCCACGAGCGCTTGCACGCTTTCTGTCGCGCCACCAAATCTGGCATAGCACCTCACCACTCCCTCAGCCAAATATTGCGTACTGCTCAGTTATTTATCGCAGAAATACAGCCAGAGATCACCATCAGTTTTCTGATTATCAAGTCTTCAAGATTGATTGTGGATGGGTCGCCCCATGGAAATACCTGCTGCTATTCACGCAGACGCCAGCCGACTGCAACTCAATGTGTTTGTGATTAATGGAGGAATGTCTGATATTTCTATCCAGGCGTCATATTGAAAACATTGCGGCGATTTCGTCCCAGGGATCACAGAGGAGGAGCACGCGTTTGATCTCCGCTTCGTCTGTTACTCACGAGCCATACCTCCTCGCACAACTCACCCTGCTGTGTTCTGCACACCAACTCTACTCATCTGCCGCGTTAATTGATACAGTTCTTCTTGCCACGTCAGCGGATGCAGTCGGTTCCTTCTCGCACGAGTCGCGCATCATCTACTCGCCAGCCCTCGTCAAGGCTCTGGCCTCCGCCCACATACAGCTTGACTTGCTGCTTTCGGCCAACCACATGACGTCTCGCTTGGCAACCTATTACTGAGTAACGCCACGTGGCAGCGACTCGCGCACGACCTGTTACTGCTGCCGATGATATTTAGCCTTGCGTGCGTACTCGCGCGGTGGCCTGACGCACTGTACTCCCTCGCGAGCCTCTAGCGTGTCCGTGCACCTTCTTTCGACATCGACTGCAAGCAAACGGATCCATGTACCTGCACGGACTCTTCTCCGCGGCCACCGTTCTTTGCACGCTAGCCGGCTATACCGGGGTGGCAAATAGTCTCGCCTGGCGTGGCGCAGACATCTCAAGTGTCCCGGTCGTCGAGGCCGCTGGTATCAGCTACAAGGACACCAATGGTGCTGCGGGAAAGTTTGAGAACATTATGAAGGCACACGGGGCGAACGCTGCACGCGTTCGAATCTGGACGGCTGGGACCTACAACACGGCGTTCGCGCTCAGCCTTGCAAAGGTGCGTGATCTGGAAGCAAGATAAGACGATACGAGAACGACTGTTGACACTCATCTCACTTCGCCAGCGCATCAAAGCCGCCGGCTTCACGCTCATGGTCGATCTCCATTACTCCGACAGCGCGTACTCATCACCTCATGAAATGCCGCGGCGACGCTGATCGTTCAAACAGCTTGGGCGGATCCTGCTCATCAATCAATCCCAAGCGGCTGGGGTAGCACGATTGCACAACTTAACACCGCGATTTATAACTACACGAAGGTCAGACGTTCCTTATTGTATCTGGAAACAGGCTTAACAGTCCTATAGAGCGTTGTCGAGCAGTTTGCAGCTCAGGGAACGCCCATCGAGGTTCTTCAGATTGGCAATGAGATCAACGGGTGCGTCTGTCATGCGTTGTCACTAAGCTTTCCTCATTCTCTTTCAGTGGTTTCCTATGGCCTGTTGGCCAGATTTCCAATAACGCTGGTTGGAACAACACATCACAGCTCCTTCACAGCGCTCGTCAAGGCGCCCGGGACGCTGGGTTTGCTGGCCAGGTTGGTGCCAATCGTTATCTCAAGATCAACGCGTTGATTTTGATGTGCCAGGTCATGATCCACCTCGCGAACGGTTGGGACAATTCGGCGCAGACTAGCTGGTACAGCAAGATTCAGTTTCAGGGAGCCTTCACGTGCGCCAGAGTTCTTCCCTAACCACCTCAGAGATCGCTCATCTCGCTCTCTCTGCAGGACAGCAGACTTCGATATCATCGGTGTCTCATTCTGTAGGCTACGAGTCCACCGACCCTTGTACCACTGCGTCTCACTCTTTTTACAGATCCATTCTATGGCACCTCTGCAACTCTTTCCAACTTGCAGACCACGCTTGGGAACCTCGCTCGGACATACGGCAAACCCATCATCGTCGCCGAGACTGACTGGCCCGCTACTTCATGCAGCACCACTATGAGCGAAAACTACGCTAAATCGCCTGACGGACAGACGGCGTGGAGCCAGGCTATCGTCAATGTCCTGAACAATGTGCCAAACGGCCTTGGTCGCGGGTGCGTCCTCTGTTCAACAATTCATGTATAAGAATCTTAACGAGTGGCTAGACTGCTTTATTGGGAGCCAGGTTGGATCGGTAACGCAGGTTTGGGTTCGTCCTGCTCGGACAACTTGCTCGTGACCAGCAACGGCACTGCACGCTCCAGTATGAAGTAAGCTCTGCGTTACACGTGAGATCTCTCGCAAGCTCACCGTCTCATATTTCAGCATCTTCAACATCGGCAATACAGGTGGTACAACTTCGACTAGCAGCAGTACCAGCACTAGCACAACGACTTCGAGCAGCAGTGGCGGTGGCGGGTGGTGCGTATGACCTCGCTTGGTAATATCGCCCACGTTTGCTCACATTTAACTTCAGTACAGTAGCGAAATGGGCTCAGTGCGCAGGCTCAGGCTACGCAGGGTGTACCATTTGTGTAGCCGGAACGACATGCACCTACCAGAACGAATGTAAGCCTGGTGTAGAATCTTCGCTCTTTCCGACGCTGAATCGTCACAGGGTACTCCCAATGTCTCTGACAATGCCGCTTGTACTATGCGTACTCGAGAAAGTCGTCAATGCGATCATTATTGCTTCGTGGTTAGTACATGAGAAACAGGAGAGGGCTTTTGTTCGGGACAGACTTCACTCCGCCCAACGATGCACAACGACAGAGTTCGCGATGCCAGCGTCTTTGATCGTCTGATTGAGGTCGTCCAAGGTGCGGGTCGGGAACGTAGTCGATAAAGTGTAGGCTCGGCCAGCGAATCCGCGCTGATGACTGCGAACGTGTGAGCGACTCTGGGCTCCAAGGGACAGCATGAACGTACGCATTGATGTAGTTGCGGAGATCAGCAATGGTGTGCGTGTGGTTCAAGCGAACGGCCATGCGCGAGCCGTCGGAGAGTCGCAGCTGGATGCTGGCAGTGGGCACACTGAGGTCGAGCTCGAATGTTGGGGAGATTGGAATGCGCGTGCCCTCAGCTGGTGGTGGCGGAGCAACACTTGTGCCTTCATGCGGGACAGCAGCACCGAGACGGTTTCCACTTCCAGTGAAGGTACGTGCGGACGCCGGAGGAGTGTAATCTTCGTCGAGGCGACGCTGGACACGCAATTCGACTGGCTGGCCAACGCGAACGTTCAAGATCGCGGGAGGCGCATGACCATTGTTGATGTCGTCGAGCAGGCGTGAGTTTGCGGGGTCATCATAACGCATGAGAGGACCGTCCTCGACGCTGAAACCTTGGCGCCAGAAGGTGATGTTGCGAATGGCTGTCTCCTCAGAGTCTTGGGCTGCGCAGATATAAATGATTCGAATTCAATCTCGCCAGAACCACTCACGGGGAGCGTTGGGGTCAGCGATGAATCGACTGTCAACCTCATCTGAACCAAGCGTGTGACCGCCTCCGCCAAAGGTCGGCGCTCCGGGCTGAGCGCCACCAAACGCGCCGGCTAGACCACCTACACGCTCCTGTGTAGCTCTGTTACACGCATAATTAGTACTCGTGCTATTTGTTTGTGCGGGTTACTGACTCTGCAGCTTTGCGGAGGATATCGCGGACGGTCGAGTTACCGGGACGCTGACGTCCTGGTCCTTCGACAGACAGACCACTGGACGCACATCAGCTCAGTAGATTAGCAATGAAATCCTGATTTTAGCCTACCTGCGCTCTCCACCTGCAAAGAAGCTTTGTGGAGGCTCGTCCTCCTCATCATCGTCATCGTCGTCGCCATGCGCGTGTCCGTGTCCGCCAGGGGGCGCACTCAGAGGTTCATTTCTCGCGGAGCCAAGTGTTGCAAACCGTGGGCCAGCACCAGCCCGACTGATTGAAACCGCGTCAGCAGCGTAATCGCGCTAGATCGGTCGTGGAGAGGCACCTGCCACTGCCGCCACCGGCAGTCGTTTGCCCGACCCTGCCTACGCGCGGAGCTGCAGGCGCACCCCAGCCCTCGGGAAGTGGCTCAGCAGGTCCACCAGAAAGGGACTGTCCACCACTGCCGCCGTCACCGCCGTTTCCAGACATGGTTGAAGAGATGAGAAGTCTAGACGAGCACAAGCCGCGTCACCAAGTTCGCGCTCCGCTCCTCCTCCACTAGCGTCTTCTCAATCATTCTTCGCCTTCGATCAAGTGGCGCGCGCTTGGAAGTGACCGATGTCACGGAACACCTCCGCGCAGGTGAAGCCACGCACTGCGCGCTTCGACGCCGCCGGTGACTCTCTCATGCATATCCAGAGATGAAATAACTGCTACCCAACCTGACGCGAACGTGAATATCCACACACCAAAAGCTGTTATAATCACCCAGCCCCAGACTGATAAGTGATAAATACGATTTCCTTGCTTGTTTGTTTATCAGTACAGTGCGAGGACGCGTTGTGTCGCCGTAGCAAAGCATGTTCAGCTCTGCAACGATTGTAGGTCACCTAGCAGCCCCTTCAACTCGCCCAAATCTGAAAGTTTCTCGGCGGCACTGTCGCCATCGACAATGCGCTGATAATCAGTTGAGTTTTCCTCGAGGTCGAAGAATCGTTCCAACAAGTCGCCATCCAAGAAGCCAGTCGCGAGGGTTGGAGCCTCGTCCGACATCGGCTGATCCTGCTGCATCGGTGCTCGCCATCTGTACCAGGTCTCCGTAAATAACAGTGTGACTAACTGGAAATAAAAAATGGTTCAACGTACGTGTCGTGATCAGGCCACTGCTGGTCCAGAACTTTTGCGAGATTCCGCTGCAGGGCATACAGTTTCGCCGAGGCTGCCTCATCCGCCTCAGCAACAATGCCGATGGCGCCTGTAGAGGTAAAGTAAAGCTGGCGAGGTTTGACAGCAGAGTCGATGCGTGGCTTGACGAGTGCGCCAGGGATGAACTTATTGACTTGTTCGCCGAGATGAATTGCACCATCAGGCTCGAGAACTCGCTCGTCATTTTGGCGTTGCCGGAAAGAGTAGAGATTGTTGTCCACCTGCATAATGTAACGCAGGCGTGAGCAAGAGTATTAGCTCAAGTGAGAAGCACGTACGTTCGCAGCAAGGACCCTATTCCCGGGTAGGTTCACCAGCGTCGTCGGATACAGTGGCGAGAAGTGTTGCGAGACCTGGTGTACGTTCCCGCCTTCCCAACGAAGAAGAGTAACCGAGGTGATAGCATCGCATACAGCAATGATGTTGCCGTCGACAGAAAGGGATGTAACGATCATGCTGCGGTTCCATTGCTTGAGCAGCCGGAACGATAACCTTGGAGCACGTTCCGTCGTCGAATCGCTCTTGAACTCAACTGCATAGAACTGGACCTGCGGGCACCCATTCAGTCTCTGAATGGCCCATTTCTGCGACACTGGACATACCTGCGTGTTGACTGCAACAACAAGCACGCCATCTACGCTAGCGAGCGCGTATGCTGAACCTGGAACGGACTGCACCGCGGCTGCCCACGGGCTACCACTCCGCTCCACATCGCCATAGACTATCACCCTCCCCGCACTCGATTCATCTTCCCCTGGCTTGATGTACGTCGTTCCGACGACATAAACGCGGTCTCTCTCACCCGATCCTCGCGGAAGGACCGGTAAGCACGCCACCGAGATAACGTCCTCCATGGGATCGAGTGGGAATGAAGTGAGAGCTAAAGAATTTGCACTCATAAGTCAACGAGTAATTCAAGGCACCAACCGGATACCCTCACTCTCAAGCGTGTCTTGATCCAGGATTTTGAAGTGACTGGACATCTTCTCCGGCTGCCCGACACCAACAGGCTCCACCTTCATGCAGCCTACCCCAAACGTTCTCCTGGCCGGGTCATACGCAATCTTCCGCGGATTCTCGAAAGCCATGTTATGCTGTAGCATATTGAGTTGCACCATTGCTACTGCCTGGAAAATGGCGCACCGTTCGGATATGAAGCCGCTGCGGCTTGCCGATGCGTGCGAAGTGCAGGCCACTCGGCGAAACAAAGACGTTCGCGTTCTCGAATCCGGGTGCATTGATAGCGATAGCAGTAGTGACGTCCTACGGGCTAAAATTGAGCACATGTTACCGCATAAGCCGAGCGACGTACCTTGAGGGCAATGCTTGACTGTTGCAGCCTATTTCCTTCCCAGTAGAGGACTACAGCGCTGCTTCCGCATGCAAGCACCCGATCTCCATCCCGCGTGAGGCGAATCGGAAGGCTGCCGAGTCCGAGAGTTCTTGCCGAGCCATCTAAAACATACTCTTCGCTGAACCGCTGTACTACAACGGTGCCATCGATGCAGCCGGCGAGGAGATGGCCATGCTTCCTCCCTTGGCCAAAATCCGTCCAAACCATACTACATACTTGCGCAGGTAGCGATATTCGGAGAAGTCGTGCTGCTTCGGCGGAAAGTCCAGACTCGTGTGCTTTCGTGAAATCGTACACCGTGATTCTGTGTTCAGGGCCCCAGTGCGCGATAACAAATTGCTGCGATGCGCTCTTCCGTCCTCTCCAGTTGTCGACGCAGATCGCACTGATCTGGAAACCAGAGACGAGTTTGTTCCTGCCGTTTGCGTCCTTGAGCTTGTTCGCTGGGATATCACTGGTGTGTTTCAGTAATATCACACAAAATTGAAACGTTCTTGCGTACCTGACTACAAGCTCTGGGCGGGAATTCTTCACTTGAACGTAGCCATACCAGAGAGACCCATCCTTCCTCGCTGCGAGGAACACAGTTCCAGATATGGCGGCCATGTCGAGCGCCACACCCGCCTCATATTTTTGCACCACTTTACCGCGACCAAGCTCAACAAGCAAAGCAGCGCTGGGTGTGATCTGTACGACCAGATCATCGTAGGCGTCGCTCTTCAAGTTCCCCGCTGTAAGGGTTGGCTCGTCCAAGATGAACGGATTCGAGCGGTCGTTCACAACTTGAACACCGTCTGCAGACAGGCGAATGTAAGTGGTGCCAGTTTGCGAAGATACCAAAAGTCCGTTGTGGTTGGGATCGTTCCATGTGGGATGGACAGGGAAGACGCGAGTGGTCTGAAGAACTGAAGGGAAAGCATCGCCAGCTGTCGCATCAATGGAGCCAAGATGTTCGAGTTCGGCACTCTTCTGCACCACTCTAAGGGAACCTGTGTTGTTCATCCCTGAGCAAGTGATTATGCGGGTCTGCCAGCACGCGTCAGAGGTTGATATCAATGCTGCAGAATGTACAACAGACCTGGTTCGATGCCAAATCCTCTACGAGTACTGCGTCGAATATCGGGCCGATATTGTCGAATGCATCAATAACAGTGATATATGATCCATCGTTCGAAGAAGAGCTCAGCAACCGGATGAGCTGAGAGTCTCCATAGTGCGACCCGATGAAAACAACACCACTATCGAGATACGACATGGTGATGGGCGAGGAAACCTGCCACAACATGAGTCTACGTCCGCCACTCAAAGTACGGTACGCACCTGGCCGAGAAGGGTTTTCGAAAGTGCAAATGAACCGCCGATAGACTTGATCGTGAGCAGGACGAGGCGGCCGTATACGTCGCCGACGAGAAGCCGCGAGCCTTGGGTGGTATCATCATCGACTATGGTGGACGCGCTGATATCTCCCCAGTCCCAAGCAATGCTGCACTCCTCGGAGTGATGTTCGTCCGAAGGCGGCTCGATCTCCTTCCCTTTCCGCTTCTTGCGCGTGGGAGATGACGAAACCACCGACGCTCGAACCCGGAAGAGGCGGGCCGTTAACCCGCCAAGCGTGAGAACAACTTTATGCGCAGGAAGGTATACGAGTTTGTTGGTCGTTCTGCAAGCGAGCGTCGTGCGCAGATGGTTGGTTGCTGGGCCCAACTCGCAATCAGCCAAGTTGAAGACGCGCGAGACGATCGCGCGCCTGTTGTAGAAGTCTTCGTGAAGGACAGCAAGAACCGGGCCATGCGGAGTGTCGGCGATTTTGCAAGCTGACAAGATTGTGTGCTCCCGAGTCCTGCGGCGCCGTGGCGTCAGCGCCAGGAGTCAGCAGCCCGACATCCGGACACGCAGACTCACTGGCAGTCCTGCACTTCGGGGCCCGCATCTGGTGTGAAGTCAATGGAGGTGAGTTTGCCCTTGTAATGCCACGAGAATGCGTGCGTTCCTGCGATGACAGTGCCTGGATAATCGTCCGTTGGTTCTGCACCTGGGGTCACGAGTGATACAGAAGACCGCAACACCAGCTCGTCGCCATCGAGTTCAAGCTCCAACGCGTACGCATTTGGTGGATCCGTAGTGACTAGCACGCGCCCGTTTGCTAGTGGCTGAAGGTCGAGCATGCGGCTGTTTAGATTGCGGCGGGTGATAAACTGGATCCCCACATCGGTGAGGACATAGACGTCGATCCGGCGCACGTATGCGACATAGAGCGCAACGCGGCCGTCTTCAAGATCGGCCTTGACAGAGCGCAGCACCGAACTCGCGCTGTGGACGGTGCTCAGGACCCGCATGACGAGTTGGGAACTGGGAAAGCCGAGGGCAACGGTACTTTGCGGCTTCGCGTAAGCATAACCCGGATTAGTCAGCACACGGTTGTTGCTTCTTGCCCTCCTGTTATTCTCACCGGCAACTGTGCAACATGACCGCACCGACAGACAAGGGTGAACCACTACTCTCCACGCGCCCGGCTGAGCACATCCTTCTGCTCACTATGAACCGGCCCAGTGTGCTCAATGCCATGAGTCCAGAGCTCGAGGCTGCCCTTACCGCCGCACTCGACAACTTCGACGCCGACGACGACCTCTGGGTCTGCGTTATTGCCGGTGCAGGTCGGGTCTTCTGCGCAGGTGCAGACTTGACTGCCTGGCAGGGTAACATTGGCACGTCTTCGTCTGCTTCACACAACAACGATCTCCTTGCACGCCCACACGGCTTTGGTGCCATGTCCAGGAGGAACAAATCCTCAAAACCAATCATCGCAGCAGTTCAAGGAGGAGCTTATGGTGGTGGCTGTGAGCTTATCCTTGGTTGCGACATGGTCGTTGCAGAGGAGACAGCAAAATTCGCCTTGCCAGAAGCGTTGAGAGGCGTAACAGCGGCGCAGGGTGGCATCGTCCGCCTTGCCACCGTTGCCGGCCATCAACTGGCTTCGGAGATGCTCTTCACTGGGCGCAACGTCTCGGCGAAGGAGGCATATGAACGGTTCCGCTTCGTCAATGTCCTCACGCCTAAGGGCCATGCGGTTGACGGTGCCCTCAAACTGGCTGGTCAGATTTGCAAGGCGTCACCCGACTCCGTCCGCTCTTCTAAGCGTGGTTTGGTTATCGTTCGATCTCAACCTGGCGCGGAAGCCTTCTTTGACACCCATACTTTCACCCCAGAGGCCAAGGCTGTCTACGATGGGCCCAACATCAGGGAGGGCCTGGCAGCGTTTGTGGAGGGGAAACGGAACCCGCGTTGGAAGAATCCATATCGCCTGTGACATTCTTGGTCAAGTGTACAACAAAATAGGACATTGCTTCATTGGTTGCAACGGAGCAGCTGGCTTCAACGGCCTAGAATACAGCGAGCCCAATTCCTCAAGCAGTTGGTCTATGGCTCTACCGTATTGACTGCAGGAATGAGAGATCGTTGTGGTCATCATATCTTCCCAGGCTTTCCATGTTTTGGAATCGAGGAAGCATGTGTACGCGTGAGTAACGTGGATGCCACAGATGGTCACTTGGTGGCTGGCCCAGTCGCGTTTGCTTGTGCCCGTACTTTCGCTTGCATGATTTGTACGACCATCTGCATGTTGTCCTGCTTCTTCGCAATCGTTTCTTGTAGTTGGTCGAGGTTCGTCTGAAGATCATCTACTTTCGCGCGGTAGTACTTTTGCGCTTCTGGTCGTGTCTGGCACATCACCAATATTGAGATGCAGATCAGAACACAGCGCCGGATGTAGCACACCTTTTTGACATAGAATCCTGTGCCAAGATCGACGATAACGTTCTCTGTATCGGCCAACGTGCCCGGAACGTAGAGAGAGTTGGTAAGAGGAACCAGGATCGGCTTGTCTGTTTGCATGGCGGTAGCGCAAAGTCAGAGACCAGGTTAGTAGATAATCATGGGGCGTGCCTTTATTGCCGGGAGAGACTTCGGCGACGTTCTCGATGCACGCCCTAAACTTGGCTTGCGCTGCTCGCAGCTGCGCGAACGAATTTGTGAAGACGTCCAGCTCCTGTAGTGCGCGCGACCAATCAAACGGACGATTAAATGCGAGCGACACGTGTTAAGTCAGTTGGATAGGTGGACAACGTGACGGGAAGACAGTTCAAGACGGTGTGAACGGGCTCGCGTACCTCCTGCAGTTGTCTCCTTACGTCTGCGAGTTGTTGGAGATCGAGATCGGCAACGTTGACCATTTGCTGGCCGCCTTGTTGTTGGTTGGACATCGTCGCGGGGTGGGATTTGTGGCAGACAGATCAATGAGGAAACAGGAGTGTAAAGATCGGCAGGCAGATGCCGACACATAGTTCGCGTCAAGAGGTGATGCGCAAATTTAATACCACTGCTCGTACATCACACGCTATCTCACAGAGCTGGAAGATGGATATGCATCTGCAAATAGCCGGCTTATGTCTTCGAAAGTGCCGTTTTGGACTTCGGCGACGTGTGCCCGGTTTGCCACGCAATTTCGGTTTGTCTTGCCAAAAGCTCGGCCCTCCAAGAGACTCATAGTATAATCCATCATCAATTTGATTCATTTGTATATCCTCAATCACGCGTCATCTGATCGGGAGAGGTTCTGCCCACCTTAGAGAAACGCGGCGCATACCGAGTTGAACTCCCCGCTGAGGAGTCACGACTCACGAGCCGTAAGAGCATAATAACTGAGCTCAGCTTTTGATCCGATATGTGCTCTTATAGTAGTTTCTGAGCTGTGCTTTGCGTCAATACAGCGTTGGAGCCTTAGGTCAGAGTTTTATCAGGAGTGTAACGTTAAGGCTTTCAACCCCGTGCAAAATCTGAAGAGCTCTCGTCAGGTCGAGCTTTCTCAGTGGTTTGATGGCGCTGACGTTTTAAGTGAGTAATGGGGTTCAATGAACGAGCGCTGGCGGGTCGAGGAGCATGTCGAAAAGATCCGGCGGAGACCTTACACGGAAGCAACGGCATAATACGTGTCGCTCACCTTGTCCGCTCCTTGCACTCATCCCCTTCCACTTCCAACCATGAGTGGCTGTATGTCGTCTCTGGCGTTGCCTGCGCGTGCTCCATGCTGACCAGCTTGTGCCCAGTCCGTTTCCTCAACCTGGTCCGGCCATTCTTGCCAATATTGCCTGAAGTTTCCTCGCCGGAGCGCAAAGTACGTGGCCAGCGCGTCTAGCAACCCGCGTCGCACTTGCTGACGCGCAGTCTCTGTTCTAGGTCCCGTTCCAGCAAAAAATTCTATGGACTGCTGTAACGCTACTCATTTACCTGGTCTGCTCGCAAGTACCGCTGTACGGTATCATGTCGTCCGACTCGTCCGACCCGCTGTACTGGATGCGCGCAATTCTTGCGTCCAACAGAGGAACGCTCATGGAGCTCGGTATTACACCCATTGTCACCTCGGGCATGATCATGCAGCTCCTCGCTGGCGCCAACCTCATTGAGGTCGACTTCAGCCTGAAGGATGACCGCGCTCTTTTCGGCGGTGCCCAGAAGCGTACGTGTCTTTATTTTTGACTCTATATCGTGTTATGGCCCTGTTGCGGTGCTTTATTGCGTCGTTGGATGGCTGTTCCAAAATTTCGGGCAGTTTCATGTTCACAGCTCCCCACGTTCCTCCTCACCCCTGCGCACGCGAGCGCAGCTTTTCACTGTCATGCTCAGCTTAGTCAGCCTCTCGTCGCACGTGTTTCGGCGTGTTTGCAATTCCGTTTACTCGCTAGCTCTCGTCTTCCACGTCTGTTTGCATAGCTGACACGTATCCTACAGTTTTCGCTCTCATCATCTCGTTCGGCCAGGCAATTGTTTACGTCCTCAGCGGAATGTACGGCCAGCCCAAGGACCTCGGCGCTGGTGTCGTACTGCTCCTCATTGTCCAACTCGTGTCGTCGGCCCTCATCGTCATCCTCCTCGATGAGCTCCTCCAGAAGGGTTACGGTCTTGGCTCCGGTATCTCGCTTTTCATTGCAACCAACATTTGCGAGTCCATCATCTGGAAGGCATTCTCGCCCACGACTGTCAACACCGGCCGCGGCCCCGAGTTCGAGGGTGCTATCATTGCCCTCTTCCACCTTCTCTTCACCTGGAACGACAAGTCCCGTGCCCTCAAGGAGGCATTGTGGCGCGACCGCCTGCCCAACATCATGAACCTCCTGGCCACCGTTGTCGTCTTCGCCGCCGTCATCTACCTCCAGGGCTTCCGCATTGAGATCCCCGTCAAGAGCAACCGCTTCCGTGGCCAGCGTGGCACCTACCCCGTCAAGCTTTTCTATACTAGCAACATGCCCATCATGCTGGAGAGCGCCCTTACAAGCAACGTCTTCATCATCTCGCAGATGCTCTGGCAGCGCTTCCCCGACAACCTCTTCGTCAAGCTCCTCGGTATCTGGGAGCCGCTCGACGAGACAACCCAGATGCACGCTACGTCCGGTATTGTCTACTACATGAGCCCACCGCGCACCCTCAAGTTGGCCCTCCTTGACCCGATCCACACCGCCGTCTACATCCTCTTCATCATCTCGGTCTGCGCCCTCTTCAGCAAGACCTGGATTGAGGTTTCCGGCTCCGGCCCGCGCGATGTCGCCCGCCAGCTCAAGGACCAGCAGATGGTTATTGCTGGTCACCGCGAGCAGTCGATGTACAAGGAGCTCAAGCGCGTCATCCCGACTGCTGCCGCATTCGGTGGTGCCGTCCTTGGTCTTCTCTCGGTCTGCGCCGACCTTATGGGTGCCCTCGGCAGTGGCACAGGTATCCTCATGGCCGTCACGATCATCTACAGCTGTGAGTCTTTCTGCAAACGCCTTGTGAATGTAGCTTCTGACTCCTTATGCAGACTTCGAGATTGGCATGCGCGAAACCGCAGATCCCAACATGGCGGCGCTCGGCGATCTCATCATGTAAACGAGTGTCGCACTTTCACTTCACTCGGAAACGCGGTCTTAGTTGATCGGTCGTGGAACTTTGGTGCAAGAGGTGTTAGGAGGTGGTGGTGGTATGGAGTTGCTGGTGACCGACGAGGTGGGGTCGCCCAGCTTTGGCCAACCGAACGGGGGTTGGCTTTGCGAAAACGCGCGCGCGCCGCGGGCCGCACTACATGTATACCGATTATACTGCGGCGGGTGGCTGGCGCCTCTCCTGGTATTTGTGACTCGTCGCTCGCTCTGCTCGCTTTTCTGTCTTTTCACTATCGCGTACATCAATCCAAGAACCGTAGCGGATTATGTACTTGCTCAGGCTGTGCTCGATGGTCACTTTCCGAATTCGAGCCGAAGCTAGAGAGATTCTCCCTTCATGCAAGCTATAAGAGGATCCGGCGCGAAGTGGTCATGATGCCGCCGGCACAGCACATATAAAAATATCCAATTGATTGCACGAGGGAAACTACTTGTAGGGGCTTCCGATGGACCACTACTGTCGCACTTGGAGACTATATAGCGACAACATGACTTCGTGGATCCGTCTTCTCGAGGCGCGTACTATATCAATCTCCGCTCGTCGCTTCTTGTCCTCCATGTTGTCTAACGCGCCGATGACTGTATCACCGCCACGCCTGTCTCACCGCAGCGGCCGCGGTTCACATTTCTCCGCGCTTTCCAATTGATTTTGGCGCCTCAACGTCTTCACGACGTGCTAGGCTGAAGGTTGTGGCATACCATACCCAGTCCGGTACCGCACCACCTGTGCTGCATTTGAAGGCACCGGTATATTCTGTCAATGACGCTTTTCTCCCTTCTCTTTTACTCTCGCACGTCGTCGACGCCTCTCGGTCGAAGCTTTCCGTCTCGCGAATGCATACACACGCGTCGCGACGGCGGCAACGATTTGTGTTAATGTCGCTCTTGGTCGCTCTCCTGCTGGCTGCCCCGACTGCTTGCGCTGTGACCAATATCACTATTGATGACACGCTTGGGGACCCGAGGACAGGACTTGTTCCGGCGTATGCACCTGCAACCAGTGATGCCGGTGCATGGCACGCACGCACAACAGACGGCAAATGCGAAGGCTGTCTCGTTTCCCTCGATGGCACAAGAACTACCAACGTCACCTGGCACGAGAGCACTGCAGATTCAAACATGGGTTACAACGTCTCTTTATCGTTTCGTGGTCAGTTGAATGGAGGTGCGAGTTCCCATCATCGCTGACTCGGGAGGGTCTCCCACGCTTAGGCACATCGCTGTATATCTATTGTATACTCGCGAACCGGGTGGCCGGTGCAGACACAAATACCTTTCTCGACATATTCATCGACGACGAGAAAGTCAGCTCATTCGAGCACATGAAGGACGCCTCAACGACCGACTACCAGTATAATGTGCCTGTGTTTGCAAATTCTACGCTCAGCGTACAGAACGAGCAGCACTATGTAGTTATTGCAAATAAGGCGAGTTCGGTGAGCAACTTGCTAATTATGTTTGACTATGCGGTCTACACGTGCGTTGCCTGGCTTTCAACATCATACCAGCCAACTAATGCGCTCGCAGCGTCACCGATAATGCTTTTCTTCCCACAACGACAACGACACCAACTCCCAAGGGCTCTCACACATCCAGCATAGCAGTTGGCGTGGCCGTCCCCATCGTGGTTCTTGCTCTGGCAGGGGCAATTTGCTGGTGGTTCTTCGCTCGACGACGCAAGCACAGGCGTGCCGCCACTGGCGATCCCTCACACATTGACATGACGCTTCGGCCACTCAGTCCTCCGGAAGAAGGCGGCATGCGTTCTGCCTCACCCTTCTACGGTCACAGCACTGGGTTTTTGACTACTGGTGACGATAGAGCGACATCGTCCTTAGATGGACGCAGCCATACAATTACACTGGGAGGATCGACAATAGGCGACAACAAGCGAACCATGCTTGCAGCCTTTGACGAAACATCCAGTGGAATAGGTTTCGGTAATGAGAAGGGTCTATCGCTATCTGGTCAAGAGACACCACTGCCACGACCGCTGTCGTCGCTACCCGGCTCGCCGTCAGTCCGATCGTCGTCAACTGGGCCACCGACTGAGGTGGGTGGGTCGACTACGACATGGGCTGATGCCGAGAGAGTACGCCTCAGAAGCGAGCTTGCAAATCTTCAGTTCGAAGTAGAGACGTTGAGAGCTCGAGATGGACCTCCACCGATCTATGAAGGAAGCCAGAAGTAGCTGTCGAGGGACGAAGGAAGATTTATTGTGGGCTCAAGTGCGGCTTCAACTTGTATCTATATGGCTGATGTGATGAGAGGCTTGCGCATTTCATGTACCTAGCTTGTGAGATCTGGTCCCGGTTGTAAAGACGGGACCTCAGTTGTGGCCGGTAGGCCAACATGCCTAACTCGGAGCTCGAGTTCACCTTCAGGCCTTAGTACGTGCCAGGTCTTCGTGATGACACCAACTCGGCCCACAGGCTTTAATTGGTGCTCTTATCCAGTAATGTTGCTCCATCATCATTTCAATATAATGGGACAGTCGTCTTCTCGCGGGACGTGCAACTTCGAACACCGCTCGTCGTTTCTTGTCCTTCGTACCTCCCCAACTGCCAATAAATGCACCATTGCCGCTCTGTCTCTCCGCTGATGGTGTGGTTCATTCAACATTCTTTGTATCTTCCAATCAATTTTGGTGTTTTAATGTTCCCACGGCATGCAGGGTTGAAAGGTTGTGGCGCGTACCATCCTCAGTCAGGTGCCGCACCACCGGTGCTACATTTGAAAGGCACCTGCAGATCCTGTCAATGACGCTTTTCTTCCTTCTCTTTTACTCTTGCACGTCGTCGGCGCATCTCGGTCGATGCTTTCCGCCTCGCAAAGGTCTACATGCTCGCTGCGACGGCAGCGACTGCGTATGTCAATGTTGCTCTTGGTCGCTCTGCTGTTTGCTGCACCGACTGTTTGCGCTGTAATCAATGTAACTATTGACGACACTCATGGGGATCCGAGGACAGGACTCGTCCCGGCGTATGCACCTGCAACCGGCGGTGCCGGTGCATGGCACGCACGCACAGCCGACAGCGAATGCGATGGCTGTCTCGTTTCGCTCGACGGCGCAAAAACTACCAACGGTACCTGGCACGAAAGCACCGCGAATCCAGACATGGGTTACAACGTCTCGTTCTCGTTTCGTGGTGAGCTGGATTGAATTGAGGTACAAGTCTTGCCAGACTGACTCAAGCGGCTGTTCCACTCTTAGGCACATCACTGTACATCTATTGCATCCTCGCGAACCAATTGGCTGACGCAAGCACAAATACTTTCCTCGACATTTTCATCAACGACGAGAAGGTCAGCTCATTCGAACACCTGAAGGACGTCTCAACGACCGACTACGAATACGACGTACCCGTATTCGCAAACGCTACGCTTAGTGCAAAGAACGAGCAGCACTATGTGGTCATCGCGAATAAGGCGAATTCGGTAAACAACTCGCTCCTCATGTTTGACTATGCGGTCTACACGTGCGGTGCCTGGCTCTTGACATCATACCAGCTAACCAATGCCCTTGCAGTGTCACCGATAACGTTCCTCTTCCTACGACAACGGCAGCACCGCCTCCAAAGAACTCACATACACTCGGGATTGCAGTTGGAGTGGCTGTCCCTGTCGTGGTTCTCGCTCTGGCTGGGGCGCTTTGCTGGTGGTTCTTCACTCGGCGTCGTCAGCACAAGCGTCCCGCCTCTGGCGATCCCTCACACAATGACGAGACACTTCGACCGCTCAGTCCTCCAGACGAAGGCGACATGCGTTCTGCTTCGCCCTTCTACGGTCCTAGTACTGGATTTTTGACTAGTGGTGACGAGAGAGCGAGACCATCGTTAGACGGACGTAGCCAGGCAGCTACACTGGGAGGATCGACAACAGGCGAAAACAAGCGAGTTGTGCTCGCAGCTCTGAACGATGCACCCGGCGGGATACGTTCTAGTCACGAGAAAGGCGCGTTGCTATCTGATCGAGAGACGCCACTACCACGACTGCTGCCGTCGCCGCCTGGCTCGCCATCAGGACCGCCAACTGAGGCATCGACTGGCACATGGAATGAAGCCGAGCGGGTACGTCTCAGGA